>Ga0137306_102103_pt1 | contig 17666 bp, 13 predicted proteins | sample Inofroosms_March_FD_97187 | JGI IMG/M metagenome (GOLD analysis project Ga0137306, IMG submission 97187) | Mouse cecal microbial communities from Vienna, Austria - N-Acetylneuraminic and N-Acetylglucosamine D2O microcosms_March | ecosystem: Host-associated > Mammals > Digestive system > Large...
CAATTCTTGCTATGCGTTCCTGTGAAGAGTCAGTAAATACAGAAATGAAAACGCAGATCCAATAGCTGAATACCTATACAGGGGTGTTATAGCAAATCTATTTATAAGAAAGAGTAGTGCGAGTTAACGTACTACTTTTTTTATTGGAAACTGTCCTCCCTATATCAATGGATATAAAAAAGTCTGTTTTAAAGATAAATAAAATTATTTTACCAGTAAAAAATATGAATTTTATCAAATAAAAGACTTATAAAAATAAAAAAACGTACATTGATATTGTGAAATATGCATAAAAAATAGATGTAAAAAATATGGAAAACGTAAAAACATTCTTTTTTAATAATTTAATATTGACTTTTTAACTGGTAAATAATAGAATGAATTTATCAAGTAAAATAGGAGGATATAATTATGAAGAAAAAGTTAGCGACAATGTTGATTCTGGCGCTTACAGGGACAATGGTTCTTGGTGCATGCGGCTCAAAGGAGGATGACGGCAAGACAAGCGACGGAAAGGTAAAGGTTCGTTTTGCTTCATGGGATGAGGCGGAGGACGTTGATGCACAGCAGGCCACAGTTGACAAGTTTAATGCAGAGCATGATGACATTGAGGTAACCTTAGAAGCTTACGGCGGTGAGTTCGATACAAAGATCAGCGCCGGAATGGGATCGAATGATATGCCTGATGTTATGTACATGTGGAACTACCCGGCATATGCCCAGGGCCTGGAGCCGCTTGATTCCTACATAGAGAAAGAAGGAGAGGATTACAAGAAGAACTTCTATGATACTCTTTGGAACTATAATTCCTATGACGGAAGCACATACGGAATTCCGATTGGATTTACAACTCATGCTTTATTTTATAACAAAGACATTTTTAAAGAAGCAGGAGTTGGAGAGCCTACAAACGACTGGACATGGGATGATGTCAAAGCGGCAGCTAAGACCATTACGGAAAAATGTGATGGTAAGAAGGGCTTTTCCTTCCAGATGAAGCCCGACCCGTATGACTACGAGATGTATTTGTGGAGCAATGGAACAGCTTATGTGAATGATGCCGGTGAACTGGAAGGCAATTTAAATTCCGATAAGGCAAAAGAAGTATTTAAGATGTTCCAGGAAATGGAAAAGGATGAATATGCAGTTGCAACAGAGAAGAGCGGTACAGATGAGTTCCGTTCAGGAAATACAGCAATGTATGTATATGGCTCCTGGTCCATCAATACGCTTAAGGAAGACGGGGTAAATTTTGGAGTTGTTAACATTCCGTCCTTTGGCACACAGCCATCTGTCAGCATCTTAAGTTCATCAGGAATCTCCATGTCAAAAGACAGCAAGAACAAAGAGGCGGCATGGGAATTCATTAAATTCTGGACAAGCGAGGAGATGAACAAGGAAAGAATCGGTATGGAGCTTCCGGTACTGTACTCAGTTGTTGAGTCAGAGGGCATCATGGATCAGCCGGAATATGCACCATTCTATACTATGCTTGAACAGAGCTCTGACTATACGCCGGCAAGCTTTATCTATGAGAGCTGGTCAGAACTGTCCGAGAGTCTCTCCCTTTCCTTTGAGAGAGTATTTAACCCGAGTGCAATGGAGGATCCGGCAGAAGTATTAGACGAGGCAGTACAGCAGTAAGGAACACCCCTTTAAGGAGGATCAGGGAATGAAGCAGAAAAAAGTGCTTAAGAGAGCAACGCCATATCTCTTTATTTTACCGTGGATTATCGGCTTTCTCGTATTTACAATTGGTCCGTTGATATTTTCACTCGTAATGAGCTTCTTCAACTGGCCGCTGGCAGCAGACCCGGAATTTGTAGGGTTTGGCAATTATATGGAAATGTTTACCAGTGACAAACAGTTTTTTAAGTCACTGACTATCAGTTTGAAATATGCGGCGATCTTCGTGCCGCTCAACATGATCATTGCGTTGTTTCTCGCAATGCTGATTACACAGCCGGTGAGGGGCGTAAAGGTATTCAGGACAATTTTCTACATTCCGACCGTTATCTCTGGAGTAGCAGTATCCATTCTGTGGGGATGGATACTGAACGGAGACTACGGAGTGCTGAATTACCTTCTTTCCTTAATCGGAATCAAGGGTCCGAAGTGGCTGGTTGACCCGGCGTGGGCGATTCTGGCGGTTATTATAGCCAGCGCATTCGGAGTTGGAAGTATGATGCTGATCTTCTATACAGATATTAAGAATATTCCGATTGATGTGTATGAGGCGGCATCCATTGACGGCGCAAATCCGGCAAGGCAGTTCTTCAGCATTACACTGCCGATCATCACACCGACCATTTTATTTAACCTGATCACATCTATTATCAGTTCCTTCCAGCAGGTAACACTGGTAATGCTTCTGACAGGCGGCGGTCCGCTGAAATCGACATACTTCTACGGACTTTATACATACAATAATGCATTCAAGCATCACAAGCTTGGATATGCCAGTGCCAATGCATGGGTTATGTTTGTAATTATCCTGTGTCTGACCGCACTTGTATTCAAGTCATCCTCCGCATGGGTATTCTATGAGACAGAGGCCGGCGGAGCACAGAAAAAGGTGAAAAAGGGAGGTAAGCGGTAATGAAAATGTCTAAAGTATCAAAAGTTATTATATATATTCTGCTTGGACTGATGGCGCTTTACTTCCTGTCACCGTTTATTTATATGCTGTTTACAGCATTTAAGACAGAAGCAGAGGCAATCGCCTATCCGCCGAAGCTTTTCCCGGCAAAATGGCTTTGGCAGAACTTCAAGGAAGCATGGAATGCACAGCCATTCGGAACCTTTTTGTGGAACTCAATTCTCGTAACAGTAGGAACAACAGTAGGCCAGGTCATATCCTGTTCACTGGTAGCATACGGATTTGCACGGTTTAACTTCAAAGGAAAGAATATTCTGTTCATGATACTCCTTTCAACCATGATGATCCCATGGGACGTAACCATGATTCCCCAGTACATGGAATTTAAGATGTTCGGATGGATCAACACATTAAAGCCGCTGATCATCCCCGCATGGTTCGGTTCCGCATATTACATATTCCTGATGCGCCAGTTCCTGATGGGCGTGCCGAGAGACTTCGAAGAAGCAGCGCGCATCGACGGAGCAAACGCATTCCAGATCTATTGGAAAATATTTATGCCAATACTAAAGCCTTCACTTATCCTGGTCGGCGTACTGAACATGATCAGCGTATGGAACGACTATCTCGGCCCATTGATCTTCCTGCAGGACAGAAGCAAATACACACTTGCCCTCGGTCTTGCAGCCTTCAAAGGCGTCCACGAGACACAGATCATCCCGATGCTCTGCATCACAATTATCATGATCATCCCGCCAATCATCATATTCATTATCGCCCAGAAATATATCGTAGAAGGCACCAGCGGCTCCATCAAATAACCAAAAAGCCTCCCAAAAGCAGCCAAAAGGCAGCCAAAAAGCAGCCAAAAAGCTCCGAGAGGCCAAGGGGACGGGGGAACGTAGCCGAGCGAGGCTGCCCCGTCCCCAACCGCGAAGCGGTCAAATAGGGGAACGTAGCCAAAGACGAGGCTGCCCCGTCCGGAGGCCGCGAAGCGGTCAAATAGGGGAACGTAGCCCCAGCGAGGCTGCCCCGTCCGGAGGCCGCGAAGCGGTCAAATATGAAAGGAGAAACAATATGGAACGAGTGAAAAAAAGATGGGAAGACCATCAACTGGAACAAATAGGCAGAAGAGAAGCTCGTACTTCATTTTATCGGGATTCTTCCGCAAGACTTACGCTGAATGGCGAATGGAAATTTTTATATAAGGAAGCTCCCGAACTTTCTCCGGAAGGGTTTATGAATAAACAGGCAGACACAGACGGATGGGACAGGATCGATGTCCCGTCCGTCTGGCAGTTAAGGGGATATGACCGGATGCACTATACAGACGTACTGTACCTGTTTCCGGTAAATCCGCCCTATGTGCCTACAGAGAACCCGACGGGGATCTATAAAAGAACATTTCAACTGGATAAAGCGTGGCTCAAAAACGACACCATTTTAAAATTTCACGGAGTAGACAGTGCATACGATGTGTGGATAAACGGCAGCCATGCAGGATACGGAAAGGTTAGCCGTCTTCAGGCAGAATATGACATCACAGGATTAGTCTGCGAAGGCGAGAATGACATTACAGTCCGCGTATATAAATGGTCTGACGGAACCTATCTGGAGGACCAGGATATGTGGTGGCTGTCCGGAATCTACCGGGACGTGGAACTGATCAATGAGCCGGCGAATGCGCTCTTAGACGTCCAGGCCGAAGGAGACCTGGATGAAGACTATCGGGATGGAATACTAAAGGTAAGAATCCGTACAAAGAAGGAAAACAGCCAGGGTTCATGGAGTCTTTGCAAAGACCAGTCTCTCTGCGCAGAAGGAACATTCCATTCAGAAAATGGAAAAGCTTCTATACAACAGGAAATCCCATCTGTCCGCAGATGGACGGCAGAGACACCAGAACTTTATGAGCTGTGCGTATTTACAGAAGAACAGGAGATCTGTGTGCGCGTCGGGTTCCGTAAGGTGGAGATGATTGATCATAACTTTTGCGTAAATGGAAAGACTCTTCTGCTAAATGGAGTCAACCACCATGATTACAACCCAAAGGAAGGGCGAAGCGTTACTTATGAGCAGATGAAAGAAGATATTATTCTGATGAAGCAGCATAATATTAACGCAGTGCGCTGTTCCCACTATCCCGCAAACAACTATTTCTACGATCTGTGTGATGAGTATGGGCTCTATGTAATTGACGAGGCAGATCTGGAATGCCATGGCTTCGAGTGGGTGGAGAATTACACATGGATTACAGATGACCCATCATGGGAAAAAGCATATGTGGACCGCAGTGTGCGCATGGTGAAGCAGAACCGGAATCATCCGGCAATTATTATGTGGTCCATGGGAAATGAGTCTTCCTTTGGCTGCAATTTCAGGAGTGCAGCCAGAGCAATCCGGGAGACTGACTCCACGAGACTGATACATTATGAAGGAGATTTTGAGGCAGAGGTAACGGATGTATATTCCACTATGTACACAAGGCTAAAACCCCTCGAAGAGATTGCACGCACGGATGATAAGGGAAATAAGCCCCATGTCATGTGCGAGTATGGACATGCAATGGGGAATGGGCCCGGCGGCCTTATGGAGTACCAGAAGCTGTACCGGAAGTATAAGCGCCTCCAGGGAGGATTTTTGTGGGAATGGTACGACCATGGAATTTATACACAGGAAGACGGGAAGACCTATTACCGTTATGGAGGGAACTATGGCGACTTTCCTACTAATGGAAACTTTTGCATTGACGGAATTCTAATGCCTGACCGTACCCCCTCTCCTGCGCTTTTGGAATATAAGCAGGTAATTGCGCCAGTAGAGATGACGCGCGTGAAAGGGAGAAACAGGGAGATAGAACTTAAGAATTACTATACCTTCCGCACCCTGGAGGGACTGTACCTTTACTGGCAGATAAAAGGCGCAGGCCAGGTGGTCTGTGAGGGCACGGTAGAATCCCTTTCTGCCGGACCAGGCGAGAGCCAGAGAGTTCAGATTCCTTATGGGAAGTATAACCCGCAGCCCAATGTCCGCTATTATCTGAATCTTTCAGTCCGGGAAAAGGAGGATCTGCCCTATGCAAAAAAGGGCCATGAGATTACACATGTTCAGTTTGAACTGGAGGAAAAAGTGGTTCGGGTCATAGAGCGCCCGTCAGGGGAGCCGCTTCGCACAGCAGAGGAGGAAGGGATCCTTACCATAGAAAATGACAGACTGTGTGTAAAATTCCATACAGTCTTTGGCCGGCTGTTGTCCGTAGCGGCAGAAGGCGAGCTATATCTGACAGAGGGACCCGAGATGACGGTTTACCGCGCAACCATTGACAATGATATGTATAAGAAGGATGACTGGATGAACAAATATTTTATCCAGCTGTCCAGTGAACAGAACGAAGGCTTTTCCTGGGAAGAGCAGAAAGACCGGGTGTCAGTGACTATCCGCAAATATTTTGGATGTCTGAACCAGTCATGGGGTTATGAATGTGCATACGAATATAGCATTTATCCATGCGGACAGATGGAGGTGCGCCTGGACGCCAGGGAGATACAGAGAGGGAAGCTCGAACCCGAGTTCCTTCCGCGCCTGGGGATTAAGATGCGGGGGAATCGTCTGCTCCAGAAAACAGTCTGGGAAGGCATGGGGCCAGGAGAAAATTATCCGGACAGCAGGCAGGCGTGTCAGATGGACATCTACAAAAGTACGGTGGATGCAATGGGGGTAAATTATGTGTATCCTCAGGAAAATGGACACAGAGAGGATGTTTACTGGTTTGGCATTGGAAATGGAAGGAAAACCCTTCTGTGTACAATGGAGAGCCCGCTTGGGCTGAATCTTTCCAACTATACGGATGAAAATATAGAGAATGCGGCGCATCCCTTTGAAATGGAGCAGGCAGAAGACGTGATCATCCACCTGGACTACAGGCAGTCCGGGCTTGGCAGCAACAGTTGCGGGGAAGAGCAGCTTGAAAAGTACAAGGTAAAACGAGAAGATTTTGTGATGGCCTTCCGTCTTCAGATTGTGGAGGACGGCTGTGAGCTAAAGGAGGCATCTTGTAGATATCTGCAGTAAGGGAGAGGAGAAAGTAAGGCATATGAAGCATCAATTTTCAAAGGAAATCCAACAGAATTTAAGCAGTAATGAATGGCTGATTATACAGGAAGAGTACAGACCGGAGGAAAACTTAAAATATGAGAGCCTTTTTTGTCTGACCAACGGCTACCTGGGAACAAGAGGAAGCCACGAAGAGGGCACGGCAAGGAGTATTCCGTGTACATACATAAATGGTGTTTTTGATAAGTCAGAGACATTTATGAGGGAACTGGCTAATATGCCTAACTGGCTGACACTCCGCTTTTATGTGGAAAAGGAGCTGATCGGGATAGAAAACTGTGAGGTTCTGTCCTTTGTGCGCGCGCTTGACCTTCGGCGCGCGCAGCTGGTGAAAAGTATCTGTCTGCGTGACCGTAAGGGGCGCGTAACCCAGATTGAAGGAATACGTTTTATAAGCCGGAAGCATGTGCACCGCATGGCAGTGAAGCTGTACATAACCCCATTAAATTATAGCGGGATCATTGAGGTGGAAAATATCATAGATGGTACAGTCATTAATTTTTGTGACGCGCCTCGGTTCAAAGTAAAGCATACCAGGCTGACGGCAAATGAACCTCTTTTAGAGAGGGGCGCTTATCTTGAGGTGGCCACAAGAGATGATCATCTGCATGTGGGATGCGGAGCCTGCCTGCAGGCAGTGCGGGATGGAAAGGATGTGATTCACACAAGCGTGTTCCACGATTTTGGGGAACAGGCAGTAGAGTTCCATGATTTTGATGTGCATGAGGGGGAGACAACAGAGGTTACGAAATATGCCGTCATCTATACGGAACGTGAGGAGGAAAAAACCGCCATCAAAGAAGCTGTCCAGAACGAAATGAAGGAGTTTCTGAAAGCTGGATTCGGGACAGAGCTTGAAGAGCATGGACAGGTATATGAAAAGCTCTGGAGAGAGGCCGACATTCAGATTGAAGGGGATGCTGAGCTGAACCGGGCGGTCCGCTTTAACATTTTCCATCTGATGAGCACTGCCAGTGAATTTGACTCCCATGTCAATATCGGAGCCAAACTTCTTCATGGAGAAGAATATGGAGGGCATGCCTTCTGGGACACAGAGCTTTTTATGCTTCCGTTTTTTGCCTATATCTTTCCGGAAAAGGCGCGGAACCTGGAGAGCTACCGGTATCACCTTCTGAATGCTGCCAGGGAAAATGCCGCAAAAAACAATTACCGCGGCGCCCAGTATCCGTGGGAGTCCGCAGATGACGGGACAGAGCAGTGCCCGGACTGGACCATTGAACCGGACGGCACATGCTACCGGTGCTATGTGGCTGTGTATGAGCATCATGTAACAGCGGCTGTTGCATTTGGCATAGCAAATTATGTGAGAATTACAGAGGATACAGAGTTCCTTCTGAACATGGGTGCAGAGATCCTTATGGAAACAGCCAGGTTCTGGATGAGCCGCTGCGAGTATGTAGAGGAAAAGGACCGTTATGAGATCCGTCAGGTAACTGGCCCGGACGAATGGCATGAACCGGTGGACAACAATGTCTATACGAATTATCTGGCCAGATGGAACCTGCGCTATGTCATCTCGCTTGCTGCAATGATGAAAAGGGAGCATGAAGAAGCCTACAGGCATCTGTCAGAAAAAATCAGCCTCACAGAAGAGGAGATTGATACATGGGAACAGGTACAGAAAAAGATCTACCTGCCGGGAAAAGAAGGAACAAAGCTTTTGGAACAGTTTGAAGGTTACTTTGACCTGAAGGAGGTTCTGATCGAAGAATATGATGAAAACGACTGGCCCATACGGCCCGGAATTTTAAAAACAACAAAGACATCCGAGACACAGATTATTAAGCAGGCAGATGTAGTGATGCTCCTTCATCTTCTCGGGGAGGAGTTCGACGAGGAGACTACGAGGCAGAATTACAGCTATTATGAGAAACGCACCATGCACGGTTCATCCTTAAGTCCAAGCATCTACGCCATCATGGGGCTTAAGGTGGGCGACGCCTCTAAGGCATATCGTTATTTAAGAAGAGCAGCCTTCCTGGATCTGGTTGATCTGCAGGGGAATACAAGAGAGGGAATCCATGCAGCCAATGCAGGGGGAGTATGGCAGACAGTGATATTCGGATTTGCAGGACTGCGGACAGACCATGACGGAACTCTTCATATAAATCCGGCTCTCCCTGGGGAATGGAAGAGGCTCTCCTTCAGAATACACTGTCCGAAGAGCTGGCTTGAAGTAGAAATCAACGATGCACAGCAGGTAAGTGTGACGGTACTGGAAGGTGAAGACACAGATATCTTTGTAAGGGAAGAACGTATAACAGCCCGGAGGAAGAAGTCATGAGGAAGTATCTTGCAATTGCGGGTCTTATTGCGGTGACAGTCATCTGGGGCGGCGGTTTTGTGGCGAGTGATATGGCATTAGAGAGCCTGCGCCCCTTTCAGATTATGACCATCCGGTTTCTGCTTGCGTCCTTTCTCATGGGCACTGCAAGTATCCGTAAGCTAAAAGGCATGAAATCAGGGGAAATCCGGGCGGGCATACTGATGGGTGCTGCGCTTTTTATGGGTTTTGCATTCCAGATTGTCGGGCTCCAGTATACAACGCCGTCAAAAAATGCATTTCTGACTGCCTTAAATGTAGTGATGGTTCCCTTTATTGCCTTTGTAATCTTAAAGAAAAAGGTGGGAGCCAGAAGCATTGCAGGGGCAGTGATGGCCATTGTGGGAGTGGGGCTTTTGTCTTTAGAGAAAAACCTTACTCTTGGAATTGGGGACGCCCTGACGCTGGTGTGCGCTGCAGGATTTGCATTTCAGATCTTTTTTACAAGTGAATTTGTAAAAAAGTACCGGGCAGTGGCGCTTAATTTTGTGCAGATGCTGACAGCAGTTCTTTTGTCTTTTGTGAGTCTGTTTTTGTTTCAGGAGACAGAGTTTCATGTGACAGCAAAGGGGTGGCTTAGTGTCCTGTACCTGGGTGTCATTAGTACCGCACTGTGTTATCTTCTGCAGACGGCAAGCCAGAAATATGTAGACGAAACAAAGGCAGCGATCATTCTGTCTATGGAGTCAGTATTTGGGACTCTGTTTTCCATACTGATACTTCACGAACAGGTGACTCTGCGGATGGTATGTGGGTGTGTGATCATACTGGCAGCAGTGATTGTGTCAAATCTGGCAGACACACATATAGAGGAGTAATAGACGATGAGATATAAAGCAATTATTTTTGATCTGGACGGAGTGATCTGCCATACAGACCAGTACCATTATATGGCGTGGAAGCGTGTGGCAGATGACCTGGGGATCTATTTTGACGAGACGATTAATAACCGTCTGCGCGGAGTAAGCCGTATGGAGAGCTTTGAGATTATTCTGGAGCGGTATGACGGCAAAATGAGTGAGGAGGACAAGATACGATATACAGCAGAGAAGAATGAAGTATATAAGACCCTCCTAAAGAACATGAGCCCGGCAGATCTGGACGGAGAAATAAAGGAAACACTGGATGCGCTGCGGGAAAAAGGGATTAAGCTGGCAATCGGCTCTTCCAGTAAAAATGCAAAATTCATCTTAGGGCAGTTAGGGTTAGGGGAGTACTTTGATGCAGTTTCCGATGGAAATAATATTACGAGATCTAAGCCAGATCCAGAGGTTTTTGTAAAGGCGGCACAATATGTAGGTGAGAGGCCTGAACACTGTCTTGTAGTAGAGGATGCGGAAGCAGGCCTGGAGGCAGCAATTGCCGGCGGCATGGATTGTGCCGCCGTGGGAGATGCAGTTTCCTGTGGGCTTGCGACATGGAATCTGAATACATTTTCAGATCTGAAAAGTGTTGCTATGGGTGGCCTCCCAGACCGCGAATAGCAGCACATGCCGCCCCGAATCGTTACTATGAGCGGACGTTACTATTCACGGGTCAGGAATGCGCGTAAGCCGCGCATTCCGTGAGAACATGATGCAGGAGTGAGGGGCGGTTTTTGCGTAGCAAAACTCGGAATGCCGCCCCGAATTACTATGAGCGGCCGTCTAGGCCGCGAATAGTAACTTACTGTACTTGCAGAGTGTGGGTATAATATGTTAAAATTTACTTTGTAAAAAACAGAGGTAATTCTGGTTACAGTACAGAGTAAATAATTATGTGGAGTGGATGGAATGTCAACAATTAAAGATATTGCCGAACTGGCGGGGGTCTCTGTTGCAACGGTGTCCAGAGTGCTGAATTATGATGAGACCCTGAACGTGCAGGAGGAGACTAAGAAAAAGGTATTTGAGGCAGCAGAGCAGCTGGAATACCATATGAAGGAAAAAAAGAAGCGCAGACGGAAGCTGAAGCTGGGGATGATCTGCTCCTATTCTCCAGAGGAAGAGCTGGAGGATCCGTTCTATCTTGCAGTACGAATCGCGATAGAGAAAGAGATTGAAGAAAATGGTTTTAAAAGAGTCCCCTTAAGTCTGGAAGATGGGACAGAGCATCTGTCTGCCGTGGATGGCCTGATCTGCCTTGGGACCTTTAGCAGAACAACTGTCAGGAGGATTAATGAGTTTCAGAAGCCGCACATTTATGTGGATGCAGTGGGAAACCGCAGCACCGGCGATTCGATTGTGACAGATATCAGACATTCTGTACAGGGGGTCATGGAATATCTGTGGGAGCAGGGACACCGGCAGATTGGTTTTGTCGGGGGATACGAACTGGATTCGGATGGAAAAGAGATTTTTGACTCAAGGCTTCCGGTATATCAGCAATTTCTAAAGGAAAAGGGTGTCTTGTGCGATTCGTTTATTAAAATTGGCGGATACACGGCAAAGCACGGTTACCGGCTGATGAAGGAACTTCTAAACGAAGTCAGACAGCCCACCGCCATATTTGCAGCAAATGATTCACTGGCAGTAGGCTGTTACCGGGCAATCCAGGAGAGCGGACTTAAGATTCCAGAGGATATGAGTGTAGTTGGATTCAATGATATTTCCATGGCAAAATATCTTGCACCGCCTCTCACAACGGTACATGTCCATATGAATTTTATGGGCCGTAAGGCAGTAAAGCTCCTGGCAGAGCTGATCCAGCAGGAGCGCAGAATAAATATTCATGTTTCAGTTCCGACAGAACTAATTATAAGAGAGAGCGTAGGAAGGGTGGAAAAATAGTTCCTCCCGGTCCGTGAATAGTAATGAAAAATAAGAAGACAGATAGGATGACAGGGTATGAATGAGAGATTTTTAGAATGTATATTAAATGAGGTTTCCGTATCTGGCTGTGAGGAGCCGGTACAGGAGACTGTAAAAGAATATATGAAGGAATATGCGGATGAGATACGCGAGGATGAGATGGGAGATGTTGTCTGCGTGCTGAATCCGGACAGTAGCCGGAGAATTATGCTGTCGGCGCATGCAGATGAGATTGGCACAGTGGTCTCGAACGTGACCGGGAACGGACGTCTCCAGCTGGTAAGCCGTGGGGGAATTATCCCGTTTACCTATCCGGGACAGCAGATTAAGGTACAGACAAAGACCGGGTGTGTCTACGGAGTGATTGAAGCGGCACGGGAAACGTTTGACCAGAAGGAGCTTAAAGCAAAGGATTTCCTGGCAGATATAGGTGCAGGAACAAGAGAGGAGGCTCTTACGCAGGTGTCTCTGGGAGATGCAGTTGTACTGGATACCCATATACGCAGGATGATGAACGGAAGATTTACAGCCCGCGCCTTAGATGACAGACTTGGCGTGTTTATTATAATGGAGGCATTGCGAAGAGCAAAGGAAAAGGGATGTACAACAGGAGTATATGCCGCATCTACGGTGGGTGAGGAGACAACCAAAAACGGGGCTTACTGGTCCAGCCAGCGGATCAGACCGGATCTTGCCATTGTTGTTGATGTGACCTACTGTAGTGATTACAGTGGAAGAGAAAAGGCGGAGGAAGGAACCGTGGAGCTTGGAAAGGGGCCGGTTCTCTGCAGCGCCCCCATCATTATGAAGAAACTGAACGAGAAGATGGAAGCCTGTGCTGCCAATATACAGATACCAGTTCAGAGGGAGACCTCAGACGGCTTTACTCATACCGATGGAGATACGATTCATTTCTCCGGACAGGGTGTTCCGGTGGTGTCAGTGTCCATTCCCCTTAGATATATGCACACGCCTGCAGAGGTGGCGGATATAAAGGATGTGGAAGGGTGCATTGAACTGATCGCAGAATTCTTATGCCAGGAGTAGTCAAGAATATGGAGAGTTCTCGGATGGTTCATTACAGGGTGCACAATCTTTTTGAAAATTTAGGAAAAAGTTGTGGCAGTATTTCCCTTTCTTTGGAAATTAAAGTATGCTAATATGTTCACAACAAAGGAGGGATTCATATGAGCAGCAAAACAATCGCGTTTTCAAATCCTGATGATGTAATGAATTTTGTCAAGACAGTTGAAAAGTATCCTTACGATATGGATGTAAGGAGAGGAAAGTGCATCGCGGATGCTAAATCACTGTTAGGACTTCTCAATCTTGGCTGTAACAGGCGGATTGAACTAAACGTATACGAAGAAGAATGTCAGGATTTATTTCAGAACATTGAACAATATGTAGTAGCGTAACCCGGAGATTTTAGCAACCTGAAAATGAACGTAACTCGTTAACCAGTGAAACCCGAAATGAAACCAACAGGTAACTGTGAAAGAACAGTTGCACAATTTAATAAGTGAAAAGAAAAAGCTCCCCTGTAAGTCTGTTTTTAGACAAAGGAGGGCTTTTGTTATACTGCGCAAAACCGCATAAGGAAGTATGCCGCTTTGCGGCTGCGGATTTTGCGATACTCACGGCAGATTTCATCGGCCGTGAGCATATTATTACAGGTCAGATTCATGCGGAAAACGCTGAAATTGAAATTACAGGTTGTGGAAATAAAACTTGTTTACGGAAACGAACCGGCGTATAATGTGTACGGTAAGGAGATGACAGTCATGAAACAAAAGACGGAAATAAACAGGAGTATCTATCTTTTTGATAATAAAGCACTTATTACACTTATTATTCCGCTTATCATCGAGCAGCTTCTCGCTGTGCTTGTTGGTATGGCGGATTCTATTATGATTGCCAGTGTTGGGGAAGCGGCGGTATCCGGCGTGTCACTGGTAGACCAGATCATGGTGCTGCTTATAAATATTTTTGCTGCACTTGCTACAGGAGGAGCTGTTGTGGCAGGACAGTACCTTGGACATAGAAAGGAAGAGACAGCGTGCGAGTCTGCAACCCAGCTTGTGTGGTTTGTTACACTGTGTGCGATCGTAATTACGGCCATCGTATATGCAGGAAAATACGTAATTCTCCATGGGATTTTCGGAAGAATAGAACCGGATGTTATGCATCATGCAGATGTCTACCTGACGATTGTAACCATGTCAATTCCATTTATGGCGCTGTACAATGCAGGGGCCGCTGTTTTCCGTGCGATGGGAAATTCAAAGGTTTCCATGAACGTGTCAATTATCATGAATATCATTAATGTAGGTGGGAATGCACTGCTTATTTATGGATTTCACAGAGGAACAGAGGGAGTGGCAATCCCCACTCTGGTATCCAGAATGGCAGCTGCAATTATTATACTTGTACTCTTGTGTGACGAAGGGCAGATTCTTCATATTAAGAAAACATGGCGCTACCGGTTCAACTGGTCTCATGTAAAAAAGATTTTAAGTGTGGGAGTACCAAACGGTCTGGAAAACAGTATGTTCCAGTTGGGAAAGATACTGGTCTTAAGCCTGGTATCCTCCTTCGGAACTTATGCAATCGCGGCAAATGCAGTAGGAAACGCAATTGCCATGTTCCAGATTCTTCCGGGTATGGCCATTAATCTTGCAGTCACTACCGTAATCGCACGCTGTGTCGGCGCCGGAGATTACGGGCAGGTAAGGTATTATAACAAAAAGCTGCTGCTGATTACACATGTCAGTATGACAATCATGGTACTGGCTGTATTTTCGATACTGTCTTTTATTATCCGGGCGTATCATCTGTCAGATGCCGCAGCACAGGCAACAAGGCAGATTATCTATTTCCACGGAATCAGTGCAATTCTGATCTGGCCCTCGTCCTTTACCCTGCCTGCAACTTTCAGAGCATCCGGGGATGTGAAGGCATGTATGTACATATCTGTTTTTTCCATGTGGACCTTCCGGATTGTGTTTAGTTTTGTCCTTGGGAAATATATGCATATGGGAGTGTTCGGCATATGGGCGGCAATGGTCATTGACTGGGTCTTCAGGGCAGTGTGCTTCTGGATTCGGTATTTCAGAGGGGGATGGAGAAAGAAGGCGCTGGTATAGGTGAAACGTAAGGTTTTGGTTACTGTTCACACAGGTCTGTGCATTTACTGCATAGACCGTATGCAATTAGTCTTTTGCATTAAATTGTATAAATTCATCAGAAGTTGACCGCTATAATGCAGGCTATTTAAGAGAAAATATGTCGTTTATTGCATCAATTCGTCTCATAATTTTGTATATAATAAGTGAAATATTACAAGATTTTGGCAAAAAACTAATTGCAGATAAACAAATTGTGGCTTGACACTATTGAATATACATTTTACAATAAGCCTATAGAACTATAGAAAGCTACCATATTTACCAGCTGTGATATAAGGAGGACGGCAGATGAGAAATATTAAAATGGCAGCAGCGGCGTTTATTGTGATGATGTTATTTATCCCATCAATAACTGCCTCGGCTTCAAGCTGCGGGGAAACAGTGCGGCAGAACACGACAGCAGACCTGCAGGCAGTGCACTACGAGAATAATGAAACTATAGGTAAATTACTTGCGCCATCCAGGTATACTTTGTCAGAAAAGCTGAATAAAAAGACAGAGATTGCCAGACGGGAGGGGAAAAGTCCGGCGGATATCAGTGATGAGCAGGCTGTGAAGGAACTGAACCAGGATAACGTAAAGGTAATGTCCTTTGAAGAGACATTTGCAGAGGTGCAGGCAGAGATTGGCGACATTATCCAGAAAGTGGTTGACCATACTGAAGGTGCGGAAAACAGAGGTGCAAATTATTATACTAATAGGATACAGCAAAATAAAGAAAAACTGCTGTTGGGACTTACCTATCTGGAGCGACTGTATGACTTCAATATGGGAGGACATAATGTGAAGGATGCACTCCTTTATGAGTCGAAACCGTATATATATGTGAGTATGTACGGAATGATAGACAATGTCCTGGACTGGCTGATCTATATCGGAGGTAGTGGGGGCGATACATTAAAGATATCTAATAATGCAAATGTATTTGGTTATGGGAAAATTTTTGGACCAGTCACTTCCTCTGCGACACTGGATGCTTTTCTGGAAGAGAACAGGAAGAAGTGGATGCCAGATACGCCGATGAATGACTGGTTCCTGCAGGAGAGTTCTGCGTATATACTGGATAATAGATCGGCCTGGGACGGCAGAGATACCGGGATATATAGAAGACTGTACGATAATACGGCTTCACGTTCCTATATTTTGCCACTGCTTTCTGTGTCAGAAGACAGTATCTACATGATTGCAAATTCTACTACGATCACATATGGGATCGTGGATTGCTATATAGACAGGAATTTGAGAGAAACTGATCCGGCACATTATGCAGAATTGCGTGAAAAATTCCAACAGCAATTGGAACAGGCGGCAAAGCAGCAGCAGGCTTTTATTGACTGCTGGTATCGGATCGCAAAACCAGAAAAGAAGAATCAGCTGTCATCCGATCGAATTGTACTGGACAGTCTCCGCATTGATCCGGACACCCCCAATACGGCTGTCCAGTGGTCAGACAAATTTGGCAAGAATGCTGCCCGGGGCGTTCGGGAATTTTTTACTCCTCTGAATTTGTATGGCTCATACATGTTTGCTGACGGCGTGGCGGAAGGCCAGGGTATCCGTTACTATATATCAAAAGCATTAACGGAGAGGGGATTCGCAACATATGCTCATGAGCTGACGCATATACTTGTTTCTAATGTAATGCTGAATGGGTATGGCTCACGGGACGGCATGATGGCTGAGGTCTATACCAGGGGGATGTTTGAACCGTATGAATTGAATGATCCGCCGGCGTATAATTTAAATCTGATCTATGATCGTCTGGATGTCAGTGACCGGTATCATAATGGCCGGCCGGAACGTTTTCAGGATGAAACAGATCTGCAGAGTTATATGAGCGGTATTATGGATGTCGTATATACGCTGGACTATGCAGAAGCAGATGTTATGCTTACGAAAAGCGCCCAGGATAAAAAGAAATGGTTCCACAAGCTTGAGCAGATAGAGGATCCCAGTGAAAGGGATAATCAGGGTGAGGAAGGCTCCAGACATAATCTGGATTCGGTCAGAGAACTGACTCTGGAGGAGGCAGAAGGACTGAATACAATTGATGACCTGATCCGTGATTGTATTATCACATCTCGTTATGAGGTAAATGGAACAGTGACAACAGGAACGGCGGCGAGAAATGGATATTATGTTGTGCCTCTCTTCAGCTCCAACTATGCGGGGGTACAGAATAACCATGGTGTTAGCGGCGATCTCATGATACGTCAGCAGGCATTTGAACTGCTTGCCGAATATGGATATTACGATGGTATGGTTCCTTACATATCCAATCAGTATAAAGAATCTGCCAGACTGGAACAGACAATCCTGTCAGACCGGTATGTCCTGGAAAAAATATTTGACGGCGCTTATGAGACAATGGCTGATTTTAAGAAAGCGATGTTTCAAAGAAGGATAGAAAAGATCAATGAGTTAAAGCCAGTCACTATTATGTGGAAAAGCCAGTCTGTTACGATCAATAATTTTGAAAAACTGCGTCTGCTTATGAAAGAGGCTATAGAGAGTGATCTCGTGAAAGTCAATGTATTGCCAGGTGGTTCAAACAATATCCGTGCACAGGCAACGGAGGTTGAGCGTCTGAAGCAGGAAATATTTAAGTCATATATTATTCAGACAAAGGACTT
>Ga0137306_102106_pt1 | contig 17662 bp, 13 predicted proteins | sample Inofroosms_March_FD_97187 | JGI IMG/M metagenome (GOLD analysis project Ga0137306, IMG submission 97187) | Mouse cecal microbial communities from Vienna, Austria - N-Acetylneuraminic and N-Acetylglucosamine D2O microcosms_March | ecosystem: Host-associated > Mammals > Digestive system > Large...
TGTCCATAATAATAAACATTGTAGTTTCCGGCTGGTCGAACAGGCCCAGGGTCATCTCGTCGCGGCGTCCGCCTTCATTGACAAAACGATCACCGTTTAAGTTGACAAAGATACGGGATTCTACGGCATGTTCAATGTTTCCGCTCAGTGAACCGGTATTGGGATCGCCTAACGGAAGAAGCTGGATATTTCCCATCTGCACCAGATCGGCACCTACGGCTTCTGCCATGCGGATACCGTCGCCGGTGATGGCGGAGGTATTGGTCGATGGGATGGATTCATCCAGGGTCGGCCACAGTTTGGTTTCTTCGTTGGCTGCCATACGCATTTCAACATTCTGACCAAAACCGCCGGTTGCCAGAACGACACCGTTCTTTGCTTTTACTGTTACTTTATTTCCGGTTTCTCCGGTACATACCGCGCCGACAACGGTACCGTCTTCAACGATCAGTTCTTCGGCTTTGGTATTATACATCATCGTAATGCCTTCATGGGAATCCATATAAGCCTGATAGGTCTTAAAGAAACCGATACCCTCCGGTTCTACGGGCTTATGTGCCCTCTGCCACATACCGCCGGTTACGGTAAAGGTTCCGGGCTGAAATTCCATGCCAAGGCTCTTTAACCACTCTACGCCGTCCCATGCATTTTCGACCAGGATACGAACCAACTCCGGATCGCCCTGCTTGTCACCGCCTTCAAAAGTCTGCTGGTAGTGGAAGTCTACACTGTCCTCATTTGCCAGTGCGGTTTCGCTGCCGTCATCCACAGCATTTAATGCACCGCCTGCCATAATGGTATTTCCACCCATCTGTCCGGTTTTTTCAATAACGATAACCGCTTTTCCGTTCTGATTTGCAGTAACGGCTGCTGCCATACCTGCGCCGCCTGCACCCAGAACCAAAACATCGGTTTCCAGTTCCTGATCGGCTTCCTTTTCCTTCGCCGCAGGCTTGATTGCCTTCAATGCGTCCACATCGGCACCTGCCTGCCTTGCACACTCGGCAACGCCGTCGATCATCGCATTGCTGGTTAAGGTCGCACCGGATACGGCATCGATGCCAAGACCCTGAATTTCCAAAATAGTCGCCTTCATGGAGTCAACAACAGGTGCGCCAATACCCTCCGTTTCCTCATGTTCAACCTGAATATCGGTAATGCTGTCCTGATCAAAAGTCGTCGTAATCGTCATCGCCTTCATGCCCCGAACCTCTGCCGTATAGGTTCCCGGAGCATAAGTTCCCTCAGTAACAACGGCTGCTGCTTCGGTCGTCGGTTCTTCTGAAGGTTCTTCAGCCACTTCCTCACCCATTGCCGCCTTAAGGGCTTTTCCTACCGCTTCTTTTACCGCATCGCTGGTGATCGTTGCACCGGATACGCCGTCCACTTCTGCGGTCTGCTGCTTATAAATTTCGGTTTCCAGTGTCGTAAGGGCAGCGCCGCCGATATCCGGGGTTTCCCCTTCACCGGTAAGTTTCAGTTCGGTTATGTACACCTCATCCACGGTAACTGAAGCCTTTACTGCACCGCCAAAGCCCTGTGCCTCGCCCTCATAGGTACCTGGTGTGTAAATATGCTCCGTTTTCTCGACTCTCCCGGCTTTATTCAGAGCATTATACGCCGGTTCCGTGCAGGCAACAACCGCTATTGAAGCCAGAACCATAACACCAAGACCGGTATAAAGCTTTGTTTTTTGATTATCTGCTTTCACAATCTTCCTCCCTTTTCTTAATATTTGTCTAGGCTTTTCTTGTATTTGTTTACTATTTTATCTCTTTGCTATTTTTCTGTCAATAAAAAAAGGAAATTTCTGATTTTTTTGTTAATTTTACCGGATTTCCTATGCAAAATTTCTGCAATTATCATGATAGCCCTTGCTTTACCTGGCCTTTGGCGCTATAATGTTACCTTAAGCTGCTGTTTATTTATCCTTATTCATCCTTTTTCATCCAATGTTTTATTGCATAGTAAATTCACCCTGCTTTATAAGGTTAAAGGAGATTCTTATGACGAAAAAAGACCGTTTATTTCATCAGAAAACGAAGAAAAATGATCTTATTCTGCTGATCATTTTACTGTTGATCTGCGCCGTATCGGGTGCAGGCTATTATTTCACCCACCGCACACCTGCGCTTCGTGCAGAAGTTAGTATTGACGGAGAAATCGTACAGGTGCTGGATTTATCCCGTGATCAGGAAGTAACCATCCAGGGTGCACGTTACGGAACAAACCACCTGGTTGTTAAAAACGGAGAAATCTGGTGTTCCGATGCTTCCTGCCCGGATAAAGTCTGTGTACATCAGGGCAAACAATCTATGGACGGCGATTCCATCACCTGTCTGCCGAATCTGATGTTTGTATGGATCATAGGAGAAGAATAGACCGAACCGGACATTATAGACGGAACCGGGAATTGCATATCACAAGAACCCAAATGAATAATTATCGGTATCCCTTTCATATACATAGGATAAGTATTTTGATAGGTTTTATACAATTTCCAGCGATTGTAAGAAAGGAGTACCTTATGTTTTTATTCCGCCGCCCTGCTTCATCCCCACCTGGCCCGCCCAGGTTTTTTCTTTATCTTGAAGCTGCCCTGCTTTTACTTTTAAGCCTTTCACTTCTCTCCTCCTATACCAAACGCTATCCGTTATTTAACCAGGCCGACAGTTCCCTCTATGAATTAAAAGAAGATCAGGGAGAAAATGCAGGAAAAGAACCAAGTAAGATGCCGTCCGAAAGCAAACCAAAAATATCCGATTCCGCCGAAAATACACAGGAAAAGAAATTTATCCGATGGGTGGATTTTACCATAACCGCAGACGCCCTCGACAAAGCCTTCCGCTTTGATTTAGACACCTGCCTTTCCACCCCGCATTTAAACTGGATTGAACTGCTCGCCTATCTTGGTGCGCGGTATGGCGGGGATTTTTCACGTTATAAAGCTTCCGATATGGATAGCCTGGCAGAAAAACTGCTGCAGGGTGAATCTATGGAAAACCTGACAAAAGAAATGAAATATTATCCCTATTATCTTGAAGCTTACACGGCTGTACTCGGCGGCATGGTCGGCCCGTTCCGCGAAGAAATCCCCGCAGAACAGGCACCGGAATCAGGTAATACGGGAAATACACAGGGTGCGGAGAATGGTTTGGATGCTGAAAATATGTCGGATGCTGAAAATTCACCAGATACACAAAATACGCAGGATACCGTATGGGTAACCAAATACGGGCTGAAAGCCTTCTCTCCCATCGCCAGCGGTTTCCCTTATTCGGATTTTGATGATTTTGGCACAGCAAGAAGTTACGGCTTTAAACGGCAGCATTTAGGGCATGATATGATGGGGCAGGTTGGAACTCCCATCATCGCCGTAGAATCCGGCATCGTAGAAGCCCTTGGATGGAATCAGTATGGAGGATGGAGAATTGGGATTCGTTCCTTCGACAATAAACGCTATTACTACTATGCTCACCTGCGGAAAAACTACCCCTACCAGTCTAACCTGGAGGTTGGAAGTAGGGTGCAGGCTGGGGACGTTATCGGCTATATGGGGCGTACCGGCTACAGCCGCAAGGAAAATACCAATAATATCGACGAACCTCACCTCCACTTTGGTATCCAGCTGATTTTCGACGAATCCCAGAAAGAAGGCAATAACGAAATCTGGATCAGCTGCTACGAACTGGTAAAATTTCTCCGCCAGAACCAGTGTCTGACCCAAAAAATACCCGACACCAAGGAATGGCAGCGGGTATATAAGACGGAGGAGAAGTAAATGTAAAATGTATCCAATATACAAACACTAACCTTCATTCTCTCCCCCGTTTCCACGCAACGGGGGAATTTCATCCCTTTTCAAGAAAACATTCCCGATATCTCTGCTTTATTGCTCCGTAAGAAAACCATCTCCGTCCCTGTTCCATCTGTTCACCGATTTCGTCGGCTTGATGTTCAAAGTAAATGGCGGCATCCCGGCACGTCCATTCCGAAGGATTTTCTTCCCCTGCTCTATCTTCACCGCTCCCATCGCCTAAATTCAGCTTTACCGTTTTTACTCCGCATTTTTCCAAAATCAGGAAATATACATACCAGCAAAGAGCCCAGTACATCGAGTCTGTGGGAGATTCTCTGTGCTCTCTTTTATCCTGGTCGTCTTTTTCGGCAGTGTGCAGACGCTCTTTGCTGCAGCTAAGCTCTCCTGCCAGAACGTGAAAAAGAATCTCATGGGTACTTAAGTCCTCTTTTTGCGGCTCTTGATACAAGCTTTTCCACCGGGCAAAAACTTTCGCAAACAGTTTTGTAGTTCCGTAGTTTAAGCAATACTTGAGTGTGGTCGTTATCAGACCTTTTTCGCTGGAACTTTCACATTTTTCAAAACACCACTGGTATTTTGCCGGGATACTGCGCCTGACAACAGAGGAAATCAATTCTTCAATGCCTTCAAAATCTTCAAACAGTACATAATAGCAGAGCATTGGCACGATATAATAGCAGGTGTAGCACCAGAGTTTAAAATCCCCTTTGGAAAGCTTTTTTCTTGCGGTTTCTGCCAGTTTTTTATCCTGTTTTGATGCCGCTAAAACCATTACCACATAATAATCCCCGCAATTCCAGTCACTGCCATAGCGCTGTTCAAGGTCCAAAAATATCTCCAGCATCTGTTCCAGCTTGTCCTCATTGACCTGGGGATAATCCAGATAAAAGTTCAGGATTCTTGCTGCAATACTGACCCGCCATTCCCCTTCAAATCTGCCGACATTTTTCACATCCCACTGGCGAATATCCCGGTGAAACATTTCGGAAATCTGAAATCTGCGGCGGATATCATTAATTGCCACCCGTTCAAGCAGCCAGAAAAATTTTGCCATGGCGTAGAAATAAACCCGCGAATCCCCCTTTTCCCGGGAACGAAGGAGTATCCTATCCATCAGCGGCACCAGCGCGGCAGCATTATCATCATAGCTTTTATAATCGCCGCAGGTCAGTTGATTTGCCCGGCTGACCATTTCCCAGAGTTTATCATCCTCAACATGATTTCTTTTTAAGGCTTCCAGAATCATTGCTTTCCCCCCAGTCCATACTCCAGCAGCTTAATCAGTCCTGTGTTTAAAATTTCCATCTCCCGTTCTCCAAGGGTATAATGCCCTGCAAGCATTGCATGGACGTAGAGCACCCGCACCATGTTTTCAACAGCTTCCCGGTCTGCAGTCTGTGCCAGACGCCGAATCATCGGACTGCGGCCGTTAAAGTACAGCTTCGTACTGAATTGATGTTCGTCCTCTCCCTTATTATCCCTTCCCCATGTCCCGAAATCAAAACCTTCCAGGAAACCCGAATAGCCTTTGTCGGCAAAATCCTGGTCGAAGGCATTGTCCAGAAAATCATCGCTTGTGCCCACATACAGAGCCGGAACTTCCGGCGGGTCAAACTGTTTTAATACAGCCCCGCACCGAAGCGCAGCCAGGGTGAATCCGGCTTCTTTTATCAGAGCAGAAAGTTTTTCTTTCATCTCCTCATCCGGGTCTTCCAGCAATTCTCCATAGACATTTTCATCAAATAATTCTATGCGGATTCCCCGGTGATAGCGCTTTAACATCTGTAAAAGCTTTGTATCGTAAATATAGCCTGCATTCACCAAAATACGTCTTCCATTGCTCAAAAACGGACGTATTCGGCGGTAATCATCCACTTCCGTGCAATAATACACCGCAGTTTTTTTCGCCGCCTCCACAAGCTGAAACCCAGTCAGATTTCCTTTATTGGTAAAAAAGGTTAAGAACGGAAAAAACAGATGATAAATCTTCTCATTTTCCACGGCAAGGGACTTTACTGCCACGTTATGGACAATGGTAATCTGCTTTAGGCGGTCAACATCGTACTGGGACAAGGCGACAAAATAGTCAAAAATACATTTTTCAATAGTATTGCGTGCCCGGGCCAGATGATGATCCAGCACAAATCCTTCCCGGGAAGCTATTGGGGTAAGATTTTGGGCATTCAGGATGCAGCGGGTAAAGAATGCCCATTTGGGAATCAAATCTTTCCCGTCTTCGGTAATCAGCATATCCTTTAAAAAAATCTTGTGCTTCCCTGTCGCTGCTGCACTGGTCTGCCGGCTGGAAATAAACGCATAGCCCTGAAGTCCTTCCCCCGAAACCGGCACAACACCGAAAAACTTTTCCTCAAACAGCAGTTCCCCAAAAGCCAGAATCTCTTCGTTACTGCAAAACGTCTGCCTCCAGGGGATGAAGGCATCATTGATTTTCTGTCTTCCCCCCTGCCCCGAAAACTCCACCGGGATCTGCAAAAGGAAGCCATAGTCCTTTAACCGTTCCACTACCCGCTCTTCGCCGTAACAGGAAGCATTTCTTCCTTTCAGCAGCAGGATAACTTCGCATCCCGGCTCCATGGTTTCTGTTTCCGGCATTACCTGATAAGTGCCGTCACTTCGCCCTAACCACCGCCAACCCTGTTCCTCGCGGATCGAACGGCTGCGAACCAGAATCTCATCCGTCACCAGAAAACAGGACAACAGGCCAATCCCAAACTGACCGATAAAACTGCCCCGCTTCATCTCTCCCCGTTTTGAAGACTGACCAATCACTGACAAAAATGTATGGATTTCCGCCTGCGTAAGGCCGATTCCATTATCGGAAAATACCAGCCTAGCCTCTTTTGCTGTTTTCGGCAAATAACTTATCTGAATCTTTCCTGCACTAAATTCCGGCTCTGCAATACGCCTTGCCTCTATGGCATCCACGCAGTTTTGCAGCAATTCCCGCAGGAATACATCATTGCTGGAATACAGATTTTCACTTAAAAGACGGATAAGTCCCTTTAAATCCACCTGGAAACTGTAATCGGTTGTCTTTCCTTTGTTTTTGTCCATGTTTCTCTGCTTCCTTTCTATGACTGCCATCTGACCGCTTCCTGCCACAAGCGTTTACAGCCATCGGCATTAGCCTTCCAAAAAAGCACCTATCTCCTGACAGATGCTTTTTTCAAACCATTGCGGTATATGCATATTTACTGCGGCATAAAACCAGCTATCGATTTAACCCGTTCTCCCGAAGTATCGGAGGAATCTGTGACATTAAATTATCGATATCTTCAAACATCGCACTCTTTGTCGTGCCAAGATAGCTGGCGGCACTGATATGGCGCACAACCTCCTGGTACTGATCGCGGATCTTGTCAAAATACCCGCAGAGCACCTGCAGTTCCTGATGTGAACCGTCGATCACCCCGGAAATTTCGGACTGTACCTGGGTTGCCCCGTCAGATGCTGCGGTAATCTGGTCAAACATTGCACTAGTTTCCCCAACCTTCTCTATGCTTTCACCAAGTGCCTGCTGGGATACACTGATGCGGGAGTTCAGTTCGTCCGTCCCTTTTTCCACATCCAGGATTCCGGAATCTACCTCACCGGCCAGATCCTTGATCTCCGTCGCCAGCTTCTTTACCTCACTGGCAACCACAGCAAATCCCTTTCCCTCAGCCCCGGCTCTGGCGGCTTCAATCGAGGCATTAATGGCAAGGATGTTCGTCTGGTCAGCGATGGAAACAATCTTGCTCATATACTGCTGAATTCTTTTAATCGCGGCAAGAAGTTCCTGAAATGTTGTTTCCATCTCCTGGAAATACTGCTGTACACGCATGGAGTCATCTCTTAATTCTTCCACGCCTTCCTGCGCCTGCTTTACGGACTGGGAAATCTCACTTCTGACCTGCCCAAATTCACCGGAAACCTGCTCGATACTTGAAAAATTCTGTCCAAACTCCTGCAATTTGTTCTGGAAACTCCCGGCCTCTGAAAGTACGCTGTCAAAACTGCTGCTGATCATCCCCAGTTCTTTTAAAGAGTCTACTTCTTTATTGACTAATGCCGTGTGATAATCCTTTAAACTGTTCATAACAAACAAGACAGGATAAAGTCCGTCGCCCTCCTCCGGATGTCCTGCTTCATTCTTTCCGTTTTTATGAAAAAACATGCTGTCCCTCCCTATTCAAATACAACGCAGCTCATTGACTGGTTAATAAACTGATTATTGTAATGTTCTCCGTAGCCCACTAAACCGGCATGGCTGCCCAGGGCGCTCATATCCTGCAGATACTTCTGCATATAGCCGTCCTTGCTGAATAATTTATACCGGAACAGGCAGTTGACCGAAAATACAGCCGAGCGGTGCTGAAAATCATGCTGAATTTTCTGGATGGTCTGGCGCACGGTTTCCTGATAATCTCCAAGTTCCAGAAGAAGAAGAACATCGGAGTCATTTACCTGGCGGAAGCAGGCCAGGGAATTGCCGTTGACTTCTTTTATCGAAATAATGCAGGTTTCATTCCCGTTCAGTTTTCCAAAAGGATTCTTAAAGGTCTGCGTTAAAATCTCCTGTTCGGTTACTTTTAAGATGCTCTGGTACACCTGTTTTGCCGGCTGACCGTTCAGCGAACCAATCATATACTTTGCCTTATCAGTATTGGAAGCAATAAAACGATAATTTCCCATAGGATGATAGATATTTTCTTTATAAGCCTTAACACGCCCATGCAGGTTTTTCACCAGGGCGTAAGCCACAGAATCTTCATAGATCCTGCCGTTTGCAGAAATCTTTCCTCCGTCCCCGGTTCCGCCAACCAGAGAAATTCCCCTGCGGCGCAGTGCGCTATGTATCGTCGTCAGTACACAGGCATCATTTCCCGCACAGAAATCAATGCACACCGTATCCTTCTGCGATGCATTGACTCGGGTAAGATCCTCTTCCATGCGCCGGATATATTTTACCGGAACCGTAGAAACATGTTCCAAAACATTTGCCGCGGCATTCACTCCATCCGAAAAAGCCGCAACACCGACTCCATTTTCGACAATATTCGTATCATAACTCATACCAATACAACCAATACTCGGCACATGGGGGTAAAGTTTTTCCAACTCATGAACATGGGTTTCAAATTGCTGGCTGTTGGACATAAGTAAAATCAACTGCGGGTTAGATAAACCGCGGGTTGCTTCCCTTAAATCTCCGCTTCGGCTCATCCCAAAAAATTGTTTCATTATTTTGCCCTCTGCTTTCTTTATAATCGTTGATGCTTGTGGTGTGTACTTTTTATGGTACGATTGTTACTGTTTGCCTAAACAATAACCATGACTTTCCATATCAGCTACATTATAACGTTTTTTTTCCCAACTGTCCAGTAAAAGAAAAGAATCAAAAAATGAAACAAAAAATCCCGAAACCCTTAACACTATGCAAAATGCACAGAATTTAAGGTTCCGGGAATACGGATAATGATTGCTGTTCACATATTCACAGCAGCCGGATAACAACTATCTATTTTTCATCTGTTTTACGGCTTCCTGGCACACCTGCTGGAGGTATTCGCCTAAAGGGGCTTCCTGACATCCGACGATATGATGATTGCAGCGGTTTACCGGAATTAAAATCTTATAGGCAGAACTGGAACCGACAGCAACAGCCATCGCCGGTGTTATCTCACCCAGAAGGGAATCTGCAATCAGTATCCCAATCGGTCCGATAATCATATCGGCATCCTTACAGTTGACTATCATCGGGTTTTCTCCGGTAGCGCCAAAATCTGCCCCGCCCTTGATCATCGCCTGGGTTGCTGCACTGTTCGTCCCCAAAGCATAAATCCGAAAATCCAGTTCTTCCGGACAGTTTTTTTTCAGCTGCTCGATAATCGACTTTCCCATCCGGCCGCCCTGGCCGTCAATCACTACGATTTTTTTCACTTTGTCCCATCCTTCTTAATGCTTTACCATACCCTGTTTTTTAAAAGTTCTTCGATATCTTCCGCCAGAATCACCTTTGCCCGCTCGATATCTCCCTCTTCCATGGCCTGGACAATCAGCCGGTGCTTATAAGCTCCCTCATGCTTATGTTCCCAGACCTTTACGTAATACTGATTGGAAATCCGGGCGCAGACTTTAAGCGAGGCATCCAGTGCCTTGTCCAGATAGCGGTTGCCGCAGAAGCTGCACAGTTTCTTGTGAAAATTTTGATTCATCTCCCAGTGAAGCTTTACCTCGTGCTTTTTGTCCACCAGTTCCACCTGCCGGTTTAATGCCTTTAATTCCTCAAGATCTTCCTTCGTTATCCGCTCTGCTGCCCTTTCTAACGCCCCCAGTTCAATAACCTTGCGGTATTCCACCATCTCCACAATTTCACTGGGGGTAATGGAAACAAGCTGGTAGCCAAAGCGGGGAATATTTTTAATGAAACCTTCGCTGCAAAGCTGCACCAGGGCCTCTCTTACCGGCGCTTTGCTGACACCGAACTCTTCCATCAAGGTTTTTTCATTAATCACTGCATCCTGCGGATATGCTCCGTCCAGGATATCCTTTAATACTGACGCATAGATCGTTTCTTTAATCGACGGATTCCCCATGGCGGCCCCCTTATCTTTGTTTTTTTTCATTTGCCTTACATCATGGCCAAACATTCACCAGCAAAAACGATGCAGTACTAGTACTGTGTTGCGTAAATAACGGTGAATAGGTGCCTGATGTCTGCGTTAGATGTGAATCCCGCGAAACGAAGGCGTAGTGGTGCTACGTTGAGTTTCGTGGGGTTTACAGATGACATAAACAGCGGGTGCATATTCACTGGAATTTACGCAATGCAGTACTAGTACTGTGTTGTGTAAATAACGGTGAATAGGTGCCTGATGTCTGCGTTAGATGTGAATCCCGCGAAACGAAGGCGTAGTGGTGCTACGTCGAGTTTCGTGGGGTTTACAGATGACGTAGACAGCGGGTGCATATTCACTGGAATTTACGCAATGCAGTACTAGCCCTTAACAGCCCCCATCATCATCCCTGCCTTCTGGAAAGTCTGCAATACCAAGTATAGCATAATAATCGGAATAATGACAAGTGTTGTTCCTGCAAGAATTACCGGCCAGGGTGTAGAAAGCCCCTCGCTGACCGGAAGCATGGAGATCGTCACCATCAGCGTATACTTCGCCTGCTTGCGCAGATACAAAAGAGGCCAGAAGAAATCATTCCACCGCGCAATCAGAGTAACCGCCGCCCAGGAAGAAAGCGCAGGCTTGATTACCGGAAGAATAATCCGTATAAAAATTCCAAAATCCCGGCATCCGTCAATCTTTGCAGCCTGAATCAGTTCATCCGGTACATCGCTGATATAGGAATGCATGTAGAAAATGCCGACTGCTGTGGCAATCCTGGGGATAACTAACGACCACAGACTGTTCACCAGGTTCAGCTTTTTCATAATAATAAAGAGCGGAACTGCCCCCACTTCCGGAGGAACAAGCATCGTGGCAATCACAAAATAAAACAGAAAATTCCTTCCCGGGAACTGGTACTTTGCAAAAGCAAATCCCGCCAGTGCACAGAAAAACAGGGAAGTCACCGTACCCATCAGGGTTGTAAACACACTGTTCCACGCATTCTGTGCTATGGGAATCATCGCAAACAGGCGCTTAAAATTTGCAAACGTAGGGTGATAAACCCAAATCGACTGAAAACCGCTCATGGTTTCGGATGTCGGTTTAATGGAAATCAGGCACATCCATAAAATCGGCAGAATACAGATCAGCGAAATCAAAAGCAGAAGCAAATGTACCGTCCATGTCACCAGACGACGTTTTCCTTTTCGGTTCACTCTCATCCCTCCTTGGCTAAATTTCCCCCTGCTGCCGCCTGGCTGCCATCTGCACCATGGACAATACAGCAAGGATAATGATTAAAATCACACCAATCGCCGAAGCAAATCCCATATTGAAAATATTAAAGCCGGACTCGTACATGTACTGGAAGAGGGAAGTATTCGAGGTTCCCGGTCCCGGCAGAATATAGGACTCGTTAAAGATCTTCCAGCTGTCCACCGTCAGGGTAATGGAACAAAAGAATAAAATATTCTTTAAGGAAGGCATGGTAATATACCAGAACTGCTTCCATCGTCCTGCCCCGTCCACGGTAGCTGCTTCATAGTAATCCCTGGAAATATTTAAAAGCCCGGATAAGATAATCATGGTAAACCACGGCGTATTTCTCCACACGTTCAGGATAATCACCGGAAGCTTTGAATACTCCGTGCTTGTCATCCAGGGAATTCTTTTCCCGCCAACCGCCTGCAAAGCTTCATTGATTAAACCGGTGTTCTCGTCAAAGAGCATACGAAAAATCAAACCCATGGCAATTGCCGCACAGATATTGGGCAGGAAAGTCACCGTTTTAAAAAACACCCTTCCGTGCAAAAGCTCTGAATTCAGCAAATTGGCAATCAAAACCGCAAATACCAGAATCAATACCAGCCCGGTCAGCCAGTAAACCACCGTATTTTTCAGCGCATCCCAGAACATATTGTCCAGCATCAGCTTCCTGTAATTCTCAAACCCGCAAAACACAGGGTCCCCAATCCCCCTCCAGTTGGTCAGACTGATATAAAACGTCCAGACCGTAGGAATCAGCTGAAAAACCAGAAACAGGATGAAAAATGGAAGGATGAACAAATAAGGGGCGCGATATTTTTTTAACGTTTTCAGCATAAAAACCCTCCCGTCACCAAAACAATGTTTACACTCCAAATAAATATTTAATTTCCTCTGCATGGGGCTGCGTATAAACAAAGGGCTGCTGCACCCTCCTGCAGCAGCCCTTTCCCACAGACGTTCATTTATCGTGGTACGCTCACCTGTGGGCGCATAATGCTTTACTGGATAATCTCTGCCTGCCCAATCTTTGCCTTTAAATTCTTATCCATATTTGCAATGGCATCCTCAATACTCTGATTTCCTGCAATATAGGTTTCTAATTCTGCCGAGATAATCTCATCGGCCTGTGCATCCTGCGGGGTAACGATCAGGTTCTTTGAACCGTTGGACAGACACTTGCCTTCCATCTCCCTGAAGGAGATTCCGCCGTAATACTCAGAAGGCTCTTTCCAGAATTCATCTTCCAGCATGGACTTGGTAATCGGATTGGAATAAGGTGCATTATCGGCTTCCATCTTGGCAACCCATGCATTTCTGGATTCAATATCAAAATGGAAATCGTGCCACATCATTTCCAGAAGTTCGGCATAAGTATTATCTCCCTTGTTCACGATACAGAAATAGGTCGATACAGGAGCGCCGGTCGTTCCGACTTCTTCAAAAACAGGGCTTGCCATCACCCGCCACTGACCAGAAACTGCCTGACAGTTCTTGCGCAGGAATTCATCCCAGAAAGCACCGATGTAGAAGGTTGCTACCTGCTGGTTATTAATTGCATCATAGAGGGCCGGTTCCATAATCTCCGACTTTAAGAGCAGACCTTCCTGCATCATGGTATCTAAGGCAGTCAGGGCAAGCTTGGTTCCCGGATCTTCGCCGATAACCACATTTCCCGCGTCGTCCCAGATCTTTGCGTTCGCCTGCGGCATAAGACCTCTTCTTCCCCAGTATCTCCAGGTCTTGCTGCTTGGACTGACATAGGACAGATAAACACTTCCGTCACTCTTTTCTTTAAGCTGCCGTCCCGCCTCGATATAACCCTCGAAGGTATCCATCATTGCCGGGTCAACATCGTACTTTTTAAAGATTTCTTCATTATAGAATAATACATTCGGCCGTACCGCATCCGGAAGACCGTAAATCTTGCCGTTAATGGTTGCGTCATTCGCTGCACCGTCAACAAACTCGGACAGATAAGGCTGTAAATATTCCGTTTCGTCCCGAAGCAGCCCTGCCTGCGAAAGATCCATAATATTTACCGGGTCAAGGTAAACGGCATCCGGCAAATCATCGTCCGCCCCTGCCAGTGCGGTCATCGTGATTCTCTCCCGGCTCTGCGCCGTACCCTCGGTCTGCACCATCTCTAAGGTAATTCCCGCGGCGATATCCTGATTTCTCTCCAGCCATGCATTAAAATACTCCAATAGGTACTGCGGCTGTCCTGTACCGTACATGGTGATTGTTCCTGCCGGAAATGCCCTGCGCTCTCCCTGTGCTCCTGCATCTTCCCAGGCGTCCTCTCCTGCCGGTGCAGCCTCGGTCTTCTGTGCGCTGCCGTCTGCCGGGGCTGCCGTCGTGGTATCCGTTCCCGAACCACCGCCGCATCCGGTCATTACGCCAGCCAATACTGCTGCGCTTAATACTGCTGCCAATGTTCTTTTTCTCATTCTCTTTTCCTCCTTCATCTTTGCCAACTGCCTGCTGGTTACTGTTCATACCTTCACAGCAACACCTGCTTCACTGTCCGGATTTATCATCAGAAACTAATCCATAAGTTTTACCGCTTCTTACTTCTAAGTTCTTAATTCTTACTTTTCTGACCGCTTAAATCTCTCTGGCTGCCTCTGCAATCGCCCGAATCCGCTCATAGGGAATCTCGGTAGGCAGGGTGCAGTCCGCCCCCAGGATAAATCCTTCTTTTCCAAAATCGCGGATCACTGCCTTTGCTGCTTCCTTTAATTCCTCTGTCGTTCCGTCAACCATAACGCCCTTACGGTTTGCAAGACCACCCATAACCGTTGCTTTGGGGAAAAGCTTTCTTCCTTCTTCCAGACTGAAATCCGTTTCGTATACGCCCCAGTTGACCACGTCGGCCAGGTCGGCATAGGAAGCATAGCGCTCCATGTTCAGGCCGTCCTTGCACATGTGCATAAAGTTAATATTTCCTGCTTCTTTGGAAGCCTTTAAGATCTCTTTATCCAACGGGGCAATAAATGCTTCAAACTCTTCATCGGTAAAATACCGCTTTTCCGCTCCCAGACCTGCATAGTATATTCCGTCAAGTCCAAGCTCCCTGTAGGCAATCGCCAACTGGCACATCCCGTCGCAGATCCGCTTCCACGCCTCAACTACTGGCTGCTTATCCTCCCGCAGGTGCACACAGAACATCTCCCGCACCTTTTCATAACCGTAACGTGCTTCTATCGGATGAATCGCCGAAGCACAGATTCCATGGAGTGTTCCCACGGAAAATGCATCGCCGTCCGCCTGATCCATAATCCGCTTCACCATCTCTAACTGTGCCTGCATAAAACCATCCTTTAAGGAATAGGACGGAATCTTATCCCAGTCCTTCGGCCGCAGAATATCTCCTGCATCCGGCACCAGATTTTCATTCATAATCTTAATAATATCCGTATCCGTTTCCCGGAAAAACTGCAGATGCGCCTTAACAGCCTCTTCCCCCTGCTGACTTTCCCCGGGAAAATGCAGGGAAAAACCTGTGGGCACATGATCTACGGCTTCCTTTCTGATTGCTGCAAATACCCTCTCCTTCTTTTTCATCCCTCTTAGCCTTTCTTCTTGTTTTCGTTTTTTGTTTCTTTTTTGTTTCTTACACCCAAGCGTAAATATTCGGTTGCTGATTACACGTTCACAGCAACGATATTCTTCGGTCTGCTCGTTTGGGTTTCCTTCTAGTTATATCAGTGATTATATCAGCCATTGTACTATTGCACAAATAAAATGTCAAGTCTTTTTTATTTTTTTATTATTTATCTATTTTTTCGGCTTTAAATCCATATTTTTTCATTAATAATCTACAAATTTATCAAAGCCTGTCAGATACTGTTTTTACAAGGTAAATATTTACAAAAATGCATAAAAAAATCTGCCCTGTAAATACCGGAAAAAACTCCGGTACACAAGGCAGATTTTACCTTTTGTTTATTTTTCTATGAAATCAACGTTTAACTTTCCCTACGCATACAAAGGATATTTCCCGCAGATCTTCTCCACTTCCCCGCGAATATAATCGGCCTTAGCCTCAAAATCCGTAGCTGCCAACCAGATACACGCAGCAATCTTATCCATATCCTCTTCTTTTAATCCTCTGGTCGTCACGGCCGGAGTTCCGATACGCACGCCCGAAGTAACAAACGGACTTCTCGGATCATTAGGAACCGTGTTCTTATTTAAGGTAATAAACACTTCATCGCAGCGGTTCTGCAATTCCTTGCCCGATACATCCATGCCCCGCAGGTCAACCAGCATTAAGTGGTTGTCCGTGCCTCCGGTTAAGATATGAAAGCCCTGCTTCTCTAATGCAGCCGCCAATGCCTTTGCATTCTTTACCACCTGCTCCTGGTAGGTCTTAAACTCCGGCTTTAACGCCTCGCCAAAACACACCGCCTTGCCTGCAATAATATGCTCTAACGGCCCGCCCTGGGTTCCCGGGAAGATCGCCTTGTTAAAGTTAAACTTATCCGCAGCCTCCTGATTAGCCAGAATCAAACCGCCCCTTGGCCCTCTTAAGGTCTTGTGGGTCGTCGTCGTCACCACATGGGCGTAGGGAATCGGACTTGGATGAAGCCCGGCGGCAACCAGCCCGGCGATGTGTGCCATATCCACCATTAAATAAGCGCCGCACTTATCGGCAATCTCACGGAAGCGCTTAAAATCAATTACCCTTCCATAAGCACTGGCTCCGGCGACAATCAGCTTCGGTTTATTCTCCATCGCCAGACGCTCCACCTCGTCGTAATCAATCCATCCCTCTTCATTCACGCCGTAAGGAACAATATGGAAATATTTTCCGGAAAAGTTCACTGGTGAACCATGGGTTAAATGTCCCCCGCAGTCTAAGCTCATGCCCATAACGGTATCGCCCGGCTCCAGCATCGCGATAAACACCGCCATATTTGCCTGTGCACCGGAATGGGGCTGGACGTTTGCATAATCACAGCCAAACAGCTTCTTTGCCCGCTCAATGGCAATGGTTTCCACCACATCCACGCACTGGCAGCCGCCGTAATAGCGCTTTCCTGCATAACCTTCCGCATATTTATTCGTCAGCACTGTACCCATCGCCATCATCACCGGCTCGGACACGATATTTTCCGAAGCAATCAGTTCCAGATTCCTCCTCTGCCTGGTCGCTTCCGCCTCAATCGCCTGTCCCACTTCCGGGTCAAACCGGGAAATAAACTCCATCACTTGATTTACCATAATATTTTGCTCCTCTTCTTTTCCACTTTATCCAGTGAATTTTAAAATGCTCGATACAGCAAAGCAGCCTTTTGCAGCTTCCCTGACCGATGGTTTTACGATTTTTCTAAGTTTAGCACAGATTCGCGGGAATGTAAATATAATTGCAGCGCAATTCGGCCAAAGCAAACGGATTTGTTCCGGTTCACGGATTCCCTGAAAGCCTTAAAAAATCCGTTACAGCGAAAACCGGTATTCCCGAAGAATAATCTGCATCGTCCGCCTTCCGTTATATTCATTGATTTCCGGGTAATAAATTACATCGATATGGCGGCAGCCGCCCATCTCTTCCATAAACTTATCTCCCTCGCCAAACCACCTTGCTTCCATCAGGAAGCCGGATTCCGTCACCAGACTGAGCATCACGACATTTCTATTTTTCCCTGCCACACGGGCATTACGGATAAACAAACTGCGCTGGGCAAACTGCGGCTTTTCATTGCCCTGACCAAAAGGCTCTAACAGGCCGACCTCCTTAATCAGCGGCTCCGTGATATACTCTAACGGCAGAGGAACATCAATCCAGATTTTTTCAATAAAATCCTCCGGGGTCAGCTTTTTGTGCGCAGCTTCATTTAAACGGCAGCGGAAGGTTTCAATATTTTCTTCCGCTAAAGAAAGCCCTGCCGCCATGGGATGGCCCCCGAATTTCAGCAGAAGATCCTGAACCTCCACCAGAGATTCA
>Ga0137306_102108_pt1 | contig 17615 bp, 23 predicted proteins | sample Inofroosms_March_FD_97187 | JGI IMG/M metagenome (GOLD analysis project Ga0137306, IMG submission 97187) | Mouse cecal microbial communities from Vienna, Austria - N-Acetylneuraminic and N-Acetylglucosamine D2O microcosms_March | ecosystem: Host-associated > Mammals > Digestive system > Large...
TTTTAGATAATTTAGATGAATCTGTGTCTATAAGTAAGACTTTGGATTTTAACCAATTCAACTACAGCAATTTCGTTAATAGCGGTGCTAATACCAATATCAAGAAATTTATGGATTCTGCTCTTGATACCATGAAGAATATGATTCTGTCTGGTACACATAACGAAATCACTATTGATCAAGCTGGGTTACGCTGTCGAAAATATGATGAGGCCAGTGGTGGCTATAGTCCAAAGCAAATCTGGATGGCCCATAATGCTTTGATGTTTACAAACGATGGATGGAACTCTGCAACTATCGGTATCGGTGAATTTGTTGATAAGAACTTGGGATCGTTATATGGCATTGTAACTCCTGCTCTGGTAGGAACTATTCTTGCTGGTAACAATCTGATTATTGAAAGTGAAAAGACTGATGGTGGTGTTGCCGTTTTCAAGATGGATGGAGAAGGTGCTTCGCTGCATAATGCTTCATTTAATCTTTATGGTAGCACTGGCGGCAGAATTGATTTAGGAGCCGTATTTGGTATTGTTGGTGGTGGCGATAAGAACACTATGTTTTACTATAACTCTAAAGGCCAGCCAACAGGTGTCAGGACAGCAAATAATCGTAGCGTAACAAGAATTGCAAACTTAGCATCTAATGATACACCTAATGCAAATTTCTGGATTGATATGTATGGTGACGTGTACTTAAAAGGTACGATTGACGCTGTTGCTGGTATTTTTAGAGGTTCACTTGAGGTTGGTGGCCCTACTGCATTTCGTGTTGATTCGCAGGGCAATTTGAGTATCGGTGGTACTGCTACTAATCCAAATTTCTATGTTGATGCAAACGGAAACATGAGAGCGAAAAGTGCAGATATTAAAGGCCGTGTTGATGCTTCTTCACTGTATATTGGTGGCAGAAATATTCTGACAAATACATCTGGCAGTAATAACTTGGCAACCAGTTCTTCTAAGATTGATTCTGACTATCTTGATCTGTATGGTATTACCATTAGAAACAAGTCAACAAACGCTGTTACGTTCCAAGTGACAGATAATGGTGCTGTTACTATTAATGGTAATATCACAATGGGAGCAGGAAGTTCAATAAATTGGGCGACAGTTGATGAAATCAATCCTACTATGAGTCAGGCATATCAACGTGCAAACGGAGCCTACAACTATGCTGATGATGCTTGGAGATATGCTGGAGATGCGTATACACGTGCTAATGGTGCATACAATCTTGCTTATGATGCTCTTGATGATGCGGATGCCGCATATCGTTACGCCAATGATGCTTATAATTTTGCTTGGGATAATAGATGTAATGATTTGAATGTTTTTAATGTTTTAACAAGTGGCGGAACACGATTCGGGATTTTTAGTGATTCTTATGGCGGTAGACTTTATATTAATGCGAATTATATTAGGTCTGGCACGATTGATGCTGATATTGTTACATTAGGAACAAGAACTGGCGGTTTTTGTTGCGCTCAAGGTAGTGATGGAATTCGTGTCACCAATGGAGCAAAAATGTATGGCTCTGCTGGCCCATATGCTGATTATTATGTTTTTGTGAGTAATGCGGGAGCATTAATGTCAGGTGGTAGTGCGCAGTTTTATTGTGCTGGTAGTAGTATTCATGCAAATCGTGAAATCACTGTAGATTCTGATAGAAGATTTAAGAACAATATTCTATACAATATCGACAGATATGAAGATTTTTTCTTGAAACTTAATCCTGCATCATTTCTTTTGAATAAGCAAGAAGATAAAAAGCGGCATATTGGGTTTATTGCTCAAGACGTTGAAGCTGTGCGGAATGAATGTGGTTTGTCAGAAGATGAACTTGCCTTATTAGAAACATTTGAACGTGAAGATGAAAATAGCGAATTGCAAACTTATTATGGAATTAGATATGGCGAAATAATTCCTGTGTGCGTTCATATGATTCAAAAGTTATTTAAAGAAATTGAACGCTTGAAATGTCAAATTAAGGAGGATGACTAAATGGAAAAAGTGGAAATTTTAAATAGGGTCGATGCTGTATGTAAGGCTCTTGACAATATTTCTGTAATGGGGATTCAAAATGCTGGCAATTTGGCGGGGTGTTATGCAATTCTGAATGAAATTCGTATTGCTTTGCAGGATGAAGCAAAGCAGAATGAAGGAGAGAAAAAGACAGAGTAAAAATGATTGTGAGGTGAGTAGATGGGGTTTATCGCAAAGCGGTTTTCTTTCAATAGAATCCCATGTGAACAATTTGGACTACGGATTTTTGATATTGATGGGAATACCAATGAAGCTACTCCCTTTGCCAGTACAGGCAAATTACAAACTGATGTGATTCCGTCCAAGGGACGGACTTTTTTATATGGTAGATCATTTGAAAGTCCACTTGAATTTAATTTAGTTTTTGGTGTCGATCCATCGGAGATACTAAGCATGGATGAGCATTTGGATCGCTATGAGATGAATGCTATCGCAAACTGGTTAGCTGGACACAATACATATCATTGGCTGGAGATTGAACAGCCAGATTTAGAAATGATTCGTTATCATTGTGTAATCAGTGACTTACAGCCGATTCAATTATCTTGGTTGCCGTGGGCGTTTACAGCAAAAGTAACTTGCGATTCACCATATGGATATATGTTTCCTAAGAGTTTCAATTATTCATGTAGTGGTGTTTCAAATATTCAACTGATTAGTCGTGCTACTATTAATCGACTTTATTATCCAAAAATGAAAATTCAACTAAATGGCAGCAATACAATTTCAATAGTTAATCAATCTTGTGGTAATTCGGAGTTGAAATTCTCTGGATTGCCACAAAGTTATTTCTTGACAATTTCGATTGATAATGATTTGAGCATAATTGAATCTTCTGATGATGCTTATTCTAACTTATATCAATATTGCAATTTTAATTGGTTTCCATTGAAAAAAGGCATGAACAAAATACGTGTAACAGGTAATTGCATTTTGGATTTCATTTGTGAATTTCCTGTGGATTGTGGAGGGTGATTTATGAGGCGTGATATTTACACAATGCCAGAAGTAATGTTCGTTTCAGGCCAGTCCAATACTTTTCACTGGCATTTATTCACAATGGCTAAAGTCCCATTTAATGCAGATGGTTGTACTGGCAACTTTGCTGTCGTTGATTATTCTGATCAGACTGGCGATCCGTTAATTTCAAAGCCACTTACATTTCTTATTGGTGATGATGAAGTGAAAAATGTTGCTGCGGTCGATTTAGAACCACGTGATACTTTGGGATTGCACGGAAAATACATTTATCAAATCACTATCAAAGATGTTGATGGAGAAGTAGAAGTCCCTAATCAGGGATTCTTGCAAATTGTACATAACATCAATGAAAGTTTTTTGAAATAGATAAACCAAAAAATATTATGAAAGTGAGGTTGAGAGTAAGATATGACTTCTACATATTTTCTGAACTGTATTATGGGCAACGTTTTTAAAACGCAAACAAGTCCGGGATTGCCAAGTAAAGTATATCTTGGTTTAAGTTCTTCCGCTCCTGATGTAGATGGTTCTGGTGCAACTGAACCTCTTGCATCGGCTGGATATGCACGTGTAGAATTAACATCTTTAGATGTTCCTGCAAACGGTGTAATTACTAATAAGAATGAGATTTCTTTTCCTGAGAGTTCTGCAAGTTGGGGTACAGTGACGCATTTTGTTTTATACGATGCGCCTACTAACGGTAATTTGCTTATGTTTAATGTATTATCACAGGCTCGAAGTGTTGAAACTGCAACAATCGTTATGGTTAAAACAGGTAGCTTGAAGCTGACCTTGGCAAATCCAGCAGCGCCAGCAGTTCCAACCCCGTAAAATTATTCAAAGAAAGTAGGTGAGATAATTGCAATCATTTGATGTTTATTTAAAGAAGCGGCTCACCGAAATTGATGTTATTATCACGCAATTAGTTCAAAGAGATTCTTTTTCAATTTATGATTGGCTATACATATATGCGACATTAGATGATATTGAAGTGCGTAAGAGTTTGAAGGTTGATGCTTCAATGATTTTGGACACAACAATGGAAAATATTTTAGAAATTGTTGCAGAAAAAATTCATAATGAATTTTATGTAGATGTTGATATGGATTTGGTGAACCAAGTAATTACAGGTGGGGAAACAGAAATGGTTTCGTTTGCAAGTGAACTTGATGTTACAGAAAAATCATTCACTGGTGGCGATTCTTCTCTGGAAATTGCTGTTGATCCGCTTGATTATTATATTGCTCATTCATTCGGCGATGTTGAGTTTGATATGCAATTACTGGTTAATGAACTTGATACTTTGAAATACAGTTTCGAGAAGATTATAAATGATGCAGAATTGTTGGCAGATATTGATTTTGCAAGCGTGAAAAACATTGGGGTAGATGAATCTGAAATGTTTCTTGATGTTGAGCCAACAGATATTTTTTATTTGCTTACAATCGCTGGTCAAGCAATTTCATATATGAGTGCATCACCTATTGAAAAGTATATTTTAAAAAAGATGTTGTATGGTGTGGAATCCGAAATGTATCTAAGTGCAAATGCAGATATAGATTGGCAACTGCAAAAGTTTATTGAGATTGACAATTCCTTGAATCTACTTGTGGAAATGACAGAAGTTTTGATTCAGTTTATTTCTGGACAATCTGAAATGTATTTAGACTGTGAGGCAAGCGCAGGCTTGAAACGTTATCGGTTGTTATCTGAAATGGACGATCTTACTTTGAGTGATTTTGATAATATGACTTTGAACGAAGTCGATTATGTGATAATTACAGAATAACATAAAGAACTCGATTTATAAAAGGTGGTGAAGTAATGGTAAGAAAACAAGGTGGATTGATCCATCAAAATTTCCTTGCAAACGAGAATGTTGTTGAACGTTGTTTAGCGGAAATTAAAAAGGTGGAGCCAAGTTCACGTGCTGACAAATTATATCATATCACCATGAAAACAGCGGCTTATACTGAATTTATTATGGATGGGTTTGAGTACACAACTGATGGTTTGGGCAATTTTTCAAGTATTGCTCTTGGTGGTACAAATACCGCAGAAATCAAAGAAGTAAAATTCAAAAAGCCTGTAAGCGATTGTATCATTTGTTTTATTTATTAAGGCGGTGATGTGATATGTCTATGGCCTATGGTTTCTATTGGGGTGTATTCTATCCCGTTCACAGCCCTCCGTATGAGCCGCCCGGAGGCGGTGATGATCCTGTTATTACTGGTAGCTGCTTTGCTCCAGTAGGACAGCCAGAGGACTATAAAGGGTTCCTTTTTAATACCGCTGAATTACGTTCAGATTATATTCTGTATGCTTAAAGGGAGGCGGTGACTGATTGAATGAATTTCGTTTATGAGTTGTTAAGAGCAGGAACAACACAGGCTAATTCTGATTCTGGTTCCGAAGTTGCACGAAAGATTAACGATAACTTCAAAAATGTTCAGGATAAATTTACAGAATTAGATAAAACAATCCAAGAAGGTGTCACTGTTAATGTTCCTATTGGTGATGCAACTACGGCTGGTATAGTAAAATCCAGCGATTCAGAAAACATGGTTACTATTGGCAAAGACGGCACAATGGAGGTCGCCTCGCTGAATGTAAACAAATTAAAGCAAGATGATGGCGATTACATCATTCTTGACGGTAACATTTAAGAATATTAGGAGGTAATTGATTATGGCTACTACTAAGACTATTACTGTTCAGTATAAACTTCGTGGTGATGCTCTGGCTAATCTGGAGGCCAAGAATGCTGTTTATGGTGTGAACGAGCCTGTTGTGGTTCTGGTTCCTGCCGATGCTGATGCTGGTACAAAGGCTGCTACTCTGCTGAAGTTGGGTGATGGCACTACTGCGTTTAATGATCTGCCCTATGTTACTGCGTTGGCTGGCGATGTACCTGAGTGGGCGAAGGCTGCTACTAAGCCTGAGTATACGGCAAGCGAGATTAAGAACATTGACAGCTATATTGCTGGCAAGGTACAGGATACCGATACTCAGTACAAGTTGGAGCAGGACGCTACTGATCCTCATGTTCTGATTCTGTCTGCAAAGACTTTGGACGATGAGGATTACACTGAGGTCACTCGCATTACTACTGCCGACACTACTTATACTGCTGCTGATGGTGCTGTGACTGTTGATGCAACTGCTAAGACTATTGGCGTGAATGTGTCTGCTGACGCTGACAACGGCTTGCAGAAGAAGGCCGATGGCCTGTATGTTAAGGATCGCACTGTTGATGTGGTGAAGAAGGCAACTGCAAATGCTGGTTATATTGCTTCTTATCAGGTGACAGTGGATGGCACTGTGGTTGGTGCTGATATTAACATTCCAAAGGACTATCTGGTGAAGTCTGCCGATATTAAGGTGGTTGCCGCCGCTGATGATCCTTACACTGGTGCTGTTGTGGGTGACAAGTACATTGACTTTGTTGTGAACACTGTTGGCGGTGATGGCAATGAGTCTCACATCTATCTGTCTGTTCAGGATTTGGTTGATGAGTATACCGCTGGTGATGGTATTGAGATTTCTGCAACCAATGTCATTGCTATTAAGCTGGGTACGAATGCCAATGGCCTGAAGGTTGGTGCGGCTGGTCTGGAGTTGGACGAGGCTACTACTACTGCTGCTGGTGCTATGTCTGCTACCGATAAGACTAAGCTGGATGGTGTTGCAGAGGGCGCAACTAAGGTTGAAGCCTCCGATACTAACGGCAATGTGAAGATTGGTGGTACTGAGACTACTGTTTACACTCTGCCTGATACTGTGGTGCATGACACCGACACTATCATTCTTGATGGCGGTAATGCGTAATTAAAAGCTAATTGGGGGAGGTGAAAACCTTCCCCTTTTTATTCTAAAAGCGGAGGTGAAGTGAATGGCTGAAAAGGTCGTAAAGGTATCCGCAATTCAACAGCGGCGTGATACTGTTGCAAATTGGACAGCTAAGAATCCTATTTTGCTGGATGGCGAACAAATTACAGTAATTTTTACGGATGGTAGTACACGTCATAAAACAGGATATGGTAATAAACGATATAACGAATTGCCTTTTGATGGGGCTGAAAGTTGTGAACCGAGTACAACAGTGAATGCTACGTTACTGGCAAGTGCTTGGGTAAGTGGGCAACAAACTGTCTCTGTATCTGCTATTATGGCTAATCAGAATGGTTATGTAACTTTACCACAAGCATTTAGTGATGCACAGTATGAAGCTGTGGTTGCCGCTGAAATGTTTGTAACTGCTCAAGCAGATGGTTCTATTACAATTTCCTGTCGTGGAGATACACCACAAATTGATATTCCTATCCTCATCACTCTGCTTGGTTAATTCAAGGAAGGGTGGTGTTTTATTTTGAGCGCAACGAAAAACTATGATCTGGCACTCACAGATAATGACCAGACAAAATTTAAAGAATGGCGTGAAAGCATCAATGGCAACTCAAATTCCAATATGGAAAAAATTGATACCGCCCTTGGTGAAAAAGCCAATCTTAGTGTAGCAATCAATGCTGTTTTGCTTATGTCTGCATGGAGTGATGATTCTCCGTATGTTCAAACAATTTCTGTCGAAGGGCTTACCGCAGACCAAAACGGCATTATTACTATCGGGCAAAATATCACAACTGAACAGCTTGAAGATGTTGTGGCTGCTGATATGCGTATTAGCGATCAAGCAGATGGTTCTTTGACTGTTACAGCATACGGTGATAAGCCTACACGTGATATTCCTGTGACAATTATTCTTCTTGGTTAAAGGAGGTTATATATGCCTATTGTTTCTATTTTCCCAACTGGTAGTGGCGGTTCTGGTGGCGGTGGCGGGATTCCTCTGGCTCCTGTGACTGGCCTTGCTACGTTGGCTGCTTCAGGTAAAGCATACTTGAAATGGACCGATCCTATTGATACGGTTGTTGGTGATGCTACTCTTGCTGCATGGGCTGGTACATTGCTGGTTCGTAAGGCAGGTTCTATGCCAGCAAGTCGCCGTGATGGTACAGTCGTTCTTGATAATAAAACTCGTGACGCATATAAGACACAGTATTTTTGTGATAGTGGTTTGAGTGATGGCGTGACATATTATTACAAGTTCTTCCCATATTCTACCACAAATACTTATGCTGATAATCCTGCAAACGAGGTGACAATTACACCTAATCCTGTTCCTACTGGTGATGTGTCTGCTTTGGCGGTTGCCGCACAGTTGAATGGTCGTGTTCAGCTTACATGGACTGATCCTGCTGCAACTAAGGTAACTGATGGTGTGACGCTCTCTACATGGGCAAGTACAAAGGTGGTTTATAAGACTGGCGGTTATCCTACATCTCCTGAAGATGGTACACTGGCTTTAAACAGTACAACTCGAAATGCACACAAAAGTAGTCCGCTGGAGGTGACTGGCCTCACAAACGGAACTACTTATTATTTTGCCCTATTCCCCATTTCTGCTGAAGGTGCAGTAAACGCAAGTACGGCTGGTCAGATTACCGCAATTCCTAATAAAACTAAGCTGTCTGCGGTTCCTGCTCAAAGTGGTACATTAACTTATACAGGGGCAGAACTTACACCTACATTCAGCAATTATAATACTGATCAGTTGACTATCGGTGGCGTTATCAAACAGACTGCCGCTGGTACATATAAAGCCACATTTACGCCAACTGATGATTATTGCTGGTCTGATGGCAGCACTGGATCAAAGGAAGCTTCTTGGACAATCGGTAAAGCGGCTGGCAGTTTAAGCCTGAGTAAAACTACTGTGACACTGAATACTGATAAATTAACTGATACCGTGACTGTGACACGTGCTGGTGATGGTAAAATTTCTGTTACGTCCAGTGATACCAGTGTTGCTACAGTTTCTATCAGTGGCAATGTAATTACTATTAGCCATGTCAATAAGAAGTCTGGTACGGCGACAATTACTGTTGCAGTTGCGGCTGGCACTAATTATAATGCACCTTCAAATAAGACAATTACTGTCAAAGCTGAGTTTATTCCTGCATCTGGTAATGCACTCAATAGTTATACTTGGGCGCAGATTAAGCAAGTGTCTGATGCTGGTGTGGCTTCAACTTATTGGAATGTTGGTGATGCAAAGCAAATTGCTGTTAATGGCACTATTGGTTCTACTACAATCAATATGAATGTGTGGGCTTTCATTTTGGGCTTTGATCATAATAGTGCAAAAGAAGGCGCAAATCGTATTCATTTCCAGATTGGTAAAGTCAGTAATGGCGGTAATCCGATTTGCTTTGTTGATAGCACTTATGGTAGTTATAATGCAAATCAGGGTTCTTTTACCATGAATCCTGCATCTGGCTCCAGTAGTAGTACAAACTCTGGAGGCTGGAATAATAGCCATATGCGCAAGACTTTGTTAGGTTCCGCTAACAGCCCAACAAGCCCAGCCGCAAATACATTTTTGGCTGCTTTGCCAAGTGATCTTCGTGCTGTCATGAAGTCTTGTACAAAGTATTCTGATAATACTGGTGGAACTACCAACGCAGCAAGTGCAATAACTGCAACAACAGACTACTTATGGTTGCTGTCCGAATTTGAAGTTCAGGGAGTAAGAACATACGCCAGCCAGTATGAACAGAATTCACAATTACAATATGATTATTATAAAGCCGGGAACAGTAAAGTGTTCTACCGCCATAGTGCTACAACAACCCCTGCGTATTGGTGGCTGCGCTCTGTGTATGCTGGCAACACGTACTATTTTTGCTCTGTCAACGCTTCTGGAGCGGCGAGTGACTTCTACTCTGGCCGTTCCTTTGGGGTCGCCCCGGCCTTCTGTGTTTAAGCTAATCAGTGAATCCCCCTATCTTGTCTAAGGCGTAAGCCGGGACAGATAAGGGGGATGAACGGTTTACCCCCTTAACTTAGAAAATTTTCTCAATTTGCCCTTGACAATGAGAAAACAATCTGCTAACATAAAGGGCGGGTTGAGAAAACAATCTCATGTCTGCTTAGATGTGGGGCAAATAATCTAAATATGATAAATGGGAGGATCATCAATGTCTGTCTACGCTTCTAAGCGCAATGAATCAAAAGCTGAATTCATTCGAGTAGCACAACAATTAGCTACATATACGCTGGAACAAGTTAAGAAGTTCCCAAAATCTTACAGGTTTTGTCTGACCAACGATATTACCCGGCTTGCGTTGGAAATTCATGAAGATGTATTACGGGCTAATTCCATCTATATTCATAATAATATGATGGAAACAGAATTTAATCTTCGAGAAAAATATTTCGCAAAAGCACGATCCGCAATTTTCGCATTAAGTGGTTTGCTTACTGTGACATTTTCGTTGGTGCTAAAAGGAAATAATTTTCTTGGTGATAAGAAGAAAACATCTGGAATCTTTAAAGAATGGGCGAGGCTTTTGAACTACGAAGCGGCTCTGGTAAAAGGAATCATTGAATCTGATAAGAAACGTTACAAAAAATATCAGAATAAGAAATCTTGGAGTAAACTTATTAATTTCAAATTCTTCTGTGAGTTCTTGGATTATCTTAAACAAGAACTTTGGGAGTACATCAAGCGTGATGGTAAACCTAAACCCAAGAAGAAGGATGAAATAAATGATACTGCGATTGAAAGTGAGGTTGTTTTATCAGAAGATATTTTTGATGTAGATGACTCTGAAAAATAAATTGCCGACAACGGTTACATCCTGATAAAACCCCTGCGAATTGGTGGCTGCGCTCTGTGAATGCTGGCAACACGAACAATTTTTGCAATGTCAACACTTCTGGAGCGGCGAGTAACAACAACTCTGGCAATTCCAATGGGGTCGCCCCGGATTCTTGAAGCTGTTTGTGGTGCATCAAATTTAGTACACAAACTTGGATTAGACTTAGTAGCCCTTATAGGCTGAAAAATACTGGCCTTTACTGGCGAACACAATATCCGTTATTTCAGAAGGAGGATGTATGCCGTGGCTCTGCCTGATGGCATCCTAAAATACTTTTTCGATACTTGCATCTGGACGCTGCTTGCATGGTTTATTGACATTTTGCTGATTTGAGCGGTGTGTCGGAAGGAAGTAGCATCCCGTTTCCTTCTTGCGGTAATTGGCTTCGGCTAATGATCCGTGGCACGTTGCTCCCTTAAATTTCATAGGTGCATAGTTACGTAGCTTAGTAAATCAGCATCGGAAACTGCCAACGGATACGGTTGTGATGCGTAGACGTATTCGCCAGTGGATGATAAGGCTATACGGAAAGGATTTGTTCTTTGGCAATATGACAAGCGAGGAAAGAAAACAGAAAAGATACGAAAAGCGTAAAAGAGAACGAGAAGAAAAAGCAAGGTTGGTCTGCGGCAAGGCATTTGAGGATGTGTTTGAATTTGATAAAATGTGGGACGCTGGTGAAAGCTGCTGCGAAGGAGTGAACTGGAAAACCTCTACTATCAATTTCAAGTCAGTGCTTTTGACGCAGACTGATTCTTTGCAAGAACGAGTTCTCAATGGCACATATGAATCAGGTGGTTTCAAACATTTCAAAACTGTTGAACATGGTAAAGAGCGTGATATTAATTCTTTGGTTATTCAAGATCGTAGTGTTCAAAAATGTTATTGTGATGAAATCATGACAGAAGCCTATTCCAGAAGTTTCATTTATGATAATAGTGCAAGTTTGCCTGATAAGGGCATGGACATGACGTTAAAAAGGCTTGTTGAGTTCTTGCATCATCATTATCGTTTATATGGTCTGGAAGGTGGAATTTATCAATTTGATTTTCATGGATATTTCGCTTCGATACCACATGACAAAGCGAAAGAACGTTTAAAGAAACATATTCTTGATCCCAAATTACAGGAAATTGGTTGTCAATTAATTGATGATTTCTTAGAATTGGGTGGCGTGGAACATGACCCGGACAATCCTCGTGGCGTTGGATTAGGTAGTCAAGTATCACAGAATATTGCTTTAGATTATGCCAGCCCGATTGATCATTACATCAAAGACAAACTTGGAGTTCATGGATATGCGAGATATATGGACGATGGATATGTAATAAGTGATTTTTTGGAGTTTTTAAAAGGATTACATGATACTTTGGTTGAACTCTCTAACGAAATGGGAATTGAACTAAATGAAAAGAAGTGCAAAATAACTCCATTTAAAAATCACAGTTTTAAATTTCTTAAAATGCGTGTTCGCTTAGAGCCTACTGGAAAGGTTGTCATTAAATTAAGCCGTAATAGCATTAAAGCAATTCGGCGCAAATTAAAAATCTTTCGTGGTTGGGTTGATGAGGGAAAGATGAGCGCAGAAGATGTGTTTACTTCTTATCAATCTTGGCGGTCACACGCTGCAAGGTGTGATAGTTATAAAACAGTACATGATATGGATTTGTATTTTATCAGTCTATTTGAACAAGAATTGGCTGAATGGGATAAGAAGTTCAAATGTACTTTAGATGCAAGATGGAATTATGAGATTGGGTGGTTCTATTTTACATCTCCCAAAGAGTATGAGGCCAAAATGGAAGAATTGGATCGTACACGTTATGAACGTTATATGAATGGTTTTATTCCTTTGGTTGATCGCTGGGATTATCGTATGAAAAATAGAAGCAAAAGTGCTGAAGCGTTTGACTTATTAAGGGAAATTCGTGAGACTTTTTATGATAAGGAGGATGAAGAATGTATAAATTAATGTCTGGTGACAAACTGATTGGGGTATTTCAGAAAGTGGTTTTTATTCGGAAAGTTACCGAAACTAATACGAATATTGAATGTCCCAAAGGTGAAGCAGACGCTATTGTAGCTGGTGGCATTGTATACGCCATTACTAATTCAACCGATTATCAGGATTGTGAACAAGTTGCGGTTTTTGAATTAGATAGTGAAGTAGAGCGTACTGCTGAACTTGATTATATGCGAGTAATGGCAAATCTTATTTAAGGGAGGATGGAATATGACAGCTTTAGAAATGGTTCAGAAATACTATCCTGCATTGTGGTGCAAAGAACAGGTTAATGAATTACTGACGAACTGCAAGATTACTGTTGCTGATTATCTGACTGTCTTTCCTATTAGCGAAGATAATCCTGTGACAGACGAAATGATGAATTTATTGCGGACAGCTAAATTGAATGAACTTCGCAATTATTGCAATGGTTCAATCGAAGCTGGCGTTGATGTGCCTACATCTAACAGTGGTGATACTACTGAACACTTTTCTTTGGACAGTTATGATCAGAATAATATCACTAATATGTTTTATTCTGTGATGGCTGGTGTAGAGGAATATCCGTATCATGCTGATGGAAAAGAATGCACCACATATAATAAATCTGACATTGTAGCAATTTATGTTGCGGCTCAGTCTATGATTACATACCATACCACGTATAACAATATGCTTCGTGTATTGGTAAATCGAACAACTGACGTTAATGATTTAGCGGGTATTGTTTATGGTATGGAATTGCCAGAAGATTTAAATGCTTTGATGCAAAGTAATATTGCTGCTGCACAAGCGCAGATTCAAAAGATTTTAACTACTTTATCTGGTGGTTCAACAGTAGTGCTTGATTAAAATAAAAAGGAGATTGTGTAAATGCAAATTTATAACAAATACGTTGTGACAAGGCGATATAAGAAATTGGCTCAATGTGGCAATGTAAATATCCCTTATGGAACAGAGTGTAATGTTGTAAACAGTCACATTACTTGTGATAAGGGAACTATTTGCTTTGTTGCAAGTCAAGATGCCTTTGATTATTTTTCACAAAATGATGATGGTAATGGTCTTGAAAGGGGTCGTTTAACACAGGCAATTATAAAGTGTCTGGAACTAAAAGAATATGATACTACATATCAAGATAGATGGGATAAAGTTTGGACTGATCCTGTATGTCAAAAGTATAAGCGTTCTGATTTTGCTGACCATTGGCTTTGGAACTATGAATTTTATAATGCGCCTTTATTCGATCTCCAATATATTGCTAAATTGGTAGGTGCAAAATGAAAATTAAAAATGCGCTGAAGATGATCGTGCTGCTGATGATTGGCGGCACGATTTATTTTTGTATTGAAATGCTCTGGCGTGGTCACAGTCATTGGACTATGGCTTTAGTTGGTGGCATTTGTTTTATTGCTATCGGTGCAATCAATGAGTATATCCCTTGGGAAATGGGCATGGTACAGCAATCATTAATTGGTGCTTGTTTAGTAACAGGCATTGAATTTATTGCTGGACTGATTCTAAATGTATGGCTTGGACTTGCAATTTGGGATTATTCTAATTTGCCATTTAATATTATGGGACAAATTTGCTTACCTTTTTTCTTTGCTTGGATTGCTTTGTCTGCTGTTGCGATTGTGGTTGATGATTATTTACGATATTGGCTTTTTAAAGAGGAAAAACCACATTATCAACTGATGTGAACTGGAGGTGATAGTGATGGCCTTAATTGGTGCAACAATTATTGAGCGAATTATAAATTTTCTTAGAAGCAAGGGTTTAAATGATTTTGGGATTGCTGGTGTATTAGGTAATCTGTTTGCTGAATCTGGATTAAATTCACGCAATTTGCAGAACACATATGAAAAGAAATTTGGTATGACAGATCAGCAATATACAGATGCAGTTGATAATGGTACGTATACTAACTTTATTTATGATAAAGCTGGTTATGGATTGTGCCAGTGGACATATTGGAGTCGTAAACAGAACTTGCTTAATTTTGCAAAAGAAAGAAAAGTATCTATTGGCAATGAAGAAATGCAACTTGAATTTTTCTATCAAGAGTTAAGTACAAGTTATCCTGCTGTGTTGAATGTTTTAAAAACCGCAACGTCTGTACGACAGGCTTCTAATGCTATGCTTATTAACTATGAAAGGCCAGCAAGTCAAGGTAAGGATGCTACGGAGGAACAGCGGCTTAAAGCACAGAATGACCGGGCTGCATATAGTCAAGATTACTATGACAAATACCTTGCAACTAAGAAGGGAGGGAGTTCAATGAAATACACGGAAAAGAATAAACCACTTCAATGTATGATGACCAACAGCACTTGTTATAGACAAACAAGGAAAATGGAAGTTAAGGGTGTTCTGTGGCATAGCACAGGAGCCAATAATCCTAATTTACGGCGATATGTTCAGCCAAGTGCCGATGATCCGAATTATGCTCAGTTGATGCAGTTGCTTGGAAAGAACACTGGTGGCAACGACTGGAATCACACTGAACATCAAGCCGGGTTAAATTGTTGGATTGGCAAATTGGCTGATGGGACAGTTACAACTATTCAAACAATGCCTTGGAATTATCGTCCTTGGGGATGTGCCAGTGGTAAAAATGGGTCTTGTAACAATGGCTGGATTCAATTTGAAATTTGTGAAGATGCTTTGAATGATAAGGATTATTTTGATAAGGTCTATAAAGAAGCGTGTGAGATTACTGCGTATCTTTGTAAGATGTTTAATATTGATCCGCATGGCACTGTTAAGTATGGGAAAATTAATGTGCCAACTATTTTGTGTCACCAAGACAGCTATCAACTTGGATTAGGTTCTAATCATGGTGATGTGTTACATTGGTTCCCAAAGTTCGGTAAAACAATGAATGATATTCGTAATGATGTGGCTACTTACTTAATCAACAAACAAATGGAATGGAGGATGATGATATGACTGAAGCACAGGTTAAAGAGATTTGTAAGGGCGTTATTGCAGAGCAACGTAAAGAACTGCAAGATAATGATTGCGGTACATGGAGCAAGGAGGCTCGTGATTGGGCAATTAACTGTGGCTTGATTTCTGGTGGTGGTACGTTGCCTGATGGAACTCCGAATTATATGTGGGCCGATCAGTTGACACGTGAACAGGCTGCGGCATTATTCTTCCGTTTTGCTAAGATGATGGGTAAGGTGTAATTATGATTATTAGGGTAGAGCGGGGGAAAAAGAAAACCAGACGTAGACGTAAGAAAAGATTTCATATTGGTTTTACAAACCTACTCGCCCTTTTGATCATGGCATTTTTATGTGCTGGTCTTTTGGGCGGGTTTTATCTTGCGCTGAAAAGTATTGAGTATCAGTACATGGGTGCTTTGGCCTGTTATACCGCCGTATTTGCTCCAATGGGTACGGCGGCAAGTATTGTATTAAATAGCATCGTGCATAAAAGTGATCATGAAAATACTGGAGCAGATGGAGAAGGTATTAAGTTTGCTGCTGCAAAAGCGGCTGGTTTTGTAGAAAATGACTTTGAGGAAAGTCCGCAAATTTAAAGGAGGTTGATTCTATGAATAATATGGTACGTAAGCTGTCCAGTCGTAAACTGTGGGCCGCTGTCGCTGGTGTTGTGGCTGGTTTAGCAATGGTGTTTGGTTTAGATGAAACAACTATTAGCACTGTTGCTGGTGCTGTTGTGTCTGTTATGTCTGTTATTACTTACATCATTACTGAGGGCAAAATTGATGCTGAAGGTGTTAAGAATGCAATCGAGGATATTCAGGACGCAACAAAGGTCGTTGAAGGTGATTAATTATGGTGGAAAAGATTGCTGAACTTCGGTTAGGAGAACTGCTTGGCTATTGTGCTATAGTCGTAGCAGTTCTTTCTACGTTCTTAGAAGTATCTAAAATCAAAATTAATCCTTGGTCTGCTCTTGGACGTGCTATTGGAAAAGCATTAAATGGTGATGTAATGAATAAGATTGACGATTTAGAACGAAGGTTTGATAAGCATGAATATGACAGAGAAAAAGATAAAGCAGATGAACGTAGAGCAAATATTCTTCGTTTTAATCGGGAAATTCTAAGGGAATTGCCACATACACGAGAGGATTTTATTGAGGTGCTTTCTTACATTGACTTCTATGAGGATTATTGTAGAGATCATCCAGAATATGAAAATAATCGAGCAGTATTAGCAATTCAAAATATTAAACGTGTATATAGTGAAAGATTAGAAAAACATGACTTTATATAAAACTTTAGATTCTATTGACTATTTAAGACAATTTTGCTATAATGTATATCACAAATTTAAAAGGCTGTGATTGAATTATGGATTTAAAAGTTGGTGATAAAGTCTTTATTAAACATCCGTCAGGGTTTGTTTCTCATCATACGCCACAATGGTGTTTAAGTTGGACTGGCACGATTGTTAGATTAAATTCGCAAACAGTCACAGTAGAATTTGAAGTGAATGAATTAGAGCATAAAACTTTACGGAGATATATTGATTATCAGGATATTCAAAAGGTTGAAGAATAATTAAGGGGTATAGGTTTAACACCTATGCCCCTATTTTTTACGATTATTTATCTTTCTTTACAAAGACCTGTTTAACGAATGGCCTGACAAACGTTTGTCCCGGTTCAAGATCATAACCGTATTGTTCTGCTAATTGTTTCGCTTCTTCAGATGCTTGTTTTCCTTCTGGTAACTTTCTTATTATTACATTGATATAACGTTCTTCTTTATTATAGTCATCTAAATTTCTGATTGTTAAGTGCTTTGCTTTTGGATCGGCGTTGTACTGATTTTGAAGTTTACCACCTTTATTGAATGCTCTAATTTGAATTGGACAATCATCTTGC
>Ga0137306_102112_pt1 | contig 17589 bp, 12 predicted proteins | sample Inofroosms_March_FD_97187 | JGI IMG/M metagenome (GOLD analysis project Ga0137306, IMG submission 97187) | Mouse cecal microbial communities from Vienna, Austria - N-Acetylneuraminic and N-Acetylglucosamine D2O microcosms_March | ecosystem: Host-associated > Mammals > Digestive system > Large...
TTGAATTGAATATGCCGAAGAGTGATGCTCCCGATCCGCTCATGGCGCTGTATGTCGGACCGAATGAGCGGAGACGGGCAAGAGTGTCGGCGATTATGGGCCGGAGTGCGAATACCGAGGTCTCGAAGTCGTTGATGAGTATGCCCTCGGTGTGCCAGACTTCTATGGGATGTTTCACGTATTCGCTCAGGCATATTCCGTGGTGCAACTCGTGCGGAGTGGCACCGGAATAGGCGGCCGGTGTTGACACGGCTTCTGCTGTGGGTTTCACTATTGTAATCCAGCGGCCTTTGAGCGACGGCAGTTCGACGGGCGTGAGAATCTGTCCGATGCCTTGTGCGAGCATCGGGCGGTTATAGATGAAGAATGGGCAGTCGGCACCCGTTTTTGCAGCGATTTCAACCAGACGGCTGTTGCTGAGCTCGAGTGAAAGGAGGTCGTTGACGGCGCGGAGTGCGAATGACGCATCGGCCGAACCGCCTCCAAGCCCTGCGCCGTCGGGGATGACCTTGTGGAGATGAACGGCAAGGGGGGGCAGGCTTATGCCCGTATCCGACTCGAGGTTCCTCAATGCTTTGAGCACAAGATTTTTCTCAGGTGGAATATTGCCTAAAGAATGGCCTGTGAGGCTGAACGATGCTTTGTCGGCCACGGTTATTTCGAGGATGTCGCACCATGGAACGGGAACCATCACAGTCTCGATATCGTGATATCCGTCGCAGCGCCGGCGCAATATGCGCAGGCCTATGTTTATTTTGCAGTTGGGAAAAACAACCATATAATCAAATAAAAAACCGGGGCCCGGGAGAGGGCACCCGGCGGGTGTGTATGATAATATTTTTATTTTCGCCGGCGTACCGAACGTGTGGCGTTCGACGACGAAGTGATTTTCGATTTGCTTACTTTAGGAGCTTTCGGCTCTTTGGTAGAGCGCTTTGTGGAGCGAGTGGTTGCACGAGTCCGCGATGTCCGCGATGACTCCTTGAGTTGAGTCGTATCGGCTCCGGCAGCTAATGCTTCGGCCCGTTCGCGGGCAGCTATAACTTCTTCGCGCGAGGGCACCCACAGCTTCTTTTCAAAATTGTCGAGGTTGGTCTGTATGCTGTCCTGAGCTCTTTTGAGGCTGTCGGGGTCGGGATACATCTGTGCCATCGACTTGTTTTTGAGATTGCGAGTTTTGTATATGTCGCCGCTGTATAGATTGAGGGTGAAGAAGTCGTCGTAAGTGCATGTGGGCAGATTGTTGTCGTCGTCGATAAAAATCTGCTGGGCCGCGAGATAAGGGCGTATGTCGGCCATGCGTACCCAGAACATCGGATACCTGAGGGCATCACCGCCAAAGTCGCCGGCGCGGTGAAGCACAGGGCATATGGCTTCAACTACCGGACGGAGGCGGTTGTTGCGAGTGTCGTATTCCCAACGTTCTACGATATAATACGAGAGCACTTCGTTGGTAGGCACGTCGCTCTCTTCGATAGTAAACTTCGGGTTTTTCTCGGTGGAGCCTTTGGCCTCGGTGTAGGGTATGTAGAAGCGGTCGAGAATGTCTTTGGTCTTGATAAGATATTTTTCGGTAAATATCTCGCGACCGTCGAGATACTCGTATGCCGGAATGGTATTTGACGCCAGCAGACGCATTATGATGCGGAACAGATTCTCTTGTCCGTCAATGGGGTCTTCGGGATAGTATAGAGCGGCATTCTCGTCTTTGTCGAGGTCGATAGAGCGGTAGATTACGCGCATCCATTGACGGTCGGCATCGGTTATGCCGGAGTTGTCGTCGGTGTAGAAATTCTTCATGCGGTCGGTAATCATGGTTCCGTCCTGCTGTCGGGGCGCATTTCGGTCGCTTGCGCGCCGGCGAACGACACTGCCGCTGCTTGATTCCTGAGCGAAAGCCGTGGCAACGCTGCATACGAGCGCCGCGGCTACCAAAACTGTTTCTATAATACTTTTCATGATTTCGCGACTTAGTTAAGAATTACTTCCATAGGCGAGAGGTCGCGGGTGATGCCATCGGGGCCTTTTGCCTTTATACGTGAAATGAAGAAGCGCTTGCCTCGGCCGAGGCGCTGAAACTGTGCTTTCTGGCGTTGAGAGAACTGCGAGCCGGAGCTTACCTCTGGCATCGCATTGCCCGACGAGTCGAAGAATACTGTTTCGAAACTGAGTACTTCGAAGGGCGTGTCGAGCAGGCCGTCGTCGATGGCGGCGCTCAGTCCAGGCGATGCTAAGAGCAGCGACTTGGCGAAGGGCTTGCCTCCGCGGTAGTGGTCGGTGTTGCCCTGTGCGTCTTTGAATGCTATGTAGGGCGTAGGGTCGGGGAGCTTGCGGACGCGGAAAGTGGTCGATGCCATAGTCACTTGACGGCCGTCCATATTGGCCGAGACTGTGACTACCGCATTGTCGCCAACTGTCTGCGGATGCGCTACCCAATGGTCGCCTTCGCGAGTGAGGCTGCCGTTGGTCATAGTTGCCGATATGGCCGACATCGGCACGCCGGGCACCGATATGCTCAAAGGGTTGCCGATACCGGCATAGAGCACATTCATCAGTGTGGCCGACACGGTTGCCATGGGTTCAATTACGGTGTACGACGACGAAAAATCGTGTCGGGTGACATTGCCGTCGCCGTGAGTCACTTCGAGCCAGCCTTTGTAGTCAAATGTGCCGGTCGACGAAGTGTTTATTTCATATGTGCCGTCGGAGGTCTTGAGTTCGTTTCCGTTTATGAAGATAGTCGGACGCTGTGTGGTGTCGACGGCTGCCAGAACGATATTTGCCGAATATTTGCTTCCGCGCATCACCAGGCGCGATTGTGGCAGCACATAGGCATTGAGCTCGTTGACACGCACGTCGCCGGCGTCGACCTGTGCCAGAAGCGAAGCGAGCACTTCTCCCTCGGCAAAGAGTATGTCGCTCTGAAGTTTCGACAGCAGAGTGACTGCCGCCACAACGGGCTGCTGGTCGAATTTTGCCTCCTCCCACAGTAGCGGAGTTATATTTCCGGCCTTGGGAATCGGGGCAGTGGAGAGCGCTTCCGTTATAGTTGCGCGCTTGATGCTGTCGGGCATCATGGGCAACATGAAGTCGCGGTAAGCGTCTACTTTGGTGCGTAACACTTTTCCCTGCGGATTGGTGCCCGAAAGCATAGTCACGGCAGCAGCTTCGAGGTCGTCGCGGCTCTGTATTCTGTCGGGGTCGCCGTCTTTGCCGTCGGCTTTACGCACAATTGCATATTTGAGACTGTCGATAAAAGAGTACAGGATTGCGGTGTTTTCTCTCACCTGCGATGCCTTGTCGAGCCATGCCTTGGCTTTGTCGGGATTTTGTTCGGCAATTCCCGACAGCTGTGCGTAGAGCGATGTGTTGCGGTTGTCGAAGTTCTGATTAGAGCGTTTGAGACCTTCGTGTACCTGCGTGAATCCGTCGAGCACGTCGCTCGACACATTGAGCGCAAGCATTGCCGTCAGAACGATATACATTAGGTTTATCATTTTCTGACGAGGCGAAAGTCTTGTGTTGTTTGCTCCCATTTATGCTTGGAAATGTGATTGTTAGACTATTATTGACGCAAACCGTTGCCCGAGGGTGCGTATGTGCCGTTGTTTGAGTGGCGATTGTCGGGCGAGACCGAAATACCGTCGATGTCGGGCGGTGTCATGCCCGGTCGATACATGTTTACGGTCATGGCGGTGAGCATTTTTTCGTATACCTGATTTAGCTGCTGCATGTAGCGGGCCATCTTTTCGGTTTCTTCGCAGTAGCGCGCGCTCTGGTTGGCCGATTTCTCATACATGTCACGTATGTCCTTTATGCCACGGTTGACGCGGTCAATCGAGTCGATTTGCGACGACACGCTGCGGAGCTGCAGCTCGTAGATGGTGTTGAGACCTCCGATATTGCGGTCGAGGGCCTGCATCTGGTCTACATATCCGCGTGCGCTCTCGGATATGCGCTCGCTGTTGTCGGTAATGGCACGGTAGCTGTCGAGTAGAGTGGTCGACACCTGGTTGAGGGCCGATGTCACATTGTGTAGCTGCTGCATGTCGGCTGCAATGGCCGACATCTGGTCGAGATACTGCTGTGTTGCGCTTGTGAGCTCGGCCATACGCGATAGCTGGTCGGCGGCAGCGGCCATTTTCGATATACTCTCGCTGAGCGAGCGGCTGTCGTTTTCGCTCAGTTCAATATTGTCGGGGATGCCGGCCGTGCGGCGAGCCTGCGTGTCGGATACCGCGGGACGGGCGTATCCCTGCGAAGCCGGCGAGCCTGCGACAAAAATGTCGGTACGGCCGTTTTCATCGTTTTCGTTGTCGAGCAGTGAGGGAAACACATTTTCCCACTTGTATTCTCGCGGCGGACGATCGAATGCCGTGAGTATGAACATAAGCACTTCGGTACCCATGCCGATCGATAGCAGCATGTTGCCGCCGGGGAGGTGAAGTATCTTGAACAGTGCGCCCCAGATAACGATGGCAGCACCGATACTGTATGCAAAGTTGAAGAATCTCTGGCCGTTTTCGCTGCTGATGAAAGCGCTGATTACATTCTTATATTGCTGTACTTTTCCCTTAGTCATTGTAATTAAGGTGATTGTCTCGACTTATTATAATTATATAAGGAGAGGGGGTTATCGTTTATTGTTTTGTTTCTGACCTTTTGCAAAGCCAATCTGGGTGCGCACGCAGCGGAACCCGATATATGAGCGTTGCTCGTTCTGATACTCCCACATGCGGAGGTCGGAGCGGACGTTGTGTGCCACATCTTTCCACGAGCCGCCGCGTATAATCTTGCGCTTCATCTTGTAGGGGTCGGTTACGGCGGCATCGTAGCGGTACTCGGGGTTGAGGTCGCTTGTGAGGCGTCCGACGCTCTCGGTGAAAGCGGTCGATGTCCATTCACTCACGTTGCCGGCCATATCGTATAGGCCGAAATCATTGGGGGCGTATGTGCCCACGCGCGATGTAATCACATGTCCGTCTTTGACGTAGTTGCCTTCCATAGGCTTGAAGTTGGCGTAAAAACAGCCTTTGTCGTCGCTCATGGTGAGGTCGCCGTCCCATGGATACATGTTTTCGTCGATGCCGGCACGGGCGGCAAATTCCCATTCGGCTTCGGTGGGAAGTCTGAAAGGCTCTATGTATATGCCCTCCTTGCCGAGCGAGCGGCGCAGGAAGTCGGTGCGCCAGTTTGCGAAGGCATTTGCCTGCTCCCAGCTTACTCCTACCACGGGATACTCGTTGTAGCCGCCGTGAGAGAAGTACATACGCACGTATGGCTCGTTGTATGCGTTCTCAAAATCGTTTACCCAGGCAGTTGTGTCGGGGTATACATTTACTATATAAGTGTTGAGGAAGTCGTAGGGACCGGTGAGCGCACGTGTTATTGTGGAGCGCTGAATTATGCCGTTTTCGTCGACGAACGCGGTGTCTTTCGAAATCATGGGGTCGTCGGTCGGCGTGGGTTTGTCGGTGTTGTACTCGCGGCGCAGACGGTCGAGACGGTTGCGACGGCGCGAAGCTTCTGTCTGGTTGTATATTTCGTAGCGGTAATTGAGTTGTTCGGCATCGAGTTCGCGCACACCGGTTATCGGATTAGTGCGATACACACTTTCAATGGCTCGCTGCTCGTCCTCGTTTGGGTTTCGCCAAGGAATAGGCTTGTTCCAGTTGAGGTATGGAGTCACGGGGTTGCCTTCGCGGTCTTCTTCGATTTTGAATTCCTCGTTGCCGCCGTATGCCGGGTCTGCCAGACGCTCCCTGATAATTGAGTCGCGAACCCAGAAAACGAATTGCTTGTATTTGCTGTTGGTTATTTCAGTCTCGTCCATCCAGAAGCCGTCGACCGACATGCCTCGGGCGTTGGCTTGCAGATTCCAGAGCGAATCGGCTTTGCCGACACCCATTTTCATGGAACCTCGGTCGATGAGTACCATGCCGTAAGGAGTTGGCTCGGCCCATGCCGTGCCTCCGACACCGGTGACTTCGCCGCCGGCCGCCGAGCGAGAGCCCGTGGCGCAAGAGGCAAGGGCGGCTGCCGCGATGCACGAGTAAATTATCCGTTTGGCATTGTTTATCATATGCAAGAGATGTATGATGTTTACTTTGTAATAATCTGAGTATGTTGTCTCACATGAAGCGGACGCTCTTGTGTCGATGAGTGTTTTTGTCGCCGAGGTCGAGCTTGAGGCTGTAGCCGGCTATGATTTCGTGGCTGCCCGATGATGCCTGCCGGATAGCCGAGGTGGTGTAGTCGTAGCTGTAGCCGAGGAAGAAGTTTTTGAATTCTACGGCGGCTGTTGCCACTATGGCGTCGTTCCAGCGATATCCGATGCCGAAAGAGAACATCTTGCGGTAGCGTGCACGGGCGGTGACTATGCCGCCGGTGTAGTCGAAGTCGCTGCGTACGAGCACCGAGGGTGCTAATTCAAATAACGTGTTTTTTATCGGGATATTGCATCCGGCGGTGAAATATAGTGTTCTTTTAATCTGAAACTCATATTTGCGTCCCGATGTCTCCGAGCCACCGGTTGCGCTCTCGGCATTCATGGTGATTGTGGGCGATGTAAGATGGGTGCACGACAGTCCGGCATAGAATTTCTTGTGCTGATACCAGATGCCGGCTCCGAGGTCGAGTGCGGTGCCGTGTATGTCGGTGGTAGGAATGGCATCGTCGGTGCCCTGGTGGTAGTCGTCGCCTTCGGGCAGACGCACGTCGGAGCCTCTGAATGCCTGGTCGACGAAGCCGAGTTGAAGGCCTACGCTCCATGTGCCGCCTAATTTACGCAGTTTGTAGGCTATCTGTGCTCCGAGGTTAAGGGTGGAGTAGAGGCCTATGCTTTCCTGCGTGAGATTTATGCCGGTGCCTAAGCGTTTTGTGCCGATTTTAAATGGCATGTCGGCCACTCCGAGAAAAGTTTTTGGCGCGTTTTCTATTCCTACCCACTGCATTCGTGCACCTCCGCGGATGCGGATGTAGTCTGTGTTGCCGATAGCCGAGGGGTTGAAGTACGACGGCACCTCGTAGTATTGCGTGAGATTGCCGTCGGTCTGGGCGTGGGCGCCGAAAGCCGCTGCAATAATGCCGATAACAACGAGGAGTGCTCCGGATTTCATCATGTTATTCGAAGTAGAATGTGAGCACTACCATTTTGGAAGTGGCTTTGGTGAGTGATTGGGTGAATTTGAATTTCTGGGGGTCGTCGACAAGGTCCGGACGGTCGTGTGCGAGCACGTCGCTGAGGCCGAAGCAGAATTTTATTTCCGGATTGAGCTTGAAGTATGGCAGATAGAAATCGCATCCGAAACCTACTGACACGTAGAAGTCCGTGGTGTTCATGCGCAGGAAGTCGCTGCGTTTTTTTGATACGTCGAAAGCCGGCATTACGCCTGTCAGGATGTAAGGCCGCGAGTTGCGGTAGCGTTGTGCGGCGAACTTTAGGTCGAGCGGAAGTACTACGAATGTCGATTTTATATTCTGGCGTTCGCGTGCGTCGCTGTTTACTTCTTTCATGCTTATGTCGCGGCTGCCGAAGTACATGCCGGGCGATATTCGCAGCGAGAAGTAGCTGTTGAGTCGTAGGTCGAAGAGGCCGTTGACGCAGAATCCCGGCTGGTAGTCGGGCTGGTCGATGCGCCACTCTTCGCCTTCGGGGGTTATGTAGCCGTTGTGAGTGAGGCGCAGGTCGGAGGCGTAGGCTCCAATCGAGAATCCGAGGTGCCAGCGGCGGTTGTCGGCGTAGGGGAGATTATGCACTTTGTCATTGAAAGTGCGTGCCGCAAGAGGCTCGGCGCCCGACAGCCCTGCCAGTAAAACGAGTATGACAACTTTGAGGAAGCGTTTCATCAAATGACTAACGCGAAAACGGGCGCATTATTGCCCTTGCCGAGTCAGAAGATGTCGCAGTTCTATGCCCAGATCGCGGAAAAATAGGGCCGTGGGGGTTATTATGGGCCGGAAAACTGTGTTTGTCGTGGGAGAGAAAAGTTTCAGAGTGCCGGGCACACATTTCACATCTATGTCGGCCGGCATCTTCACGGCATCGCCGTCGATATGAGCCACACCTTCTTTTTTGCGGCGTATGTGTACCTGCCGGGTACGGATTACGTTGATATACGCGTTTTTTCGTACGAGGCCGGTGAGTATGTCGACTCCTGCCATGGCCTGAAACAGCAGATTGTCGCCGTGCACTATGGTGAGGTCGAGCTCGCCGTCGGTTATCGAGGCCGATGGGGCTATGAAGGCATTGTTGCCATACTGTGAGGCGTTGCAGCAGACCACAAGCAGGGCTCGCTCGGTGATAGTCTGTCCGTTGACTTCAATGGTGTATTCCTCGGGGTGAAACTTTACGTATTCGTTGATGGCGTTTTTAAGATACATCAATATGCCGCGACGGCGTTCGCGTGCACAGCGTTCGCTCACGGCGGCATCGAATCCCACGCCGCATGTACAGAAAAATGGTGTGCCGTTGGCAAGGCCGTGGTCGGCCTTGATGATGTTGTTTTCGGCTATTACCTTGAGCGAATAGTCTACATCGACCGGAATGCCCATGTGGCGTGCCAGGCCGTTGCCCGAGCCGGTTGGGATGATGCCCATCACTGTGTCGGTGCCGCTTAGAGCCGATGCGATTTCGTTTACTGTGCCGTCGCCCCCACAGGCCAACACTGCGCCAACACCCTCCTCGGCGGCCCGACGGGCCAGTTCATAGCCATGCCCCGGCGCTTCGGTGAATGCCACGTCAAAGTTCATGCCCATATGCTTCATCTTGCGATAGACATGAGGAATGATTTGAGATTTCGATATGGTGCCCGAGGCCGGATTGGCTATGACAAGGTAGTCCATCGTTGGTCGCTGAGTAGTAGTTTGCAATGAAGGTGCTGCCGGTTTATTCTTCGGCTTCTTTCTCTGAGAATTCCATCAGATATGATTTGATGAAATCGTCGATTTTACCGTCCATCACTCCGTTTACATCGGAGGTCTGATAGTTGGTGCGGTGGTCTTTGACTCGTCGGTCGTCGAACACATATGAGCGAATCTGCGAGCCCCATTCGATTTTCTTCTTGCCGGCTTCGATTTTGTTCTGCTCGGCCATGCGGTGGTCGAGTTCCTTGGCGTAGAGAATCGAGCGCAGCTGACGCATAGCGTTCTCTTTGTTCTTGGGCTGGTCGCGAGTCTCGGTGTTTTCAATGAGGATTTCCTCTTTCTCGCCGGTGTAGGGGTCGGTGAACTGGTAGCGCAGGCGCACGCCCGATTCCACTTTGTTCACATTCTGTCCGCCGGCACCGCCCGAACGGAAGGTATCCCACGACAGCAGGGCCGGGTCGACTTTTATCTCTATAGTGTCGTCGACGAGGGGCGTCACGAATACCGATGCAAATGATGTCATTCGTTTGCCCTGGGCGTTGTAGGGCGATACGCGCACGAGACGGTGCACGCCGTTTTCGCTCTTGAGGAAGCCATAGGCAAAGTCGCCTTCGATATTGAGCGTGCAGCTCTTTATGCCGGCTTCATCGCCTTCAAGCAGGTTGGCAATCGACAGTTTGTAGCCGTGGTCTTCGGCCCAACGCATATACATGCGCATGAGCATTGATGCCCAGTCCTGGCTTTCGGTGCCACCGGCGCCCGAGTTTATTTTAAGCACGGCGCTCATTATATCGCCTTCGTTGCGCAGCATGTTGCGCAGCTCGAGCTCTTCGAGCAGGTGTGCGGCGGTCGCGTAAGCTTTGTCGACCTCCTCCTCTGTTACGATTTCTTCTTTGTAGAATTCGAGCGACAGCTTCACTTCGTCGACGGCAGCCTCAAGCTCGGCATAGTCGGCAATCCACTTCTGCAAATCTTTTATTTTCTTCATCTGCTTGTGTGCGGCCTCGGCATTGTCCCAGAATCCGTCGGCCATTGTGCGCAGCTGTTCCTCTTCGACGGCTATTTTCTTCCCGTCGATGTCAAAGATACCTCCTCAGCGCAAGCATACGCTCAAAAGTCTCTTTTAATTGTTCCTGTGTAATCATTGTTGTTTATTATAAAAATTTTTTGCAAAGGTAGCAAATTTTTTTGATAGGACGACATCTGCTACTGAGTGGAGACGCTGTGGAGTCGATTGGCGATTGGTGTCGACCTCAATGTGGACCTAAAGGGCACATAAATAAACTTGTGAAGAAACTCGGTTTATGTGAACTTGATTTCCGAATCCAAAAAACTGAATTCTTCAAATAAATTGCTAAATTTGCACCTGCCGGTTGAATCTGCTCAATTATTGTCGAACGAGATTTTAGATATTTTTTGAGCAAAACTGAACAAACTTTAAAAACGGGGTGTTATAAAATCAAACCGAGGCAAAGGATGCCGAGGCTACTCCGGAAAAGAGACGAGGGTACATGTTTCAACTTACTTTCCGGGTGTAACAAACGAAATAATCAAAGTCTAACAAAAATTACTGCTTAACCAAATGAAAACGAAAGCTTTATTTATCGCTACTGCATGCTGCGCACTCGCGGTGCCCGCATTTCAAGCCAAGGCTCAGGACGCCGTAGTGGTCGAGGAAGAAACCGCTGTCGTTACCGACGTTCCTTGTAAAACGCAATACTCTGTAAGCAAGTATGACAACTGGTTCATCCAGTTAGGCGCCGGTGTTGCCGTTCCTTTCGTTGAAGGAGTCGATGCAAAAGGCGACCGTGAACGTCATTTCACTGTGAATTACAATTTTGCCTTCGGCAAATGGTTCTCGCCCTATATGGGCTTCCGCGCTTCGTTCTATGGAGGCCCGCTCCACTACGAAACAAAAGGCCACATGTCAAAATTCAACTATGTGAATGCAAATGTTGATTTCATGTGGGATATGTTCAACTCTCTCGGAGGCGTAAACAGCAAGCGTGTATTCTCTATTGTGCCTTTTGTAGGCCTCGGAGGTATGTACGGCTGGAATTATCGCCCGAGCGACGATGTGAATATCGCCGGCAACGGCGGCAAGAAGACTAATACATGGGCTCTTCCGGTTAGTGCCGGTATTCAGTTGAGATTCCGTCTCTGCAAATATGTCGATTTCTTCGCCGAAGGTCGTGCCGGTTTCTATGGCGACAACTTCAACAATATCGCTTTCGGACGTCCTATTGATATCAACGGCACCGTCACAGGTGGCTTCACAATCAATTTCGGCGGTCGCGACTACGAATCTTATAACCCCTGCGATTACCTCGGATATATCGACAATCTTAACAATCAGGTCAACGCCCTCCGCGGAGCCCTCGCAACCAGCACTGCCGCTCTTGCTGCTGCCGAAGCACAGCTGCCTTGCCCCGAAGTTCCCGAAGTGGTAGAAGTGGAGACAACCCCCGCACCTCTCATGGCTACCGTCCGCTTCTCGCTCAACTCTGCTAAGATTACTTCTATTGAGCAGGTCAACGTCTACAACGTGGCTCAGTGGATGAAGGATAATCCCGACCAGAATGTAACTATCGTAGGTTACGCCGATAAAGACACCGGTACTGCCGAATACAATATGGGTCTGTCGAAGCGCCGCGCCGAAGCTGTACGCACCTCTCTCGTAAACGACTACGGCATCAATCCCGACCGTCTCAGTGTAGCAGCCGAAGGCTCTGATGTTCAGCCCTACGATGTAAACAACTGGAACCGTATCGTAATCTTCAGCAACAAATAACGACACATTATATTCTCTATTTCGATTCACGCCCCGGTCGCATCTTGCGGTCGGGGCGGAATTTATATAAACGGTTTCAAAATTCGGGCCTCGTCGAGACTGCATCAAGCTGTTCGACTAATGCGAGGTATAGTTCTCCCTCAACAAAGCGGTGTGGCTGAGTGTTTTTTTATAAAGTGCCGGTAATAGGAGCTCTGCATGTGAGAAGCTGCTCAGCCGGCAGTGAAATTTTTAAAAACTACAGAATTATGAACGACCGTCTTGATACCCTTAAGAGAGATGAACTTGCCGACAGCGCCTTCGGACTCCCCGAGCGCCGCGAATATCCCATGCCCGATGCAGTGCACGTCCGTGCCGCCGAGGCTTACTTCAGATATTGTCCCGAAAACCTGAAACCCGAGCTCGCCAAAGCTATACTCCGCTTCGCCGCAAAGTATGGTGTCGACGTGCAGAGCACCACAGTGCTCGACTACGCCCGTAAGTGAGCGGCATTGCCGGGAGGGCACGCCGCAGCCTGCGGATATTCAGTTTTTTTTACATCATTATAAATTTTGGCAGGCGGATTGGAATGTGGAAATAAATCGTTAAATTCGCATCTGTATTCATGTGAAGGCATCTCGCGTTTGCCCGCCTGAGGCTACCGGAGATATGCCCGATGCAAGGTATATACACGCATACCATTACCTGATAATCGTAATAACAATGAAAGCAGAGGCCCAATCTACCGTTTATCTTACACGCGAAATTTCGCCCGAGGCATTGGTGCGCATTTATAAGGCGTTGGGAGTCAAGGCCCGGGGTCGCGTAGCAGTGAAAATATCTACCGGCGAGGGTACGAACCCCAACTATCTTAGGCCCGAACTTATCGAGCAGCTTGTCGACGAAGTGCGCGGTACTATTGTGGAGTGTCGCACTGCCTATGAGGGCGACCGCATGGAGACCGCCGACCACTGGCGCGTGATTCATGAACATGGCTTCGACCGCATTGCTCCTGTGGACCTTATGGACGAATACGATGAGATACGCATACCAGTGCGCGACAAAACACATCTCAAATACGACATTGTGGGCGGACATCTCGCCAACTACGATTTTATGGTGGCGCTCAATCACTTCAAAGGTCATCCTATGGGTGGTTACGGCGGTGCCATCAAAAACCTGAGCATAGGTTGCGCAAGCCGCAACGGCAAGGCGTATATCCACTCTGTGGGCCGACTTCAGACTCCCGAGCATCTGTGGGAGCCCGAGTATATCAGCGATCAGGACGGCTTCCTTGAGTCGATGGCCGCCACTGCCCAGGCTGTGGCCGATTATTTCAATGCCGAGCATGGTATAATCTACATATCGGTGATGAACAATATGTCTATCGACTGCGATTGTGTCGCCGAACCAGAGCCGGTTAAACTCGAAGACTACGGCATTCTTGCATCGCTCGACCCCGTGGCTCTTGACCAGGCCTGTGTAGACATTATCAACAATCAGAAGGTAACGGCACACAACGACCCGACCGACATGCTTGCCCGCATCGATCAGCAGCATGGCACACACACAATCGACTGGGCCGAACATATAGGACTCGGCACAAAACAGTATAAAATTGTAAATATCGACGAATAAATGCATCACATTTCAGTACGACGAATCTTCCTTGCAGCATTAGCATTGGCTTCATTAAATGCCTTTGCTGAAATCGGACACCTGTGTGTCAACCATCTCGAAAATCCTCTTGGAGTGGACGACCCTACGCCTCGTATGCAGTGGCGCTGCGACAATCTTACTCAGAACGGTGGAAAAATCATCGTGGGAACAGACAGCCTCGAAGTTGCCGCAGGCCGCGGCGACATGTGGACGGCATCGCTTCCGGCCGACGGACGGAACTCGCTCGTCTATGCCGGAAAAGAGCTCCTGCCTCAGACTGTCTACTTCTGGCGAGTTGAAAGCGGAGCTGAAGTTTCTCCCATAGCTCGATTCTTCACCGGTCTCAAAGGAAAATGGGCCGGCAACTGGATAAGCGACCACCATAACAGTGAGTTTCGTCAGGCGCCGATATTCCGCAAAGATTTCGAATTGCAGAAAAAGGTGAAAAAAGCCACGGCTTATGTCGCTGCGGGCGGCCTCTTCAAACTGAGTGTGAACGGACAGCGTATTGGCGACCAGGTGATGACACCGGTCTATACGCGTTTCGACCGTCGTAATCCCTATCTGACCTTCGATGTCACCGGAGCCTTGCAGCAAGGCGAGAATGTGCTCGGCGTTGTGCTCGGCAACGGCTGGTATAACCACCAGGCCAAAGCGGTGTGGAATTTTGACAGCGCACCGTGGCGCAATCGTCCGGCGTTCTGCCTCGACCTCGTGATAGAGTATGCCGATGGCAGCAAGGAGACAGTATGCACCGACCTTAGCTGGCGGACTTCGACAGAATCACCTTTGGTATACAATAATATATATACAGGAGAGCACTACGACTTCAACCACGATAACGATGGCTGGGACAAACCGGGCTATCGAGGCAAAGGATGGCACGGTGTGCGCCTGCGTAGCGTGCCCTCGCGCAATGTGTCTTCGCAGCAGATGCGTCCCATTCGTCATATCAAGGAATATGATGCAAAAAGCATTAATCGTATAAACGATACTACTTATGTATTCGATTTCGGCAAAAATATGTCGGGCATAACAGTGGCCGATATCCAGGGCCCGAAAGGAACAGTAGTGAAAGTGGCGCATGGCGAGCGACTTTATCCCGATGGAACTCTCGACCCCACGAATATCGACGTGTATTACCGTGGCGACAAAGCCACAGAGCCTTTCCAGACCGATATTTATACTCTCGACGGCAAGCGCGATGTATACATGCCCGAATTCAGCTACAAAGGCTTCCGATATGCGCAGGTGACGACATCCGAGCCCATCGAACTCGATGCCTCGTCGCTCAAGGCTCGCGAAGTGCGCAGTGATGTGGCTTCGCGCGGACGAATCAGCTCGTCGAACAAGTTGCTCGAAGACATTGTCGCCGCCACGCGAAACGCATATATATCAAATTTCATAGGTTATCCCACCGATTGTCCGCAGCGCGAGAAAAACGGCTGGACAGGCGACGGCCATCTTGCCATAGAGACCGCTCTCTATAACTACGACGGCATTACCGTGTATGAGAAATGGCTTGCCGACCATCGCGACGAGCAGCAGCCCAACGGAGTGCTGCCCGATATAATTCCTACCGGGGGCTGGGGTTACGGCACCGACAATGGTCTCGACTGGACGAGTACTATTGCAATTATACCTTGGAATCTGTATCTCTTCTACGGCGACGACCGGGCCCTGCGCGAATGTTACGACAATATAAAGCGCTATGTCGACTATGTCGACAGAAACAGCCCCTCGCATCTGTCGTCGTGGGGTCGTGGCGACTGGGTGCCCGTAAGCACGGGTTCGAATAAAGAGCTTACATCGTCAATCTATTTCTTTGTCGATGCGACAATCCTTGCCAAAGCTGCAAAATTATTTGGCAACGAAGAAGATTACAGGCATTATTCGGCTCTTGCCTCCGACATAAAGAACGCTATCAACGACAAATTCCTCGACCGCGGGCAAGGCATATATGCTTCGGGCTCGCAGACCGAGATGAGTATGCCGCTTATGTGGCAGGTCGTGCCTGAGGATATGGTGCCGGCAGTGAGTGCCAGCCTTGCCCGTAAAGTAGAGCAGACCGGTTTCCACATCGATACGGGTGTTCTTGGCGCAAAGGCTCTGCTGAATGCTCTTAGCGAAAACGGATATGTCGACTCGGCCTATAAAGTGGCCGTGCAGAACACATATCCCTCGTGGGGATGGTGGATAGTGAACGGTGCTACCTCACTGCTCGAAAACTGGGACCTCAACGCCACACGCGATATCTCCGACAATCATATCATGTTCGGCGAAATTGGTGCATGGCCATACAAGGGGCTGGCCGGTATTTTTCCCGATGAAAACAAGCCCGGCTTCAAACACATAATTCTGCAACCAAACTTCCCTGCAGGCCTCGATGCTTTCGAGGCAACGCATGAGTCGCCTTACGGCGATATCACCTCGGGCTGGACTACGAAAAAAGGCAAGATTGTCTATACGGCCACTATTCCGTCGAATACAACTGCCACTCTAATTCTTCCCAGCAATGTGAGCGAAGCAAAGACTGTTGAGCTGCAGCCCGGCACTCATTCATTCACTCTGAAACGGAAACGTAAATAATCCGCAGCATTCCAAGTTTTTTAAAGTGTGCCAAATGGAACAAATCAAGTCTTTAGCCGGAGTCGTAGCTCTCTGTGCGGCCGCAGCCTGCGCCGGCTCTGTGCAAGCGCTTGCCGCGCGTAATGCCGACGACAAGGCCTCCGGGCCGAGGATAATCAATATCGTCAATTTCATCAGGCAGACCGACTACAGGCTCGAAAATGCCGACAGCCTTATGTTTGATGCCGTTGAGCATCAGATTAAGCTTTCGAACAAATACAATTTCCCCACGACATTTCTATTTCAGTACGACTCGCTCATTAATCCGGCGTATCAGGAACTGATGAAAACACAGTTGGCCGACAACTGTGAGCTCGGTGCCTGGTGGGAGATAACCCGGCCGCATGTGGAGGCTGCCGGAATTGAATGGCGCGGCGAGCATTCGTGGGTATCCACTGCCAACATAGCTTTTACGCCCGGCTATACAAAAGCCGAACGTGAAAAGCTTGTAGATGTATATATGGCGAAGTTCAAGGAAATCTACGGTCGCTATCCCGCGTCGGTGGGCTCATGGTTTATCGACTCGCACACGCTGCAATATATGTACGACAAATATGGAATCGTGGCGTCGTGCAACTGCAAAGACCAGGTAGGAACCGACGGCTACACCCTATGGGGCGGATACTGGAATCAGGCCTACTATCCGAGTAAGCTAAATGCATATATGCCTGCGCAGTCGGGGAAACAGCAGATTCCAGTGCCGGTTTTCCGTATGCTGGGCAGCGACCCTATGTATCAGTACGATGCCGGTTGCGGTACGGCGTATCAGGGAGTTATCTCGCTTGAACCCGTATACCGACATGCCGGCATGGATAAGAAATGGGTCGATTATTTCATAGAATCAATTGTAGATGAGCCGTGCCTGGCGTTCGGCTATGCTCAGGCCGGACAGGAGAACTCGTTTACCTGGCCGGCAATGGGTAAGGGTCTTGAAATGCAGTTTGCCGTTTACGATTCGTTGCGCGTGGCCGGCAAAATAAGACTTGAGACGCTCGAGGAATCGGGCCGTTGGTTCAAAGACAGATTCACCGTTACTCCTGCCACCGCCGTCACTGTGATGAAAGATGTCCGCGGCGAGGACAACAAGACTGTGTGGTACAACAGCCGCTACTATCGGGCAAATCTGTTTTGGGAAAAAGATGGCTTCTGCTTTCGCGATATTCATCTTTTCGACGAAAACTATAAGTCGGAGTATCTCGACACCCCCGGCGAAGGCAGCCGTTTCTTTTATTACACATTGCCGCTTGTCGACCGTTTCCACTGGAGCACTCCCGACGATAAGACCGGTCTGCGAATTGTCAACACCGGCAGCGGCGAGGCTATAATACTGCTGTCTCCCGAGGTGACGGAGCCGTCGGCGACAGAACTCAAGATTGTATCGCGCGATAGCGAGGGCAACACATACACCATAGTTCTGCAAGAAGATTGCATAAAAGTGACTTCCGACAATGCTGCTCCGTGGGCTCTGCAGCTCAGAGTGCCCGGCGAAAAAGCGTCGCAGCTTCCGTTTGATTCATTCTCGTGTAAGAAGATGAGCGGTGATTTCCGCGGCTATAGATACAGTGTCGCATGTAAGAAGGGCAGCATAGCCAAAGGCTCGGGCAGCGATTATGTCTACCGCCTGCTTCCGGCCGACAACACTATCGTTGTCGACTGCAAGGCTAAGT
>Ga0137306_102114_pt1 | contig 17575 bp, 15 predicted proteins | sample Inofroosms_March_FD_97187 | JGI IMG/M metagenome (GOLD analysis project Ga0137306, IMG submission 97187) | Mouse cecal microbial communities from Vienna, Austria - N-Acetylneuraminic and N-Acetylglucosamine D2O microcosms_March | ecosystem: Host-associated > Mammals > Digestive system > Large...
TTCGAAGTTCATCCAGCCGTTTGATTGTGACCGCTTCTCCTTCCCTGCGTCCGCAGCGCGGGCAGACATCGTCTATCACGCCCGTATAGCCGCAGACCGGGTCCCGGTCGACCGGATGATTCACTGAGCCGTAACCAATACCGCTTTCCTTCATACAGCGGATAATTGCTTCGAATGCTTCCGGATTCTTCGACGTATCTCCGTCCAGTTCCACATAGCTGATATGTCCTGCGTTTGTCAGTGCATGATAGGGAGCCTCTATCCGGATCTTCTCAAAGGCATTGATCGGATAATAGACCGGCACATGGAACGAATTCGTATAATACTCCCGATCCGTTACCCCTTCAATCTTTCCGAATCTTTCCTGATCAATCCGTACAAACCTTCCGGACAGTCCTTCTGCCGGTGTGGCCAGAAGAGTAAAATTCAGTCCGGTCTCCTCTGATTTCTGATCCATATAATTCCGCATATGGGAAATAATCTCATAGCCCAGCTTCCGGCTGTCTTCGCTCTCTCCATGGTGTTTTCCGGTAAGCGCCACCAGCGTTTCCGCAAGACCAATAAATCCGACGCTCAGAGTTCCGTTTTTTAAAATTTCTCCTACCGGATCATGAACACTCAGCGTATCAGAGCCCATCCAGATGCCCTGTCCCATAAGAAACGGATAATTTTTTACAGTCTTTTTTTTCTGAATCTCAAAACGATGCAACAGCTGTCTGCAGCACAGCTCCAGGCTGCGGTCCAGTTCCCGGTAAAAGACGTCGATATTCTTATGTGCCTTGATTCCAAGACGCGGAAGGTTTACGGAAGTAAAACTTAGATTTCCGCGTCCGCAGGTTACCTCATGGGTCGGATCATAATGATTTCCCATTACCCGGGTACGGCAGCCCATATAGGCAATTTCTGTGTTATAGTCGCCTTCCTTATAATACTGCAGATTGAAGGGCGCATCAATAAAGCTGAAATTCGGGAAGAGCCGTTTTGCCGATACTTTAATGGCAAGCCGGAACAGATCGTAATTGGGATCTCCCGGATTATAATTGATGCCCTCTTTCACTTTGAAAATCTGCACCGGAAAGATCGCGGTTTCTCCGTTTCCGAGTCCGGTATCTGTCACCTTCAGAAGATTTCGGACAGCCATACGTGCCTCCGGTGAAGTGCAGGTCCCGTAATTGATGGAACTGAACGGTACCTGTGCGCCGGCTCTCGAATTCATGGTATTCAGGTTGTGAATCAGAGACTCCATAGCCTGATAGGTTGCCATGTCCGTCTCTTTCATGGCAATGCGGATGGATGTTCGGTGGCATCTGCGGATATCCTGTTCCTTTGGTTTCTCTCCCAGCCATTCTTCTCCGCATGCTGTAAACCACTCGGTAAAATGTGTTTCATAATCGTCAATATTGGCCATATTGATGCGTTCCGGCATGGCGTTTTTCAGAGCCTGGCGGAACTCGTCTTCCAGTGCTTTCTCACAGTCGTGCTCCAGCCAGAAGTAGCGCTGAACCGCATCATAATACTCTTTCCGGAACGTACATGCCACCCCGTCCGCCATGGCGTAATCAAAATTCGGAACGGACTGTCCGCCATGCATCTCATTTTGATTTGCCTGAATGGCGATACAGGCCAGAGCCGCATAACTGGCAATCGACCGGGGCTGCCGGATATAACCGTGCCCGGTGGAAAACCCGTCCTCAAACAGTTTGATCAAATCAATCTGACAGCACGTTTCCGTGAGCATATAAAAATCTTTGTCATGGATGTGGATGTCCCCATTAATATGTGCTGCCGCAATATCTTTGGGCAGGATATAGTTGTCCACAAAATAATTGGCGCCTTCCGAGCCGTATTTCAGCATGGTTCCCATAGAAGTGTCGGCGTCAATATTCGCATTTTCACGCTTGATATCTGCGTCAGCCGCACTGGTGAACGTCAGTTCCCGATAAATACTGACCAGATCCGCTTCTGTTTTGCGTACTTTTGTATGTTCCGCCCGGTACAGGATATATGCTTTGGCCGTCCTGGCAAAGCCGTTCTCAATCAGCTTCTCTTCCACAAGATCCTGAATCTGTTCTACATTGGGCGTCTTTCCTTCCGGTATGGCATCCACCACCGCATCCACCAGTTTTTCAAACTGATATGGAGAGATCGCCTCCATTCTTGCCGCTTCATTCGCCTTGCGGATGGCGTCCCTGATCTTTTTTACATCAAATGGCACAGGGGTCCCGTTTCTCTTTCTGATCAACTCCGGGCACATAACCACGTTTCCTCTCATCCCCATTCCTCCATGAAAGTGCCGCAGCTTCCCATTGTGTTCCCTGCGACTTGCCTATATCTGGTGCTTTCTGTTTTTTCTCTGCGCTAAATATAGTATCACTAACAGAGCGAAGATGCAAGAGGCTTTTCTGTTTTTATAAAAATTCCAGATGCCGTTTTTTCAGGTCTCAGATAAAATTCACAGTCGCTCCGCAAAGAAATCTTTATAGCCTTCTCCGTAAATCTCACTGGCGCTGGTAATAATCATAAACGCCGACGGGTCTTCCTCCTTGACGATCTCTTCCACCTGAGGCGCCAGCTGTTTACGCACAACGCAGAAAATCACCTGTTTCTCTTCGCCGGTCCAGCCGCCTCTGCCCTGAAAGTACGTTACGCCCACATCAACGCCGGTCAGAAGCTTATGTCCCACTTCCTGCGGTTTTCCGGTGATGATATAGATCATTCTGGCCTCATCATTTCCGTACAGCACATAGTCCAGGGCCCGGCCGCAGATCAGCACGGCCAGCAGCGCATACAGCGCAATATTCAGATCCCGGAATACAAAGCCGGAGACCGCCACAATCAGAATATCCGAACACTGGAACAAAAATCCGGTCTTCAGGTGGCGGTATCGCTGTCTGAGTATTTTAATGATGATATCCATCCCTCCGGTGGTAGCGCCGGTCTTGAAAATCATACCGATCCCGCAGGCAATCAGCACGCCTCCCGCCATGGCCGCCAGCAGCGGGTCTTCCGTCAGCGCGTCATGCCCGGACAGGAGATTGGTAAAGACGGAAGTCATCACAATAGCATACGCGGTTTTTATGATAAAACGCCAGCCGAATTTCCAGATGCCAAGCAGGACAATGGGCACGTTCAAAAGAAAGTACAGCGTTCCTGTCTCGATTCCGCAGAGCCGGTTCAGAATCACGGCGATTCCGGTTACACCTCCCGGCGCCAGATTATTAGGATCCAGAAACAGACTGATACCCGCCGCATAGACCAGGGAAGCCATAGCGATAATCATTATATTCCGTATCATACGAATCCCTGTTTTCTTCATTTTTTCTCCTCGCTTTAAACAGTATTCCCCATATAATAGAATCCTCTGCATTCTTCCAGGCGCACTTTTATAATTTTCCCGATCAGCGATTCGTCTCCTGGAAAATGCACCACATGATTATTGCTGAGACGGCCGGTCACATAGCCGTCCATCTGGCGGTTCTGCTCTTCCACCAGAACCGTCTGTTCTGTCCCGGTAAAACGTTCTGCCATCTCCCGGGAGATATCCTGTACTTCTTTCAGCAGCCGGTCAAAACGGTCTTTCACCACGTCTTCCGGTATCTGATCTTTCATGGCGGCCGCCGGAGTACCGGTACGCTTGCTGTAAATAAAGGTAAAAGCGCTGTCGTAGCGGACTGTCCTACCACATCCAGTGTTTCCTGAAAATCTTCTTCCGTCTCTCCCGGAAATCCTACGATAATATCTGTGGTCAGCGCAATATCCGGAATTGCCCGGCGAATCTTCTCCGCCAGTTCCAGGTACTGTTCCTTTGTATATTTTCGATTCATCGCTTTCAGAATTCTGGAGCTTCCGGACTGCAGCGGAAGGTGCAGGTGTCTGCAGATCTTTTCGGACTTCGCCATCACCCGGATCAGATCGTCTGACAGATCTTTCGGATGAGAGGTCATAAACCGGATTCGCTGCAGACCTTCAATTTTCTCTGTCTCCTGAAGAAGTTCCGCAAAACTTGCCGGGCTGTCAAGGGTCTTTCCGTAGGAATTTACATTTTGTCCCAGAAGCATGACTTCTGCAACGCCGTCTGAAACCAGACCGTTTATCTCCCGAATAATTTCTTTTATTTCCCGGCTTCGTTCCCTTCCCCGCACATAGGGGACAATACAGTAACTGCAGAAATTATTGCATCCAAACATAATATTGACGCCGGATTTAAACGGATATTTCCGATCAATCGGCAGATCTTCCACGATCTGCTCCGTATCTTTCCAGATATCTGTTACCATATGGTCTGATTCCAGCGTTTCTGCCAGCAGTTCCGCAAACTTGAAAATGTTATGTGTGCCGAAGATCAGGTCTACAAACCGGTAGCTTTTTCTGATTTTTTCCACAACGGAAGGCTCCTGCATCATACAGCCGCAGAGCGCAATCTTCATAGACGGATTCTTTTTTTTATACCCATGCAGAACGCCCAGCCGGCCATAGACTTTCAGATTGGCATTTTCCCGAACCGTACAGGTATTGTAAATAACAAAATCCGCATTTTCGCTCTTCCCTTCTGCATAACCGGCCTCTTTTAAAATACCGGAAAGCTTCTCCGAGTCGCGGGCGTTCATCTGACAACCGAAGGACTTCAAGTAACACGTCAGTGGGCGCCCCAATTCTTCGGACTTCTTCTTCACGATCTCCCGACACTTCTTCATAAAATAATATTGTCTTTCCGGTTCTTCCGTGGGTGGCTGCTTTGTTAAGTCCTGTGCTTCCATTCTTAATCTATATTCATCATTCATAAACGGTTAAATTCCTTTCTTTGTAAAAATCCATAACGAAGTATATTATACACGAAATAACCAATTTTTGAAAGAAAAATATCCGGCTTTTTTCTTTTGCGAAGATAAAAGCCGGATCCCGTGATATATTTTCCCTGCTATGCCATTGACCGAAATTCTTTCCTATGTCTTCATGTTACATTGTCCCCCTTCCCTGCTTATTTTATGTAGATTTCGCCGGATCCTGATATGCCGCACACATACCCCGACGGGATCTTTACCCATATAGCGCCGCCTGCGGCCTTTTCAAGCCCGTTACACGTGACGACGGTTCCTTTCTTCAAGATAGCTTTCCCGGCCCCGTCTGCGTAGCCGTGGGCCTTCCCGTCAGCCGTCAGCGCGGAAAAGGAAAGCTTTTCACCGTTCGGCGTTTTCCGTACATACATATTCGCCTGCAGCGTATAGTTACGGCCTACTTTGTAGGCGGCGTCGGGTTCATTCTTCCCGGACGTGGAAGGCGCCGCCGGGCGGCTCCCTGCGTATTTATCGAAATACTTCTGACCGTATGACGCCCGCTTCTTCTGTGCCGTGGCGCTCTGGTCTGCCGGGCGTTCAAAACCGATCATAAAGGCGCTTGCAGCTTCCGCCACGGATCCGGCGGCTTTCAACTGCTGCATAACCTTTTTATATCCCTGCAATTCTTCCCATAAGAAGGAAAGCTGAATATTCAGATCCCCGACTGATTTTCCGGCGGCCTTCGCTTTGCTCAAAAGTCCCTGCTTTCTGGTGTGATATGTCCATTGTGCAAGGCCGTACCCGGCGCAATCTTTAGCAAAGTTCGTATAAGTCCCGGCGTCAACCGCTGCCGTGTATTCTTCATCAGTCAAGCCGATTTTCTTTTCGTAGCTGTTTTGTAAGTTCCGGGGATTGAACGCGCTTTCCGCGTATATATTCCCCATAATGCCCGCTGCTGCGTATGCGTTTAAACCTTTACCGATCAAAAAATTCCAGATTGCTTTTTCATTGTTCCCCGTCGCGGAAGCTGCGGGCGTTGTTACCGCTGCCGCCTTCGCCTTCGGGCCTGCCGTCAGGTTTACGGCGGCGTGTGCGTTGTCATTCAGAAGAATATCGCCCGGAAGAAGATAATCGGACGAAGTTAAATATTTACTGTCCGTTAAGACGGTAAAGCCTGCCTTTTTCAGCGCGGCCCGCATATTCCCGGTGTAACCGTCCGGGTTTATCTGCTTCAAGGCAGCGATCCCGCATTTATGCCCGGCTGCGATAATATTCGCAAGGGTGGACGCGCTGCAATCTGTTTCAACGGGCTTTTTGATTGCCGCAGGGTTCCAATTTGCCGCCTTTAATGCGTCGTGATATGTCCTTCTGTGCGTCTGGCAATAGCCCACATTATCATTTTTCGCCGCCGCTTCGCTGATCCTTGCGATTTCTTCCCCAACCTTCGGATCCGGGAACCGTAAGACACATTTCCACGGCCGGGAATACCACGAAATGACGCGGTATTCTTTCCCGGTCTGATCCCCTGCCTTCCCGCCCGTTGTCTTCCCGTTTTCGTTGCTGCCGCAATTACTGATCTTCGTTGCCATTGTCCGCGCCCCTTTCTGCTGCTGCTTCTGTTTCCTGAATCTGCTTTAAAAGCTGAATGATTTTATCATAGCCGATCATGCTTCCGATCCATACCGCGACGGCCATTATCACAAGACAGATAATATTGTTGACCGTCCACGGGATCCCCATAAGCATATAAACGGCCGCCATTCCAAGCCCGCCGATTACTGCCGCATTGATTAAGGCGATCACGTTCGCGCTGTACTTGCGCCCGGCGTTTTCATACGCCTTCTTTACGGCTTCTGTCAAAAGGCCGTTCACGGCTGCCGCCGCCGTTAAAAATGTAATAAAAAGCGTCACTGTCATATTGCGCAATATCTCCTTTCTATACCGAAATATTTTCCTGCGTTGCTTCCGCTTCCGAAGCTTTGTTCATTACCAGATCCGAAACGTGGTCTTCCGATTGCCTGATAATGTTTGAAAGCTGTTCGTCCAGTTCTGCCGGATCCTGCCCGATCCGCTGTTTGAAGCGAACCGTCCTTTCAATGAATGAAAACCACTGATTTAAAGCGTTTGAAAGCTTTTCTTTGTTGCTGTATGCCGTGTGTGCTATGCCTGCAAATACTGCAAGGCCGCATATAACAACGCTGAACGGCGTCAGGACTTCCGACGCCGAAAAAACCGGATCTTTTTCCAGAATACCCAAGATCCGAACCGCGCTATAAATGAAGGCAATCACGGCCGCGATCAAAAGCGCGTCCGGGATAATGACAATAAGCTTTGAATAAGTAAAGCGCTTTGAAGACTTCCGGCGAAGTTCGTCTTCTTCCCGCTTTAGCTGCCTTCCTGCTACTGCCATTAGTCGCCGTCCCGTTCGATCATGTACTGTTCAAGTGCTGCTGTCGCCTTGTCAATGTCTGCCGTGTCGTGGGGATCCTTCGCATTTTTCAGAAGGGCAAGCAAACATTTTAATTGAATAGCGTTCGCACTTTTCAGGGCCTTTTCCAGTTCTTCGATCTTGTTTTTATCTTTTTTCAGATATTCCCGAAGTTCTCCGATCTGGCCGTCAAGATCCCGAATCCGGTCTTCGCATTTCTGGATCCGTTCGTCCTGCTTTTTGTCCGGTTCGGTGATTTTGCTTTTTGCCTTCCCGATATACGTCGCCGCCGATCCGATCGCCGTAATTGCTGCGCACAATCCAAGAAAGACAGTAAGCGCCGTGTTAATATCCATTGTCCCGATCTCCTTTCTTTCGCCGATATTTGATTTCATTCTACCGGATAAAAGCGTGTAATTCTGATATGATTTCCGGGCCGTTTTCTGCCCCATTTAGGCGCAAAAAGGCCCCGAAGGATAAAATATATCCCGCGGGGCTTTCCGGCCGTTTCTGGCGCCCTCTGGCGCCTTCCTTATGCCGTTTCTGCTGCGTCTAATACTCCGGTTACTACTTCCCGAAGGTTAAAGAGGTTCGGGATCTGTTCGCGGGTGTACGTCCCGCCCTTTACCAGATTTACCCACGTTTTCACAAGTCCGCTGTTTTCTGTAAAATTCATATTGCGCAATATCTCCTTTCTTTATTGTGCCATGATTGCCGATACAATGATCGTTAATTCCGCGACGCTCTGTAAGGCGTCGTTAAGCTGCGCCCGAAGGTTTTTGTTTTCCGCTTCGGCGTCCGTCATTTCCCGAAGGGCGAAGCGGGTTCCGCCTTCATACTCATACTTGCAGATCAGGATCATATTTTCGTATGCTTCGCCGCCGATCTCAACCTTTGAAACATTATCCGGGGAAAGAACGGCGTCCGCGATCAGCTCCGCGCTTTCGTAAGTATTGCCGTTAAGAATGACGTTCAATTCTGTACCGTCTTTCAGCCGGATTTTGACGCTTTGGGAAGTTATACTGTTTGTATTCTCCCCGGAATTTACGGTGTTTTTCTTTGCCATTGTTTTTATAACTCCTTCCTTTATCATTTTTGAATAACTGATTGAAAAGTTTGTCCATGCTTCGCATTGTACGGTATGAATCAAAATAACCGATATAGCCCTTCCATGAATTATACGCCTGCTGAACGTCTGCGAAGGTGATCTTTCCTTCATCAAGCTTCTTTTTCAGCTTTTTCAGCTTCCGGCGTTCCCTTACAATGCTATCATGATCCGGGCGCATGATAACGCGGCCCGTTTCCGTCAGGTGGATTTTCCCTTTTAAAAATTTGAATTCTTCGGAAAGCTTCACGATCTTTGTTTTGCGTTCGTTTAGTTCAATTCCCAATTCCGCGTACATTTCCCGGATTTTTTCAAGGCAGCTTTGCAGATATTCCCGGTCTTCATGGATAAGATAAAAGTCGTCCATGTATCGGCCGTAACCTTTTATTTTTAGCTGTTCTTTTATAAAGTGATCTATCCGGTTCGGATAAAATACGGCGGTCATTTGTGAAACCTGCGAACCAAGCCCTAAAGACTGATCCCCGAAAGCGTCTATGAAGTCCATTGTCAGATTGACAATATCAGGATCATATCGGAATATGTGGGAATATTCTTCAAAGATCGGGCCGTGCTGTATGGAATCAAAATAACCGTGAAGGTCTGCTGTCAGAATGTAGCCTTCGTTTGAACCATACTTCCGATAATAACGCCATAAATGGACTTTTAAGCGGTTCAGGGCGAAGCGGGTTCCGCGTTCCTTTATCGAAGCTGCATTGTCATAAATAAGCTTCGGCCGAAGGACTGGCACCAAAACAAGATCATTTTCCGCCCGGTGGACAACTCTTTCATTGATATGTATTGAACGAATTACGCGCCTTTTCCCGCGTTCGCATACTGGAAAGACGATAAAACCGTCAGACATTCTTTCCCGCCCTTCAAGGCGCTTCTTTGTAAGGCGCACACGCTCTATTCTGTCTAAATAGTAAGCCTGCGTCGAATATTTCCACGTTACGCCTTCCATACACTTTTTAGCGGCTGCCATCAAATTATTAGGATCTGTTATTTCCTGAAACGTCGGTAAATTTTTCATATTTTCATAATTCCGCCCGCTTATAGATCAACATAGTGTAAAACTCAAAAGCACTATTGACCGTCAGACGAATAATTCCGGCTTGCGCCGTGGTCATACGTTCCTATCGTTCTATATCGCGCGGATCCGTGTCCGCATGAAGACGATATCGGGGCAAGGGCTAAGTCGTTGGCGGCGCCGTTGTTGTTGCTGTTTCCGTTGTTGTTGAAATTGCAAAAGTTCGTCGTGTTCGCCGCTGAAGGATCCGCCGTCCAAAAGTTGACGCGCCCGGCCAATCAAAAACAACGCATAACCAATAAATTATTATTTCTTCCTTTCTTTCCGCTGCTTTTCTTTCTGCAGGCGGGCTTCTTTCTTTTCCGGGTGCAAGAATTCGTCGTAGTCCCGGATCGTCGATTTCTTCCACTTATACAAATAATTCCGGGTATTTTCAAGCTGTTCGGAATACTCCATGTAGCGGCTAAGATCTATATTCATAAATTCTTCAATGAATAAAACTTCCTGCCGTATTCTGGCAATGTCGGCGATCGCTTCATCTTCCAGAAGGATCCGTTTTATGTATTCTTCTTTTGTCCTGCATAGAATTTCATTTGCTGCGGAAATGTTACTGACAAGATCCGAAGAATACCTGAATAAATTTTCCCGGACACGCGTTATAAACCATTCGGGATATTCCGTCAGAAGTTTTTGTTTCTCAACTTCATTTTGATAGTTGTCGATCCTTTCAAAAAGCTTCTGCAATTCCGGGTATTTTTCCCGCGCCTGCCTTCCTATCAGGGAATTATATTTTTCCCGCTTCAATCCGAAATTCCGCATGATTATTTGTGTTACTATGTGCCGAAGTTTTACAGCTTCGTAAAAGGCGTCAAGCTTCGACGCCGTTCTATTCCATGACGGGACGGACATTTTCTTGCACTTCCTTTCTGCGGCGGCGCTGTCGGCCGCCGCGATTACCAGATTATGAAAGAACGATTAGCGGGGCAAGGGCTAAGCCGTCGGCGGCGCCGCGGCCGTAGCTGTTGCCGTAGTCGCCGAAAGAGCAAAAGTTCGTCGTGTTCGCCGCCGAAGGATCCGCCGTCCAAAAGGCGACGCGCCCGGCCTTTTTCTTGTTAAAGCCTGCGCCCTTCAAAATGTGCGCGTTTCCGCCCGTGAATAATTGAAGCTGATTGAAGGCACCGCCTGACCATGCGTCCGCCCAACCGTTCGATCCGCATAATTCCACGATACCCGGAAGGAAAATTCGCCGGGACGCCCACGCCCAAGTCCCCTTGTTATTTTCCAGACGCCGGATCGTTGTCATATATCCCTGAAGCTTTGAAGAAAATTTGTTTGCTTCTGTTTCAAGATTTGCGGGCATAAGTGACGCGGCATAGCCCCCGGCGTTCGTGTGCGACGTATTAAATTTATAATATGTTTCCAGACAATCGCGCGGGCAGCATACAATATGATTTTTGTTTAATTCCGTATCGCCACAATGCAAATATGAATTCTTTCCGGCTACTTCCCACATGATTTTTTCCCCGGAAGAAGTCGTTTCGATAAAATAATCGCCGACCGCGAATTTATCCCACGATCCCGCCTTCACAAGTGCCATGAGTTCGTCAACGTTCCATTCAATACCGAAATAGCCATAGGGCGCCATGATTTCGCGTTTCATTACTTCATAATCTTTCAGAAGATCCCCGTTGTCTTTGATAGCCTTCGTCAAATTCTGGTTCATGATGTACGCAAGATAACCGGAAGCGATCTTTTCTTTCAATGCTTCTTTCGCCGCTTCCGCTTCTTCCCCTTCCCCTATTTCGGGAAATTCTGAAATGATGTTTTCCTGCGTGGCTCCGGCTTCGATCTTTTTGATTGTGTCCGCCTGCCACTTTTTCAACTTCCCAATGATAACGGGAAGCGTGTCATTCTTCCCGATTTCCGGGAATTCTGCTTTGCTTTCTGTAATATCTGCCGCGAATATACTTTTGCAAAAATCAGAAAATACAGCCTGCTTTGTGCCTTCCGGCGTTTCTATCACAAGATAGTGTTCCCCTAAGATTTCAGGGACGGCCGCAAGGTCACGGATCTTTTTTTGTGCCATGTTTAAAAACTCCTTTCATATATGATTTATCTATCTGAACACTTGCACGTGTCAGACGTGCGAAGCGTCCAAAACGCTATAAACTGATCGCCGTCGTCGGTCACAAGATCGTTTCCTTCGGCGTCTGCAAGGTTGACCGTTATTTCCGAAGATATAAGCATATTAAAGATCGCTTCTATTTCCAGTTGTAATTTTCCGGCCACGTCGCCGGAAAGTACGGTTTGAAGGGCCGCGAACCAATCTTCAAAATTTTTCCCCCATGTTGTCGTATTTGTAATATACCAGTTATTGAACGCCCCTTCCTGATTCTGGCGCCATTGTAAGAAGGCGCTTTCAACTCCCTTCCGCCACTGTTCAAAGTCGCCCTGCTGCCCGGCGATCCAATTCTGATATAATGCTTCCTGCTGCCCGGCGTAGTCGGTGAAGGTCTGCTTCATCAGGTCAAGGGCTGCGGCTGCCTGATCGTTGTAATTGTCCACGTCCTGAACGAAGCTTTGAAATTTGTCTGATATATTCTTTCTGTAATTCGTGAAATACTGTTCAAACTGCGCTGATATTTGCGTGAAGTCTATTTCCTTCACTGTCGCGGCCACATACCCGCACACGGCGGCGATCATGCGCGTGTCGGTGATTTCTGCCTGCGTAATTTTGACCGTTCCGGCGGCTATATAGATTTCTGCAAGCTTCAAGTCATAAATCGGCCCTTCGCGCGTCAGGGCGGGCGCCACAGGCGAAGAAGCGTTTCCGCCCTTCACGATCAACAAATAGATCCGTCTGTCCGTGTCGTCCCGGCGTAATATTACGTTGTCAATTCGGTGTAATGTGCCGGAAGCTGTTTCAAGGTCAAGCGTTGTCGGTGTCAGGAAATGACGGTGTTTCCCGTTTATGTAGCCATACCCGGCCGCAACGGTCACGCTCATATCATTGTTGGCCGTAACCTGTAATTGCCCCTGAAAAACGCCGTTTTTGAAGAACGGCCGCAACCAATCCCCCATTGAATCGGCGCTATAATAGCGATCGTTTTTTGAATTCCAAAAATAATCATAACTTACTTCCCGCATGGTATTTTCTCTCCCTTCTTTTATTCTTCCCATTTGATACTTTCAGGCATTGGATCGCCAAGTGTGGGAACCACGATCAGGCCGCCGAATTCATAAATTTCTTGAAGTTCCGTGATCCGCTGATCCATGTTCAGGCCCCACCGCTTTTTCCTGACTGTCACAATATCCCCAAGATCATAATCTGCTTTATAGGTGAAGTTGATCGCCGCTTCCGTTTCACATTCCAGTGTTTCGGAAATGATCGCTTCGTTTAGTGCTTCCTGCGCCCGCTGCAAAAGCGCCGCTTTATACTGCGCTGCCGTCATTCCCGACGGGTTTATGTCCTTCGCGTCAACAAACATTTCCCGAAGGTCAAGCCCGGATCCGCCGCCTAATTCGTAATACGTCCGGGCGTCGCCTTCGCCCTGCCCGCCGACAATTACTTTTGTTTTCAGGTTTTGATCGTTATATTTGTAAATCGCGTTATTCAGATTGTTATAATCTTCTGAAAAAATAACGCGGTTATTCTCATGTTGTTTAAAAGTCCGGTTCTTCCCCTGATACGTTTCAAAGATGATCTTCCGCTTTTTAAAATCTGGCCGGAAGCGATACCCGATCGCCCCTACCTTTGAAAGCTTCGTTTCGTATGTCAGCAAATTTTTCATTGTCGCTTGAAATTGTACTGTTTCCGGGAAGCCATTCAGCGGCCCCAACTCTACAAGCGGGATCGGGGCCGCCCCGGTCAAAAGCTGCCGCATAGCATTTTCAACGGTTCCGCTGAAATTGACAGTCTTTTTTATTAGTCGGTGTGTCATGTAGGAAGAAAGAAAGCGGCCCTTCACGGTGATTTCGTTTTTTATGTCGCTTTCTTCTTTTTCTATACTTTCAATGACGCCCGCTTCTTCGGATCCCTTTTTCCCGATCAGATTTCCGGGCCGAAGTAAGAAAAGATTTTCGTCCGTGATCGGGGCGTGGATCTCAAAATTCCCCGGTTCATAAAATTTCCGCGTCCAGATTAAAGAAGTCTGGTTTTCCATTTGCCCGATCCGGTGTAATTCTTTATTGTAAATTCTTACTTCCATGCTATACCCCCAAATAACGGAAACGGTATGTAATAGTTACATTCAGATAGTCTTCGCCGCCGTCTGCGTCATAAATGAAAGTGTTCCGGCCGTGTACAAGCTGAATGAATTCGCTTTCTTCGTCCAGATATTCATTGATCTTTTTTGTTTCGCCGCCTGATATTAAATAGACATTTTTTTCATTGGTACCCGTGGTTACTTTTACAGCGTCGCCCGGCTCCATGATTAGCGGAAAATCTTCTGTGCCTACTTTTATGTGTATATCCTGCTCAACATGGTACAATACGGGATTCTTTACGCTTCCCGTTGCTTCCATGTATATTTCAATCCCGATATGATCCGCGGCGCTGTCATTGTCGATAGACTTCACCAATTCAGCGACGCGGACGCCGAATTCTTCCAGTTCGTCCGTGAATTCATGGACAAATTCAAAACAAGGTTCCCACCCTGCCATTGTGATCGTTGTGTCCTGCAAGTCTTTGAAAAACGGATCCGGGCAAATTAGGGAAATTGTTACATTTCGGACAACGCCTTTTTCGTCAATGTCGATCGTCTCTACATAGTAGTCAATTTCTCTTTTTTCGGCGTTCTCCGTATAGGTAAGTGTCCCCGTTGTCTTCGGCTTGAAGCATTTATAAAGAAAATCCCGGCGGGCCTGATAGTCTTCGTCAAATTCTGCCGTTATGACAATGTTCCTTTGCTTCGTTGTGCTGCCCTGATACGTGGATCCGTCCGTCATTGTATTAGCGGACGTCACCACGTTATTTGACACTGAATAGGCGCCTTCAAGCGAAACAAGAAAGAATTCCGCGTCTTCATCATAGGAAAATTCGATCTGAACGTCGTCTTCATTTCTGCATATAATTTTCTTTGCCATTATCCGCGCCCCCTTTGTAACTGCAAAACCATGTTCCGCGTTGCGTTCCGTGTCTGTCTGGCCGCTTCGGACGGCGAAAGCGCTTTAGGCGAAGTATAGCTGTTATACTGATAAAAGTCCCCGCCGCGGCCGCCTGCTGCCCTGCTGCCGCTGTCTGCTGCCGCCTGCGCTGCCCGTTCCGCTGCTTCGTTTATGTAGCCTTCCACGCGTTCATAGAATGTATCAAGCGGAAGGATCGCTTCGGGGCCTGCTTCGCCGCCGCCCTGCAGCTTCCCGCCATACATACCGAATATTGTCGGATTCTGCATAATACCGCCTGCCGCGTTCCATGAAATATGCGGGACGGGTACTTTTATAGTCACGCCTGCAATCGTCTTTTCAGACGTCCCCCATTCGATAGAAAGCTTCGGAAGGCTGATCGACTTAATACCGTTCTTTATTGCGTTGATGATATTCCGCCCAATCTGCCCGAAGTCGAAGTTATCAAACACGCCCTTTATTGCGTCTATGACGTTCGTTTTAAACCACGATCCGATCCCCTTAAATACCCCCGTTATTTTATCGAAGGCGGATTGAAAAGTTGACCGGAAGAATTCAGGGATCCCGGAAATAGCGTTCTTTATATCCGTATAACGGGCGCTGAACCACTGGCCGATCCCTTTAAATACATTCGTCAAATTTGTGTAGGCGTTCTGAAACATAGTCTGAAACCACGTCGCCACGGTTGAAAGTGCGTTCTTTATGTCCTGCCACCGGGCGGCGAACCACTGGCCGATTGCTTTAAAAATGTTCGTCACATTCGTATAGGCATTTTGAAACATGGTCTGAAACCACGTCGCCACGGTTGAAAGTGCGTTCTTTATGTCCTGCCACCGGGCGGCGAACCACTGGCCGATTGCTTTAAAAATGTTCGTCACATTCGTATAGGCATTTTGAAACATGGTCTGAAACCACGTCGCCACGGTTGAAAGTGCGTTCTTTATGTCCTGCCACCTATCGGCGAACCACTGGCCGATCCCTTTAAATACAGAAATTACGGCATTGTACGCCGTCGTAAAGGCGCCCCCGATAAGGCTTCCGACTTCCGAAACGCCGTTTTTCACGGCCTGCCACGCATTGACGAAGGTTTGTTTTATTCCTTCCCATGCGTCCGCCCAAGTAGTACCGAAAAATTCACATACAACATTCAGAATATTTTTCAGTACATTAACATAATTTTGAAAGGTGTTTTTCACAAACTCCCAAGCTGCGCCGAAGATTTCCTTCACGCCCTGCAACATTTGATCCCAATTCCCGGTAAAAAGCCCGATAAATACATCAAGGATCCCCGTTATCACGTCCAGAACAAACGAAAAAATGTTTGCTATCTGCTGAAAGACGCCTTCAAAGACTGGCGCCAAAAATTTACAAAGTCCGTCCCATAATGCCCGAATTACGTCGGTTATATTTTCAAAGTCGAAGCCGAGCGCGTTCAGGCGGTCAACTATCCCTTGTGCAAAACTGTTAAATTTTTCTTTGATCCCGTTCCATATCGAAAGAATTTTGTTTCGGAAGTCTTCATTCGTGCGCCATAAATGGACGAAGGCGGCCACAAGTGCGGCCACGATTGCGACGACGGCGGCCACGGGCGCGGCTATTGCGCCGAGTGACGTTCCGGCCGCTGCTGCGTTCGCGGAAGCTGCGGTCAGCTTTGCCCCAAGTGAAGCAAACGTCGAAGTCAGCTTTCCCACAAGAGAAACCGCCTTCCCGCCCGTCACCAGAAGCGGGCCGATCGCTGCCACGATTGCCGCTATTTTTATGATCTGCTGCTTCTGTTCTTCGCTTAAACCTTTAAACCATTGTGTGATTTCCTTCACCTTATCAACCATTTTCGTTATCATAGGTTGAACCGTTGTCAGCACACTTTCCGCAAGTTCTTTTCCGGCCACTTTGACATTATTCAGCGCGATCTTTGACTGATCCCACGGGCTTAAAGTCGCGTTGAATGTGTCTTCCACCGTCGAAGCGTAATTGTCAAGGGATCCCGTCAGGTCTTCAAGGGAAAAACGGCCTTCCCGGATCGCCTGCGTCATTTCGGCGGCGCCCTTCTTCCCGAAAAGCTCCGTCGCGATCTGCAGGGCTTCCGTTTCGGATCCTGCGTCTTTGATTTTGGTTATTGTTTCGCCTAAAGCTTCATCAAGCGACTTCCCTTCTTTTGTCGCCTGCTGCTGCGCCTTTTTCAGCCCTGCAAGGGCCGTTGAAGCGTCAACGCCGCTACTTTCAAACTGCGCTAAAAGGTTCACGGAAGAAGTCAGGTCAAGGCCCATTTCCTTTAGCGTGGCGCCGTTCGTTTCCAATGCCCGATAAAGATCTTCCATAGAAAGCCCCGTGTCCTGCCCGGCCTTCGTCATAAGCCCTAAAACCTTTTCCGTCTGCGACGTGTCAACGCCGAATTTCGTCATAATCGCGTCTACACTGTCAATAGACGAATTTAGATCCGTCCCGTTGATTTCTGCAAACCTGATAAACTGCTTTGAAAGCTTTTCGCACTCCTTCCCGGTCAGCCCGAACCGGGTATTTACTTCGCCGATTGCGATTCCGGCCGTTTCCGCGTCCGTGGGAAGGTCTGCAAAAACATTGTCCATAGCGTCGGTTAATTCTTCCAACGCTTCGCCCGTGGCGCCCGTTTTGGTTATGATAATGTCATAGCCCGTATCAAGATCTTTTGCTGCCGCGATCGCGGCCGTTCCCAATCCTGCGACGGCTCCCGTTACCGGAAGAAGCTTTTGCCCGACGCCTGAAATTTTGTTCCCGACGTCTTCAATTTTCTTTCCGGCGTCCGCCACACCCTGCCACTTCATTTTTGCAGCTTCTTCATTCAGCTTTTTCAGGTCTTCTTCCGTCTTTATGATTTCCCGCTGCAGGGCGCGATACTGTTCTTCCGATACTTCGCCACGTGCAAATTGTTCCTGAACCTGTTTTTCCGCTTCTTTGAGAATATCAAGCTTCTTTTTCGTTTCCGAAACTGATTCAGCAAGTATTTTCTGTTTCTGCGCCACAAGTTCAGTATTTCCGGGATCCAACTTCAAAAGGCGGTTCACTTCTTTTAATTCCCTTTGCAAAGAAGCTGATTTTTTACCCGTTTCCGATAACGCTTTATCAAGTTTTGTTGTATC
>Ga0137306_102117_pt1 | contig 17563 bp, 10 predicted proteins | sample Inofroosms_March_FD_97187 | JGI IMG/M metagenome (GOLD analysis project Ga0137306, IMG submission 97187) | Mouse cecal microbial communities from Vienna, Austria - N-Acetylneuraminic and N-Acetylglucosamine D2O microcosms_March | ecosystem: Host-associated > Mammals > Digestive system > Large...
CAGATATTTGTATTCGATTTCAAATTCTTCAAAAGACAGGTCATCCATATATATGATAAATTTATAATTTCGATTCTTAATCCGGGCAATTACATCGTTTAAATCCTGAAACTGGTGTTTGTATATTTCAATCATCCGGAGGCCCTGGTCGTAATACTGGTTGATAATTGCTTTTATACTGGTGGATTTGCCCGTTCCGGCATCTCCGAACAGCAGGCAGTTATTGGCCCTCCTGCCTTTCACAAAAGCCTCCGTATTATCAATGAGCTTCTGTTTCGGAACCTCATACCCCACCAGATCGTCCAGATGGACATGGGCAATATTGGCAATGGGTACAATCTTTACCTGACGGTCTTCATGTTCCACACGAAATGCTTTATGTAATCCCAGTTTGCCCACACCGAATTCCCGGTAAAATTCCGTCACTTCATCCTTAAATTCTTCTACTGTGCCTGTCTGCTTCAGACGGATGCTCAGTGCGCAGATCCTGTCCCGGATTCTGTGGTTGAACACCTTTCCGTCCCGGTCGGCTCTTTTATAATTCTGCAGAATGGCAAATTCCGGAATTTCCAGTTCTTTCTGAAGTTCCTGCAAATCAAAGTCGAACAGTTCCTTGAAGACTGCAAAATCATGGAGGGCCAGTTCGTTAATGCTGCCGGTAATCCTGCCTTTGATTTCACAGGAAGTACTGTAGGCATTTTCATGATTTACCAGCAGGAAAGTCAGGTAATTCTGCCAGAGATTTCCCTCGAATCCATGGCTGGCGGAAAGCTCAGTGAGACGATGCATACATTCATAACACAAAGCCCGTAATTCTTCTCCGGAACAGGTATCCTCCCGGTAATGCTCCATAATCCAGGTAAAATCCTCCAGAATCTTACCCTGTTCAAATCCCCGGTACAAAATCAGTTTTTCCGTATGTTTCATTTCTCATCCCTCTGTCCTCTTTAATAATTCCCAAGTACTTTAATGGAAAGGGCTCCTTCCTGCAGTCCTTTCAGCGCATTCTGTACGGCGCCGTCCCTGAGATTTCCTTCCATATCCACAAAAAAGCGGTACTCGAAGCTCTTATCCTTAATGGGCCTGGATTCAATTTTTACCATGTTCAGGTTGTTGAAGATCATATGGGAAAGCATGTGGTAAAGGGAGCCGCTTTCATGAGATATTTCAAAACAGATACTGATTTTATCCGCTCCTTTCCGACAGATTTTTCTGCCGGAAACAATGATAAATCTGGTGCTGTTTTCCTCACTGTAATTGATATGGTCTTTCAGAATTTCCAGTCCGTAAATATCCGCTGTCACCGCACTTGCTATGGCCGCCTGGTCTTTTCGGCCGTCTTCCAGAATCTTTTTGGCCGCCATTGCCGTATTCTTTGCTTTTATCCGTTTCCAGTCCTTATGCTCGTCCAGAAAGTCCACGCTCTGCATAAGGGCCTGGGGATGGGAATACACACAGGTAATATCAGAAAGGCTGCTGCCGGGAAGCCCCAGCAGCGCGTGTTCTACTTTGATGGTCTGTTCCGCTACAATGAAGTTGCCGTATTCCACCAGTAAATCAAAATTCTCTCCTACAATTCCGGCAGAGGAATTTTCAATGGGCAGGACTGCATAATCTGCTTCTCCACTGCTTATGGCTTCCATGGCGTCACGCCAGGTATCCACATGGTAACCGTCCGTCTCCTCTCCGAAATAAGCCTTCATGGCAATCTGGCTGTAGGCCCCCTCGGTTCCCTGATATACCACCTTATGGCTGGTAAAGGGCAGTCTGTCCACCGGAACAAAACCGGTCTCCTGGCCCTGTCCGTGCTGTATCAGCATCTGGTACTGGCGCTTCCGGCTGAGAGCCATAATCTGCTCAAACAGTTCTCCCACATCGTAGCAGTTTTCTTCTGTCTGAACCAGTTCTTTTACTCTGGCCAGCTTCTCCCTTTCCCGTGTTTTGTCCAGCACCGGTTTTCCGGTGGATATTTTGTATTCTGCCACCTCTGTGGTCAGTTTCATCCGTTCTTCATACAGAGCCACAATCCGGCGGTCAATTTCATCTATTTCTTTCCGAATTTCACTTAAATCTTTCATATGCCACATCCTTATTAAAGTATATATTTATCATATAACAACTGGGCCTCAAAGGCAAGTTTGTATCTGTATTTTCATGGAAAAAGAGGCTGCCGCAAAATAGTTTTATATTTTGCGGCAGCCTCTTTTATACGTTTTATTCCGGCATGTAAATATAGTTGCATCGCAGCACATCGGAAACCATTCCATATTTGTCTACCAGAATCAGGGACAGCACATTATTGCCTTCCGGTATATGAATGGGTTCTCTGTACTGCTGAGATTCCTGTGTGGGCACCGTATCATCCCAGGTATAGTATACCCTGCAGCCCTCCGGTACCTGTACCACGATGGTTTCCGGCGTATAGAAACTCCCGCCATAAGGAGCCACCTGAGGAGGATTGGGCTTCTGTTTCTTTATCTGATATTCTTCTTCCAGTTCCTGGCTGCAGAGGCCGAACTGATTGCGGGCAACGGCCCGGAGCCTGATATTTTTCCCCGGCTCCATCAGAATGGGCGTGTGATATTTCCTGCCCTGTTCCGGATCTGTGTCGTCTGTGGTATAATAGATTTCACAACCATTTTCTGCGGTGAGTTCCACAAAGATTTCTCCCTGGAAAATGCCTCCTTCCGGATCAGCCTGAGGAGGCTCCGGCAGATATTCCGCAAACAGCTCACGTATTTCCCCATCTGTTACTTTATCGCCCAAACTCTGGATGGCCTTATAATCTTTCTGTTCCGCGTAAATCTGAATTAACTGTTCATATGCTTCCAGGCAGTCTTCATCCAGTTTCAGCACTTCCAGCAGAAGTTTCCGTGCACTGTCATTCTGTTCCTGTGCCTGGCAGACTTCTGCCAGACGCATACGCGCATCCAGGCTGTCTGTCTGGAGCTGTAAAGCCCGCCGCAGGTATTTTTCCGCCTTGCGGTAATCACTTCTGCTCTGGTAATCTTCTGCTTTTTTCATCTGATATTCATAGGAATTACTTCGGGCATAAGTCATCAGCAGCACAATTCCCGCCACCAGAACTGCCAGAATCACCAGTGCAAGAATCGCCCATGTGGGATATTTCTTTCTGTGTCCGGATCTGCCTTTCCCGGAAGCGCCGGTTTTGCCTTTGCCTGCTGTTTTCTTCTTTCCTTTTCCGGAAGATTTATGGCCTGCTATCTTTTTCTTTTTTTCCTGCAGCAGTCCCCGCAGAAAATCATCTTCCAGAAGATTGTAATCCGATACAATCTGGGCTTCTGCCCCGCACACGGAACAATATACACATCCGGTTTTCAGTTCTGCTCCGCAATTTGCACATTTCATTCTTTCTGCCCCGCTTCTATGCTCTGTACGCAGTTACTCATAAGCATTGCAATGGTCATGGGGCCCACGCCTCCCGGCACTGGGGTAATGGCAGAAGCAACGGGTTCCACTTCCTCAAATTTCACATCTCCGCATAATTTATTATGTTCATCACGATGAATGCCCACGTCAATCACAACTGCACCTTCCTTTACATATTCCGCACCGATCAGCCGCGGTTTTCCCACCGCCACAATCAGAATGTCTGCCTGTCTGCAGAGTTTTGGAAGATTCCTGGTTCTGGAATGGGCAATGGTTACGGTGGCGTTTTCCCGCAGCATCAGAAGGGCCATGGGTTTTCCCACAATATTGCTTCTTCCGATGACCACGCAGTGTTTCCCCTCTGCTTCCACACCGGAGCGTTTCAGAAGCTGAATAATTCCGGCCGGGGTACAGGAGACGAATCCCGGTTCTCCAATGGTGAGTTTTCCCACATTCTGCGGATGAAAACCGTCCACATCTTTCTCCGGGCTGATGGCCTGTATCACCTTGTCCTCGCAGATATGGCCGGGAAGGGGAAGCTGCACCAGGATACCCTTTACTTCTTTCTTATGATTTAATTCATCAATCAGCTTCAGCAGTTCTTCTTCCCCGGTTTCTTCCGGAAGCTCATAAGCCAGAGAATCAATGCCGATATAAGCGCAGGCATTTTTCTTATTCCGCACATAGACGGCGGAAGCAGGATCCGCACCTACCTGAATGACTGCAAGAGATCCTGTTTTCCCTTCCGCCTGCAGCCGCTCCACCTTTTCTTTTAATTCATCTTTTATCTGCTGAGAAATCTTTTTTCCATCTATAATTACTGCCATGCTTCTTCCTTTCTTTCACTGCCGTACCATTGAAACTGCCTCCTGGGAAACGCTGATTAAATCAGCGTTTTCTCAGAACAATCCGGTAATAACTCCCTGGTCATCCACATCAATCTGATATGCCGCCGGGGTTTTTCCAAGTCCCGGCATGGTCATAATGGCGCCGGTAACTGCCACTACGAATCCGGCTCCGGCAGATACATATACTTCCCGGACATTTACGGTAAATCCTGTGGGCCTTCCCAGCTTCGTCTGGTCGTCAGACAGGGAATACTGAGTCTTTGCCATACATACCGGGAAATTACCCATGCCCAGTTCTTCAATTCGTTTTAATTCTTTTTCCGCTGCCGGGGCGTAAGTAACTCCGTCCGCACCGTAAATTTCTCTGGCAACAGTTTCTATTTTCTCTTTCAGAGAAAGGCTGTCCTCGTACAGAGGATGGAACCGGCTCTCTTTTGTTTCCAGGGTTTCCAGCACTTTTTCTGCCAGAGCAATTCCGCCTTCTCCGCCTTTTTCCCATACTTCCGACAGGGCGAATTCACAACCCCGCTCCTTGCAGAACTGCTCCACAAATTCTGTTTCCGCTTCAGAATCTGTAACGAAAGAATTCAGTGTTACGACTACGGGTACTTCATATTTCTGTAAATTCTCAATGTGTTTTTCCAGATTTACAATTCCTTTTTTCAGTGCCTCCAGGTTCTCCTCAGAAAGCTGAGCCTTCGGTACGCCGCCATTGTATTTCAATGCCCGCACCGTTGCCACCAGTACTACGGCATCCGGTTTCAGACCTGCCATACGACATTTAATGTCCAGAAATTTTTCTGCCCCCAAATCGGCTCCGAAGCCTGCTTCTGTCACCACATAGTCGGCCAGTTTCAGAGCTGTCTTTGTAGCGCGGACACTGTTGCAGCCATGAGCGATATTGGCAAAAGGTCCTCCGTGCACAATGGCCGGCGTATGTTCCAGTGTCTGGATGAGGTTGGGTTTTAAAGCGTCCTTTAACAGGGCTGCCATGGAACCGGTAGCCTGAATATCATCTGCTGTCACAGGTTTTCCTTCAAATGTATAGGCCACAATCATTCTGCCCAGACGTTTTTTCAAATCAGCCATATCCTCTGCAAGACACAATACTGCCATAATCTCAGAGGCAACGGTAATTACAAAATGGTCTTCCCGCACCATCCCGTCCATTTTCGTTCCGAGACCTACCACAATATTGCGCAATACACGGTCATTCATGTCCAGGCAGCGCTTCCATACTACCTGCCGGGGGTCGATATTCAGAGGATTTCCCTGCTGGATATGGTTGTCCAGCAAAGCCGCAAGAAGATTATTGGCAGAAGTAATGGCATGGAAGTCTCCGGTAAAATGCAGATTCAGGTCTTCCATGGGGACTACCTGCGCATAACCGCCGCCCGCTGCTCCGCCCTTAATGCCAAAACAGGGCCCCAGGGAAGGTTCACGCAGTGCCAGAACTGCTTTTTTCCCCATTTTGCCAAATGCCTGGCCCAGGCCTATACTGGTAGTGGTTTTGCCTTCTCCTGCCGGAGTGGGGTTGATAGCCGTCACAAGAATTAATTTTCCGTCTTTTTTATTCTTTACTTTTTCGATTAATTCATTCGACAGCTTGGCCTTATATTTTCCATATAATTCCAAATCATCTTCCGGAATATCCAGTCTGGCCGCCACATCTCTGATGTGAATCATTTCTGCTTCCTGTGCAATCTGAATATCTGTTTTCATGTTTTCCTCCTGTAATTTCTATACATGTTCTTCCACATATGTCTCAAATTCTGACATGGTCATCTGTACTTTCCTTGGTTTTGTGCCTTCTTCCGGCCCTACCACTCCTGCTTCTTCAAGCTGGTCCATAATTCTTGCCGCCCGGTTAAAACCGACTTTGAACATTCTCTGGAGCATTCCGATGGAGCCCTTTTCTTTTTCAATTACAAATTTTCCGGCTTCCACGAAATAAGCGTCCCTTTCGTTCCCGCCTCCCGGACCGGCTCCTGATCCTGCGGAAACCGTATTCATTTTTGCCTCCACTTCCGGATTATATGCCACAGTGCCCTGCTTTTTCAGGAAATCCACCACTTCTTCCACTTCAGAGTCCGACACAAAGGGCCCCTGGACACGTAAGGGCTTCTGGTAACCCTGGGGATAAAACAGCATATCTCCGTTACCCAGCAGTTTTTCCGCTCCGTTCATGTCCAGTATGGTTCGGGAATCCACGCCGGAAGATACGGAAAAAGCGATTCGGGAAGGCATGTTGGCCTTAATCAGACCAGTGATAACGTCCACCGAGGGCCGCTGGGTAGCGATAATCAGATGAATGCCGGCCGCTCTTGCAAGCTGTGCCAGCCGGCAGATTGCATCCTCCACATCTCCCGGCGCCACCATCATAAGGTCTGCCAGCTCATCCACAATCACTATAATCTGAGGCAGCTTTGTGGGTTTGGTCTCATCTTCCACATGTTCCAGTGCAGCTATTTTCTGGTTATAGCCCTTCAAATCCCTTACCTGACAGTCTGCAAATTTCTGATATCGGTCCATCATTTCCGCTACTGCCCAGTGAAGGGCTCCGGCCGCTTTTTTCGGGTCTGTGACCACGGGAATCAGCAGATGGGGAATTCCGTTATATACGCTTAATTCCACCACTTTGGGGTCAATCAGAATCAGCTTCACATCATCCGGATCCGCTTTATAGAGAATACTCATAATTATGGTGTTGATACATACGGATTTTCCGGAACCGGTGGCTCCTGCAATCAGCAGATGGGGCATTTTGGCAATATCCGCCACCACTGCCTGTCCGCCGATATCTTTTCCCGCAGTAAAACAGATACCGGAGGGATGATTCTGAAATTCTTCTGTCTCTACCATATCCCGGAACCGCACCATGACATTTTCTTTGTTGGGCACCTCTATACCAACTGCCGCTTTTCCGGGAATGGGGGCTTCGATACGGATATCCGCCGCTGCCAGATTTAACTTGATATCGTCTGCCAGATTTACAATTTTGCTGACTTTCACACCCATTTCCGGCTGCATTTCATAACGGGTCACACTGGGCCCGCAGCTTACGTCGGTAATGGTCACATTGACGCCGAAATTCTTCAGAGTCTGCTGCAGTTTCAGGGCCGTCTCCTGTAAATGCTTCCTGGAATCTCCCTGGCTTCCGGTTCCTTTTTTCAGCAGAGAAACCGGAGGAAATATATATTCCTGTTTGGGAGGCGGCAAAAGAGACTCTTTGGCCGGAGAAGCCATTTCCTGCGGCTGCGCGGCCGGTTTCGATATTTCCGGTTCATTCGGCACAGCTTCCGGTTCCGGTACTTCCGGTTCATCCGGTACAGATGCCGGGATAACCTCCGATTCCGGCGCCGTCAGTTCTTCCGCCCGGACATCTTCAGATGTCTGAGAAGCTCCTGATATAATGGCAGATTCCAGCCCTGCAAACATCTCATCTGTAAAAGCGGATGTATCATTCAGTCCTGCAAACATCTCATCCGTAGAAGCGGATGCATCATTTAACCCTGCAGACATCTCATCTGCAGAAGCGGATGCATCATTCACTTCTGTAAACATCTCTTCTGCAAAAGACGGTTCGGAATTGATTACCAGCGGTTCTTCTCCCGTCAGAAGTATCTCTCCGGCTGACGTATCTGTCCGGGTATTCTGCTCCATGGCCTCTGATAATTCCGGTATTTCAGATATTTTTCTGCTTCTTCTGGGGCTTCGGTGAATCTTCTCTACCACTACCGGTTCTGAGAAAAGTTCCTGGGGATGCTTCGTTTCTCTTTTTACAGGCATTTCCAGGATAGACGCCGTGGAGGGAGCTTCCGGTGAATCCCATCCCACCACATTTCTGACCGGACTGCTGTGAACTTCTTCATCCAGGGGCATATGGTTCTGAAAGCTGTTCCCCTGCAATACGGAATAAGATGTGGCTTTTCCCTGTTTTTCCTTTCCTCTGTCAGAAAACAGTTTCTCTTTTAATTCTCTGGAAAATGCCTCTGTTTCCACCGGCAGTTTCAGTTCGCTGATATTATCAGAGCGTTCCGGAGACACCGGAAGAATCCTGGTATCCAGAGCAACGCCTTCTACTTTTCGGTCTGTCCGCCTCTGATTCTGTTCTTCCCGGCGCAGTTCTTTCTGCTCTCTGCGCCTTGCCGCATCCTCTCTGGCGGTATCATATACTTTCCTGCTCCCTTTTTTCACGCCGCCCAGGAATGAGCGTTCCGTAAGCAGCACCAGGGCAATAATTAATCCGATAACATCTGCAATATAAGCGCCTGGTTTTCCGATGGCAGGACAGAGCAACATAGCCAGAAGCCCGCCCAGTGCTCCGCCTCCGTTTTTATGTTCCGCCGCATACTGAAAAGACTTCTGTACCTGGTATTCGCCGGATTCTCCTGCAATCAGCTCCATAAACAGGCATAAAAATAAAATAAATACCACGCCTGCCACAAGTTTTATGACAGCAACTCTGTTATTTCGGTTAGACACAAAAAAGGCTGCTCCCACAAAAAGACATACCGGGAACAGATAAGCCATCATTCCGAACAGGCCGAAACAGAAAGCGCTTACCTTTGCTCCAATGAAACCGCCGATTCCAAAGTTGCTGATAAACAATATGATGCAGACAGCCAACAGAACCAGAAGGACCACTTCACTTCCAAATGATACCTCCTGGCTGCTGTTTTTCTTTCCTGCCGCAGTCTTTCCGCCTGTTTTTCTTTTTGTCGTATTTTCTGGTCTTGACGCCATATGACTTCCTCCCAAACTGTCGTTCTTTATAGTCTATCACATCCGGAATGAAATGTCATTACCTCTTTTGTATCTGATATTCTTCATAAGCTTTGTTGAGTTCTGCACATACCAGCAGAATGTATACGCCGAAATACAGCCACAGCATTAACAGGATAATGGTGGTCAGGCTGCCGTACATGGAAAATCCGTTAAAATAGTCCACATAAACGGAGATACCGAAAGACAGCAGGGACCAGCCCACTGCACTCAGCAGACTGCCCGGAAGCTGATTTCTGACTTCTGTTTTCCGATTGGGAAGCATTTTAAACAGCATTGCAAAAAACAGCATCAGAACAGCAAGAAGGATCAGGGAGCGGAGTTTTAAAATCCCCTGTGTAATATCCGCCACAATGGGCAGATACTTCACAATCAGATGCTGCAGGCTGTTACCGAATACCATCAGTGTCAGAGACGCCACAATGGCAACCACCAGCATAAGGGTATAAAGAATCGCACGAAACCGCAACAGAAGCCAGTTTCTGGTTTCTTCAATATCATATACGCTGTTCAGCCCGTTGGTCAGGCACTGAAGTCCTTTGGCCGCAGACCATACCGCCATCACTGCCGCAGCAGATACAATTCCCACGGAATTACTGTATACCTCATGGATAATTCCAATCAGAAACGGTGCGATATAATCGGGCATCAGCCGGTTTATGGTCTCCATCACCATGCTTTCCGTTACCGGAGTATACTGTATCAGAGATATAAACAGCATGACAAAGGGAATCAGAGACATGATAATAAAAAATGCCGACTGTGCTGCATATGCGCTGATATTATCTTTTCTGCATTCCTCCAGAAAGGCTTTTACTCCTGCTACTATTTTCCAAAACATCTCTATTCCTCATTATATATGTTTTCTATGGTAATATTCTGATAAAACTTCATTAGAATCTCAATATAACTCATACCCTCTTTTGCCATTCCGTTGGCGCCGTTCTGGCTCATACCAATTCCATGGCCATATCCTCCGCCGTACAGCACATATCCGTCCTGAACCGGAGTGAGGGTACAGTAAGCACTGGGCAGAAGCTGCATATCCAGAGTCTCTCCGGCCTGATTCTTTAAATTTACGGCAGCAGCTCCCAGTACGCAGCGTATATTATATTCTGTCAGCAGATTTACGGTTCCTTTTTCATAGGACACGCACAGGGTCCGGATTCCTCCTCCGGCGCCCCGCTCTGCCACGGAAAGCTCTTTTACCCCGCCGAAGCCCGGAAGTTCCGCAACGGTTCCCTCCGAACCGTCCTGTTTCAGAATCTGTACATTTCCCGGACTGGCCTGGGCCCGCTCTGCTACTGCTTTATTTATAGCTTCTGCGCTTTTACTCAGAAATACTTCTGCCTGCCAGCGAAAATAGGGGCTGTCTTTGTCGTAGGCGTTTACTTCGCTGCTTTTAATAAATTCCGCAAAATTTTCTTCTCCCTCAAGACCTGGCTCACTGTCGTCTGTCAGCAGAGAAATTCCCTGCAGATATCCGTATTTCCCGCCTTCTTCCGTATTCCACAGTCCCATATTTCCCGTATGTCCGCAGGAAGTGGAAAAAAAGTAGGCCTCTGCAATTTCTCCCTGATATTTTATCACTTCTCCGACGGTGTCGTCCACTGCAAGTTTTGTCTGTTCATTGCCTTCCTGCTTATTATATACCTGATAACTGGTACTGTCATCCACATGGGCGCCCAGTGCGGCATAATCGCCTTTCATAAGCTGAATACATGCATAACTTCTGGCACAGACTGCCTGAACGCACAATGCTTCCCTCTCATAGGAAGAAGGCATCTCGCTGGGCACTACTCCGTACAGGTATTGTTCCAGAGACAGTTCATTGACGGTTCCGTATCCTTCCGGATATTTCCGGATTTCCATAGTACCCTGATACCCCAGGGAAGTATGAGTGCCGGATGCATCGGAAAAATAGATGCGTCCATTTTCATTTTCCAGTGCGATTTTCAGATAATCGGAATCTTTTTCAAAAAATTCGGCTGCTTTTACCGGCTGTCCTGATTCGATTGGCTGAGTTCTGTCTCCAATGGTAAGGGTACCGCCCGCATCTGTCACAAATACAGGATCTTCGTGGTAGGGGGTTCCTTCTTCATTCAGCAGCAGAACCCGGACAATTTCAATAGAAGCAGGTTCTTTCAGAATAATACCGCACACCTGTTTATCAGCCACCACAAAATCTGCCTTCAGATTTCCGATTACCAGCTTGGATTCATCCAGTTCCTCTACTGTACCATACGTTTTGTATATTTTCAATGCACCGTTATGCTCCAGTGTTCCATAACCGGAAATCTCAATCTGTTCCTCGTTAAAGCTCAGGACTTTGCCGGAAATCAAATCTTCTTTTTTATAGATTGACGTCACCCTGCCGTCTGTCCATTCCAGATCACAGATGGTATTTGTGATGTTCTCTGTCAGTCCGGCAATGTCCAGAGAAATTTTCTGATGTTCAAACAACAGCTCTGCTTTTTCCTCACCGCTGGTATGTACAAATACATTTTTCAGCATCAGCGGTCCTTTGCATTCACTGCTGATTCCAATCATCCGGTTTCCCATCACATAGACCTGATACATGTCGTATGCATGGAAATAATTGATGCCCTCTGCCACCTCATAATAGCCTTTCTGCGTCAGCCTCCGGGAACTTCCGTCTTCATTCTGTTCTTCTTTTTCATCCATCAGAAATACCAGGTTTTTTGCAGATACACGCCCTTCCGTATCCAGTAAATCCAGTATCTGTTCATATACGCCGTTCCACTCGGAACGTGACACCTGCTTCCAGAAAAATCCCTTCGGACAGGTCACATACTCCTGTACGGAAAGCTGCTCCAGCAGCTTTTCCAGCTTTCCGAAAGTGAGCTTCCCATTCAGGTTCTTTCCCCCGTTTATTTCTTTTATTTTATCCTTCCATTCTGCTTCTTCATAATATGTAAAACTCAACTGGGAAGGCAGTTCCGCCATTGCCACATATTCGCTGCTGTATTCCGGAATCACTTTTTCACCCACAGCAAACCGGATAAAAATAATTGCCAGCATCAGAATTACCACCGCCAGAGCCGCTTTCCTGAGACTTTTTTTATTTACAGAATATCTCTTTTCCATGTAACATTCCTGTCCCTTTTAAAATTCCAAAATGACTGCCTTCAAGCGAAAAGGCTGCCTTTCTTCAAAGCAGCCCTTCCTCTTTTGTACTTTTTATCTTTCGTACCTCAGGAATCTTTTGTTATTTTCTGTCCTTCGTACTTCCCAACAGCCACTTCCGCAAAAGTGAGCATGTTTTCTTTTGAAACTTATGCGCTTATCCGCTTTTGTAAAATTCTTTTGTACATTCAAATTTTTTCTGTAAGTACCCCAAAATGCCGTTTCCTGCAATTTTGACTCCTAGCAAAGCTAGGTGGGTAACCGCAACCTCTCTTCTGCCTTCCGCTGCTCAATGACGGCCTGACATCCAATTGGCAATATAAGAATCCCATAAAAGTAAATGTAGGTTCAAAATAGCAGGGTATCGAACATTCCAGGAAATACTCTCAAATCTAAACTGATTATACCTTATTATGTCCTGATTCGCAACTAAAAATTAATGTTAATTTCATGTTTCCTTCACAAAATTTTCCATAAAGTTACATTTCAGCTTCAGGTTCTGCCCCCTGCCGGGGATTCATCTGCAGTTCCTGACCTCGCCGGAACTGTATTTTCATCTTCCGGCTGTTCCGATTCAGGCTGAATTTCATCCCTTGGCTGTTCCGGTTCAGGCTGAGTTTCATCCTGCGGTTCTTTCGGTTCAGGCTGAACTTCTTCCTGCTCAGGCTCCAGACTGGCGGGTGCTGTCTGAGGAGCTGTATCCGCTGCAGGTGCAGTTACCGTAAGGGTAAGCTGAGCGGTTCCCAGTTTTGCAGGATTATTCGGATTTGCCACAGTATAGGTAATCGTATAGGTTCCAGGTCCGGCAAATACTGCCATTCCTGCTCCATCAATGATATTGAGCACCTGACCGCTGGCGTCGATAATCTGAGCTGTCACACCGGAAATGGCTGTCTGGCCCAGAACCGCTCCGACGCCCTCATATACATTGTAAGCTGCATTGGCTTCAATGGTTTTGAGCTTATTGGCATCAATGTTGATAACCGGAGTCCGGTTGTCTGTAACCGTAATACGTTTTACGGCCTGTACGGCAGCCTGGCTGTTAGCCGGATTTGCCACTGTATATACTACCGTGTAAGTTCCCGCCTGTTCAAAAGTATAGTCTGTTCCGGTAAATTCACTGGAAACACCTGCCGGAGTGGTCACGTTCAGCCGAATTCCTGCCGTTACATCCTGACCTGATATCAAAGCTGCCGTCACGCCTGCCCGCAGATTCAGAGCAGTTCCGATTTCCGCGTTCTGGTCCGTAACTCCGGAAATAACAGGAGCCGCAGTGTCAACTACTGTTACGGTCATTTCTTTTACTGCAACGGCTTTCTTGTTGTTTGGATTTTTTACGGTATATCTTACCGTATAAATGCCTGTCTGAGTAAATCTGTAATTCGTATACTGACTGCTGCTCAGCTTCTTAAATTTCTCTTTGTTGGGTGCTTTCACTCTGACTTCCACTTTTGAGGTCATATTCTTACCGGAAACCAGTTTTGCTTTGACACCGGATTTCAGATTCAGTACGGAGCCGTATTCCACAGTTTTCGCAGAAACAATGCCGCTGTACTTCGGTTTCTTTGTATCTCTCACCTTAACGGTGGAAGTTACTTTCGTCACCTGTTTGTTATCCGGATGGGTTACATAATAATTAATCTTATATGTTCCCAGCTTTGTCAGTTTCAGAGTACTCTTCTTATATGTTTTCTCTTTTTTGCTGCCCGGATAAATCACCTTAATCTTAATCTGCTTTGTCAGATTCTTTCCGGATGCAGTAGTTGCCTTCACATTTTTCTTTAATTTCAGGGTTGATTTATATTCTTTGGTCTGAGTTTTCTTCACACCGGAAATTTTAGCCTTTCCGGTATCGGCAACGGTATACACCACGTCTGCATAAGCGTTTCTTCCCAGGGCGTCTGTGACCCGGTAGGTGATTTTATAGTCGCCCAGCTTTTTGGTATTTACTTTTCCGGCATAAGCCAGATTACCGCTGATATCATTTCCAAGGGAGTCTCTTGCCACAATTCCTGTCAGTGGATTAAAATTACTTCCATAGGATACTGTTCTGGAGGCGCCGCTGGTATCAATAGAAGGCATTGCGGAGCTGTAGGGGTTGCCTGCCATGGGGTCCGTGGGGTCCCAGCCGGTTCCTGTATTGGGTACTTTAATGGATGCCGGTTTCCCCAGGGGGTCATTGGCAGAGGAACCGTAGATAATCCTGACTTCAGTTCCCAGCGGGCAGTTATCATAAATCCATTTTGCATCCGCTACGGTCAGACGGACACAGCCGTGAGAGGCTGTTGAACCCAGTTTATTGTACTGCACATAAGACTGGGATGCATAATCACCGTTCCGGTAATACCACACGGAATGAAACAGAATGCCGTTCACAATACGGGTACAATACTGTCCATAGGAAGGCCCGTCCAGTTCATGCCATCTGTATTTATTGGGGGTATAAAAAGTTCCAAGGGGTGTGGCAGTTCCCACAGAACATACAAATGCCCGCTCCGGAGTTCCGTCTTTCCGGTATACAGTTACCACATTTGTTCCCTTGTTCACCTGTAATATGTAATTTCCTGCTCCTGCCGCCTGAGCCTCACCGGTATTCACATGAAAGAGTGAAACAGCCAGCAGAAAGCAAAGCATAATCGAAATGATTCTCTTACTTTTTTTCATTCTCATTCTCCAACACATTTCTGAATCGTTACATTTTCTTTACAGTTTACATACATTTCTTCTAATACACACTCTCCCACAGGAAATAATATCCTGTGGGAGTTAAAAAAACATTCTGATTTTATAAAGTATTTGCCTCGTCTACCACTTTCTTAATTGCGGCAGCAGCGTCTTCCGGCAGCTTGTTAAATCCGCCTTCTGCTTCGTCAAGGTTTGTCACATAATTCAGTCTGTCCTGCATACGTGCTTTTAACTGCTCAATATAATCTTTGTCAGACAGATTCGGAACAAATCCTTCCCATTCAAAGATTTCAATATCGGAGAACGGTCCCCATGGTTTGAAATCTGCTTTCTTTTCAACGATAGCTTCCAGAACACCCAGGGTATCCTTCGGCTGAACTTTCTTGCCCATAAATTCACCGGTATTGATAATGTAGCAGTCTACATTCTTGGTTTCCACCAGAGATTTGAACTTCTCATAATCGTTTACCAGCGGATAAGTACGGAATGGGTTCGCATAAGGCTCTACCACCAGTGCGTTGGGGTCTACGCCTGCTGCAAGTCTCTCGGCAGTGGACCGCTTGGTTGCAAGGGTTGCACCCATAACGGAAGCAAGGGAAGCTCCCTTTAATTTTACTACCGGCGGAATGGTGGGGTCTTTCATAATCCAGAAGATTGCATTTACCGGAGCTTCAATCTTATCCACACGGTTCGGTGACCATAATTTGGACTTGATGGCACGTCCGTTACCGTTACGTACATCTTCTGTTACCAGAACGACCTTTCCGTCCTCATCCAGAGTTGCGGAACAGTTCTGAGCTGTCAGCAGGAATTTGTTGTCCTCACATGCAGTGGGATAATCTGCGGTCTTGTCAAAGTAAGTAGGCTCTAATGCCACGGAAGAACATGTCTCTGCATTGATGATAAATGCATCGTCGTGAAGCACTTTGATAGACGGATATTTGTTGTTGTGTTTTGCATGTGTCAGAGTAGATTTGCCGGAACCGGATAATCCGAATACTGCGGCAACATACTTGGAGCCATCTTCCAGTGTATATTCCTTCTGTCCGCCATGGCAGGAAGCGTAACCGTTTCTGTTCGCAAGGGCCCATGCCAGTGTCAGTGTTCCTTTCTTATGCTCTCCGAAATATCTCATACCCAGGATTCCTGCGCAGTTGGTATCCGTATTGAAATAGCACAGGCAGTTGGGGTCTGAAATGTCAGTCTTATCTGTTCCAACCCACTGAGGATCAGAGAAAATGTAAATATCCGGCTCGTTCTCATACAGTTTGGATGATTTGTACATCTTTACATAATTGTCAGACATATACTGGAAGTTCAGCATCCAGGAGTAAAGGAGGTTCTCTTCTCCTTCCGGAATCAGCAGATGTGCCTTTACCATAAATTCCGGATCAAGACCGATAAATACTTCCGCATGATACATGGTTTTCCATCTGGTATCATAAACTGCATCCATCAGAATCTTATCCAGTTCCGTGGTATTAACACCCGGCTTGCCGGTAATTCTTCTAGCAGGCGCATAACGTCCTGTGATAGAACCGTCATTGAACAGCAATACCTTCGCATCCGGCTCAAGACCAAATTCTTCGCCTCTGTATACAGGCATGTCTGTTACAACAGTTCCCGGAGAATTCTTCGCAAGCTCATATGCTTCCTTCAGGGTATTTACCTTCACTACATTGTTGCCGTAAAATGCGGCTTCAATAATAGAACGGGTCTTTGAAAAACCAACCTTATTGGGCCCGATCTCTGTTCTTGGATAATATGCCTTTGTTGCCATTGTTTCATTTCCTCCTTAAATTTAAACTTCACTACTATATAGCATATCCCTTTGTCATTTCCCTGTCAATCTTTTTTTGTCTTTCCGTGTAAAAAAATGTTATTTATGCCGGTTCGCATGGCTTCAGGTCTTCTTTCCGGAAAGGGCCCGGAAACAGTTCACCCAGAGTCATGACGCGGTAATCCTCCTCATCATTGGCCAGAATCACCGAAAATGTGTCGAAATCGCAGAACTCTGCCAGAACCTGTCTGCAGATTCCGCAGGGAGCCAGATAATCATGATTGTCTCCATTGATAACAATGGCCTCAAATTCCCGTTCCCCTTCGGATACCGCCTTGAATATGGCAGTGCGCTCCGCACAGTTTGTAGCCGAAAAACTCACGTTCTCAATATTGCAGCCTGTATAAATTCTGCCGCTTTTTGCAAGCAGCGCGGCACCCACACGGAAATTTGAATAGGGTGCATAGGCAGATTCTTTCGCGGCAGCCGCCTGAACAATCAGTTCCCGATACTTCATTCTGCTCTCCTTCCCGTCCATGCCGGACTATCCCCATTCTAAACTATTTTTACCGTAAAATCCATAAAAACCTGCTAACAAAAGTCAAGACTTTTTAGCAGGTTTTTAAATATATTTTTCGTATGAATTTTTCCTACGACAATTAGACCGGTGGAAAATCCGGTCTGCCGTATCCGCTGTTTTAGTTCTTTTTACTTCTGGTATACTTCCATCACACGTGCATAATAAATCCTAAGGAATTTATTTAATCCCGCTATTTTTGCTGCACGTTTTGACTTTCCTTCTTTTTCTTTCTTCAAAATAAATCTATACACTGCTGCGTCTGCTGGCTCTTTATGGGTTTTCAGACATCTCATCACTTCATATCCAATCTTTCGCAGGCTGGAAGAACCTCTCTTGGATATTTTCCTC
>Ga0137306_102118_pt1 | contig 17558 bp, 12 predicted proteins | sample Inofroosms_March_FD_97187 | JGI IMG/M metagenome (GOLD analysis project Ga0137306, IMG submission 97187) | Mouse cecal microbial communities from Vienna, Austria - N-Acetylneuraminic and N-Acetylglucosamine D2O microcosms_March | ecosystem: Host-associated > Mammals > Digestive system > Large...
TGGCTGGTTTGTTTTTGGAGTTCGTAATAAAGATAAGCAGATTGTTGGAACAAATTACCGTAATACAAAAGGGTTAGATACTCTAAAGCAGGAAATTTCAACGAATACTACCGGAAGTATATCTTTTATTGAGATATATGAGATATATCCAATTGTAGACGGCGAAAAAAGACGTGTAATTATGTTTCAAATACCGGCTGCGGCAGCAGCAATTCCGACTGGTTGGAATGATCATTATTATGGGAGAAACGGCGAATCTTTAAGTGCATTGTCTATTGAAGAACAGGACCGGATTCGAGGACAGGAAAAGAAAGATTGGTCTAAGCAGTTTACCATTGATGCAACAATTGAGCATTTGGATAAAAAAGCAATTGCCATTGCACGAGAAAAATATAAAGAGAAAATGAACCGCCCGTATATTGCCGAGGAAGTGGATAAAATGACGGACGAAGAATTTCTTATAAAGAACAAACTCATTGTAAATGGGCGAGTAACAAATGCAGCTATGCTTCTGTTGGGAAACGAGGATTTTGATTATTTATTCAATTCCGCTCCAGAGGCATCGTGGAGATTGTATGACTCAAAGGATGATGTCAAAGATTATGAAATCTTCCGGATCCCATTTATCACATTGAGTGATAGAATTTTTGAAAAAATTCGTAATCTGACATACAGATATATGCCAAATCAACTTACGTTGTTTCCTACAGAAACGAAGCAGTATGATATGTGGATTCTTCGTGAGCTTATGAATAATTGTATTGCTCATTCCGATTATACAATCGGTGGAAGAATTTATTTAAATGAGTTTGAGGATAGTATTATTTTGACAAATCCCGGTACATTTTTGCCAGGAAAGATTGAACCAATTTTAGAGCCGAGCTACAATCCTCCGTTCTATAGAAATCAGCTTCTGGCACAGACAATGGTTAATTTCAATATGATTGACACTCAAACTACAGGAATAAGACGCGCTTTCAGAATACAAAAAGAGAGATATTTTCCATTGCCTGATTACGATTTATCAAGGGCAAGGCAGGTCAAGGTTACAATATACGGGAAAATATTGGACGAAAATTATACACATATGCTTTTTGAAAATCCTGATTTTGATTTAAAGACAGTATATTTAGCCGATTGTGTTCAAAAGCATAAGCCAATCAATAAAGAGGAAGTAAGATATTTGAGAAAACTTAACGTTATAGAAGGCAAAATGCCCAATATTTATATCTCTGCAAGAATAGCAGAATATGTTGACGAAAAGGCGCAGTGTGTAAAGAACAAAGGGTTTGAGGAAGAAGCGTATCGGAAAAGGATAATCAGTTATCTGGAAACTTATAAATTGGGTAAAAAGCAAGACTTTATTCAGTTGTTAAAAGATAAATTACCCGATACACTTGATGAAAATCAAAAGGAATCAAAAGTGAGAAACTTGCTAAAAAAGATGAAAAAGGAAGGAATTATTACCACTGATTCGGATAATAAAAGATTGGCTAATTGGGTATTAAAAAAATAATTTACCCAATAAATTACCCAATCCAATGAGAATATAGGGGAAAACTCATATTAAATGAAACGCTTACCTTTATGTAATGATGAAAGCGTCAAAAGCTATTTTGACGCTTGTATCATATAATGAATCATGTAAAAAAGTATAAGAGGGGGGAATGCTATGTCTTTTCAGTTTATTTTCGGTCCTTCGGGGTCCGGCAAATCCTATCAGTTATATCAGAATATTATAGAGGAATCAGAGAAACGTCCGGAGGAGAATCTTATTGTCCTTGTGCCGGAGCAGTTCACCATGCAGACGCAGAAAGACCTGGTCATGCAGCATCCCAGCCACTGCATTATGAATATTGACGTGTTAAGCTTCGGGCGTCTTGCGTACCGCGTGTTCGAGGAGACAGGTGGGGGGAGTCTGCCCATGCTTGACGATGAGGGGAAGAATCTGATTCTGCGCAAAATTGCGGCAGATTATGAGGATGATCTTTTTGTACTTAAGGGAAATATGAAAAAACTTGGATACATAAGCGAAGTGAAATCCGCAATTTCGGAATTTACTCAGTATGATATCGGCGAGGAGGAACTGGAGCGCATCATGGAGGCGGCAGGCGAGGGCTCCGGGCTATACTATAAGCTGATGGATCTCCAGGTTTTATATAGAGGCTTTACCGACTACCTGCAAAAGAAATACATTACGAAGGAAGAGCTTCTGGACGTCCTAAGCCGTGAGATTCCGAAGTCAGAGCTTTTAAAAAACAGTACAGTCGTACTGGACGGCTTCACCGGATTTACCCCGGTGCAGAACCGTCTGCTGCGGGAGCTTATGCTGCGCTGCCGCAAGGTGGTTGTGACGGTGATTATGGACGAGAGGGAGAACCCATATGCCTGCAGGCATCCATATCAGCTGTTTGCACTCAGCAAGCGGATGGTCACCTCTCTTGTGGAGATTACAAAGGAGGCAAAGGTACGGATAGAGGAGCCGCTCTGCCTGTATGGAGGGACGCCCTGGCGATTCCGTGAAAATGAGGTATTTGCATTCCTGGAACACAATCTTTTCCGGTACGGGAAGGAAACTTATAAAAAGGAGCAGGAAGCCATAGGGATTCATGCGGCGAGAAATCCGAAGGAGGAGTCCATCCTTGCAGCGGGGGAGATCCGAAGGCTTGTCAGGAAGGAGAATTACCGTTACCGGGACATAGGGGTGATTGTCAGCAACATGGATGTGTACGGGGATTATCTGGAGCAGGCGTTTGAAGTCTACGACATTCCGGTGTTTATGGATCATAAGAGGAGTATCCTGCTGAATCCGTTTGTAGAATACATCCGGAGCCTTCTGAATATGGCGGAGCAGAACTTTACCTGTGAGAGCGTGTTCCGTTTCCTGCGGACAGGTCTTTCAGGGCTTTCCTATGAAGAGGTCTGCGGAATGGAAAACTATGTGACTGGAACAGGAATCAAGGGGTATAAGAGATGGCAGGAGCGCTGGGTCCGCCGTCTGCGCGGCATGAAGGAGGAAGAGCTTGCCCATGTCAACCATTGCCGGGTACTGTTTGTGGAGATGGTCGATGAGCTGGTATTTGTGCTGAGACAGAGAAAGAAGACCGTAAAGGATATTACAATGGCAGTCTACCAGTTTATGGTGAAGGAGGAGCTTCAGAAGAAGCTTAAGATACAGGAGGAAGCTTTTCAGGAGGCGGGAGAGCTGGCTCTTGCAAAGGAGTATGCACAGATTTACCGCATACTCATCGAATTGCTTGAAAAGTTCGTGGAGCTTCTGGGGGATGAGCCAGTATCCTTAAGTGAATATGGCAAGCTCCTGGATGCAGGGCTTGCGGAGGCCCGGGTTGGGGTCATCCCTCCCGGAGTGGACCAGGTCGTTGTGGGAGATGTGAAGCGCACCAGGCTTAAGGACATTAAAGCTTTGCTGTTTCTGGGGGCAAATGACGCTTATCTTCCGGGAACGCTGCTTCGGACCGGGCTCCTTACGGAGCGTGACAGGGAGTGTTTTCAGAAAGAAAAGCTGCCATTATCGCCCGGGGGCAAGGAGGAGGCGTATATTCAGAAGTTTTATCTGTACATGAATCTTACGAAACCCTCTGGAAGGCTGGACATCTATTACAGCAAGGTATCCTCTGACGGAAAGAGCATGCGCCCTTCCTATCTGGTGCAGGAGATCCGGCGGCTGTATCCCCTCTTGCCAGTGCAGGATGAGGAGGAGAAAGGGCTGTCCGACAGAGAACTTACGGAGCAGATGGGAATGGATGCTCTGATTCAGGGATTCTTAAGCCCCCGGGGAATGGATCAGGCATGGCAGGAGCTTTACTCCTGGTACCTGAGCAGCCCGGAGTGGAAGGAGAAGGCAGAGAGGCTCCTTTTGGCCGGTTACTACCACCGTCCTGCGGACGGACTGACAAGGGCAGTGGCCAGGAAGCTTTACGGAGAGGATTTTGAGGACAGTATTACGAGAATTGAGCGCTTTTCGGCCTGTGCATTCGCTCATTTCCTGTCCTATGGGTTGGGATTAAGAGAGAGGCAGGAATATGAATTTCAGGCAGTGGATCTGGGAAATGTATGCCACAGCGCGCTAGAGAGATTTTCCAGGAAAGTGGAGGAGGCGGGAGTTCTCTGGACAGAGCTCACGGGTGAAGAGGCGGATGCCCTGATCGGGGAAAGCGTGGAGGAGGTCATCACGGACTACGGAAACTCCGTTCTCTATAGCTCTGCCCGCAATGAATATATGATTGTACGGATGAAAAAGCTGCTTGCCCGGACGGTCTGGGCCCTCACAGAGCAGCTTAGGGCAGGGGATTTTGTTCCGTCAGCCTATGAACTGCGGTTTGGAAACGGCAAGATTGACCGGATCGACACCTGCGAGGACGGGGACCGCCTTTATGTAAAGGTTTTGGACTATAAAACAGGAGGGACTGCCTTTGACGTGGCTGCCCTTTATTATGGGCTTCAGCTCCAGCTGATGGTGTATATGGATGCGGCGCTTAGGGAACAGGAGAAGCGCCATCCGGGGAAAGAGGTCATCCCTGCAGGGGTATTTTATTACCGGATCCAGGATCCCCTTGTGGAGAAAAAGGAGGATCAGGAAGAGACTGGACAGGATATTTTAAAGGAGCTGAAGCCGGACGGTATGATTAATCTGAAAGACGAGGTTCTGTTCCATCTGGACCGGCAGATGGAGGGAGAATCCATGGCGGCTCCTTTGAAATATAATAAAAACGGCAGTCTTTCTAAGAGCTCAAAGGCGGTGCCGGAGGAAGAATTCCAGGTAATGATGAGACATGCCGTGAAAAAGGTTCAGGAGACCCACAGGCAGATCTTAAGTGGGAAGACAGACGCTCTGCCCTACCGGAGAGGCCAGGAGAGCGGGTGCGATTACTGCGGCTTCCGGCATGTGTGCGGATTTGACGTAAAGATACCCGGTTTCCGCTACCGGGACATTGGAAAGATGAGCAAAGAGGAGGCAATCGCTGCCATGAAGCGTGAGGTAGATGAAGTCCGGTCCGTCCCACAGGAAACAGACAGATCACCGGGAATAAACGAGCCGAAGGGAATCAATCACGGGTCAGGAGAGGAGGTATAAGGATATGGGTATGACATGGACAAAAGAACAGAAACAGGTCATTGACCTTAGGGGCCGCAATATCCTTGTGTCTGCTGCAGCAGGCTCCGGCAAGACTGCGGTACTGGTGGAGCGGATTATTACAATGCTTACGAAGGATCAAGAGCCGGTAAGCGTGGACCAGCTTCTGATCGTAACATTTACAGAGGCAGCCGCAGCAGAGATGAAGGAGCGCATCCGCGCCGCCATAGAGAAGAAGCTTGAGGAATATCCGGAAAATGAGCATCTGAGACAGCAGGCAACGCTGATCCACAATGCCCGGATTACAACGATCCACAGCTTCTGCCTGTCGGTCATCCGGGATCACTTTCACGCCATTGACCTTGATCCGGGTTTCCGGATCGGGGAGGAGGGAGAACTTAAGCTTTTGCGCCAGGATGTCCTGGAGGCGCTTTTGGAAGAACAGTACCAGCTTGCAAGGCCGGAATATCTGGATTTTGTGTCAGCATACAGCGGCGGGAGAAATGACAAGAAGCTGGAGGAACTGATTCTTAAGATTTATGAGTTTTCCAGAAGCTACCCGGATTCCAGGGGGTGGCTTACAGACTGTGCTTCTGCCTATGAGGCAGAGACAGCCGGGGAACTGGAAGAGAGCCGTCTTGCGGGTGTGATTATGAAGCATGCCTTAAGCTCCCTTAAGGAAGCGTCAGAGCTTCTGGCCCAGGGTCTTGCTCTTTGCAGGGAGGCGGACGGCCCGGCTGCATATGAATCAGCCCTTCTTGCAGATCTTAAGATGATCGAAGACTTTTTAAGTACAGATACATTTGCGAAGCTCAATGAAAAGATGAGCCGTCTTGCCTGGGTCCGCCTTCCGGCGAACAGGGATAAGACGGTTTCGGAGGAAAAGACGGCCCAGGTAAAGGCAGTCCGGGAGGAGGTAAAGGGACTGGCAGGAGATCTCCGCTCCCAGTATTTTTACCAGGATACAGAAGGGCTTCTTGCGGACCTTAAGCTCTGCCGGGGAAGTATGGAGGTTCTTGGGGATCTTGTGGAGAAGTTTTCGGAGAACTTTGAGGCAGAGAAGCGAAAAAAGGATCTCATAGATTTTTCAGACATGGAGCAGTACGCCCTGAGGATACTGACCGAGAGGAAGGAAGGGGACTTTGTGCCATCCGTTGTGGCGAGGGAGTACCAGCAGCAGTTCCGGGAGATCATGATAGACGAGTACCAGGACAGCAACCTCATTCAGGAAACCATACTGACCAGTATTTCCAGGGTATGGGAGGGGCATTACAATATCTTTATGGTGGGGGATGTGAAGCAGAGCATCTACCGGTTCCGCCTGTCCAGGCCAGAGCTTTTTATGGAGAAATTTGATACCTATGAGACAGAAGACAGTAAAAAACAAAGAATCGACCTTCATAAAAATTTCCGGAGCAGAAAAGAGGTGCTGGAAGGGATAAACTATATCTTCCGCCAGATTATGACCAGGGGCTTAGGCGGAATTACCTATGACGATCAGGCGGCTCTCTATGCGGGGGCGTCATTTCCAGATGCAAAGGGCGCCGGGGCTGACACCAGGACAGAGGTGCTTGTGATTGACAGTGATATGGAGAAGGTGAGGAAATCCCTAAAGGAGAGCGGCATAGATCCGGATGCCTCAGAGTCCGGGGCAGTTTCCGAGCGGGAGCTAGAGGCGAGGATAATCGCCGGGCGTATTCGGGAGCTTCTCTTAAACCATCAGGTGACAGACAAAGAGACAGGGGCGCTGCGCCCGGTCCGTTATTCGGATATTGTGATTCTGACAAGAAGCATCAAGGGGTTTGCAGATGTATTCACAGAGGTACTGAATAAGGAAGGAATCCCTGCCTGCGCGGGGACGAGAGAGGGGTACTTTGAGACGCAGGAGATCGGAGTGTTTCTGGATTATCTGCGGGTGCTTGACAACGGGCAGCAGGATATTCCGCTTGCGGCTGTGCTTGCGTCCCCCTTTGGAGGACTCTTGGCAGAGGAACTTGCGGTGATAAAAAGCGCATACAAGGAGAGCCCCTTTTTCCTTGCAGTGACCCGGTACCGCAGGGAAGGGAAAAAAGAGAGTATCCGGGGAAAACTCGAACAGTGCTTAAGACAGATAGAGCTATTCCGTAAGATCGTGCCCTACACACCCATGCATGAGCTCATCCGGAAGATTCTTACGGATACGGGGTACGGAGATTTTGTCTCTGCAATGCCGGGCGGAGCCCAGAGAAAGGCGAATCTAGATATGCTTTCCGAAAAAGCAAGGGTCTTTGAATCTGCCAGTTATAAGGGCCTGTTTCACTTTATCCGCTATATCGGCCAGCTCCGGAAATATGATGTGGATTACGGGGAGGCGGCTTTGGAGGATGAACAGTCAGACACAGTCCGCCTGATGACTATTCACAAAAGCAAGGGACTGGAATTTCCCATTGTATTTGTGGCGGGCATGGGAAAACGCTTCAATATGCAGGATGCAAGGAGCAGCGCCGTACTCCACCAGAGGATGGGCGTGGGCCTGGATGCGGTAGATCTGAACCTGCGTACCAAAAGCCCAAGCCTGGTGAAAAAAGTCATCCAGAAGGAAGAAGCACTGGACAGCCTGGGAGAGGAACTCAGGGTTCTCTACGTAGCCCTGACCCGTGCAAGGGAGAAGCTTATTATTACCGGAACCATCTCAAACCTTGAAAAAAAGCTTGACAGTTTCCAGATGATAAAAGACCAGAAGGAAGAGCCCATAAGCTTTGGAAAGCTTAGCAGGGCAGCGACTTACTGGGACTTCATCCTTCCGGCACTTATGCGGCTTACGCCAGAGATTCCGGTAAAATTAAGGACACTGACCCTGGAAGATGCAGTGCGGGAGGAGGCTGCCGAGGAGACAGCCGGGAGAATGAAAAAATCTGTCCTGGAGAACTGGGACACCGGGCGGGTCTATGACGCGGCCACAAAAGAGATGCTAAAGGAACAGTTTGGATTTACTTACGCATATACAGACAGCCTTTCCAGGAAACTTAAGTTTACCGTATCGGAGCTAAAGAAGCGGGCGCACTTTCAGGAAATGTCCGGGGAGGAGGCCGGTTCATCCGGGGAGGATGGAGAGTACTTCTACGAGGAGCCAGAGGTCATTCCCTTGATCCCGAAGTTTCTAAAAGAAGAGGAGGAGCTTTCAGGGGCGTCAAGAGGAACCGCCTACCACAGGCTTCTGGAGCTTCTGGATTTCCAGAGAGAGTATACGCCGGAGAGCCTGAGGGAAACCGCAGATACATTTGTGGAGAGCGGAAAGATGACAGAGGAGATGGCGGGCTGCATCAGGGAGGAGGACATCCTTGGATTCCTTGGAAGCCGGACGGGGCAGCGGATGCGGGAATGCGCCCTGCAGGGAACGCTTAAAAGGGAACAGCCCTTTGTCCTGGGGGTTGACGCAAAGGAAGTGTACCAGAACGAAGGGAAAGAGGGGGAGATGCTCCTTGTGCAGGGAATCATTGACGTGTACTTTGAGGAGCCGGACGGGTTTACGGTGCTGGATTATAAGACCGACCAGGTGGAAAGTGCCGGGGAGCTTGCGGAGAAATACCATGCACAGCTAGATTACTATGCCAGGGCGCTTGAGCAGATGACAGGCAGGGATGTGAAGGAGAAGGTGATCTATTCCTTCACCCTTAAAGAGGAGATCAGAGTATAAGGAAGATAAAGTTTGTGTTAATCGGGGACGGGGTAAAATTAATTTTACCCCGTCCCCGATTTTATGGTTGACAAATAATAATATACGTCATATAATATTATTGAAACAAATAATATTAATATAAAAACAATATTATAACAGACCTGCCGAAAGGAAGTGAAGATATGGTATTTAACACCGGAGCAGCCCTTCTGGATGCAATTGTCCTGGCGGTTGTGTCCCAGGAAGAAGAGGGAACATACGGTTACAAGATTACGCAGGATGTAAGGAAGGCGATTGAGGTTTCAGAATCAACTCTGTATCCTGTTCTGAGGCGTCTGCAGAAGGATGAATGCCTGGAGGTCTATGACAGGCAGTTTGACGGGCGGAACAGGCGGTACTACAAAGTGACAGATAAGGGAACAATACAGCTGGAGCTATATCGTACAGAATGGAAGGATTATTCAAAGAAGATTAATGAATTATTTGAGGGAGGTGTAAGTGCATGAGCCGCATAGAGTTTATGACAGAATTAGCCGCACTTTTGCAGGATATTCCTGTGGTTGAGAGACAGGAAGCAATGAAATATTACAATGACTACTTTGATGACGCCGGAGAGGAGAATGAGCACCAGGTAATTGAGGAGCTGGAGAGCCCGGAAAAGGTTGCGGCAACGATCAAGGCAGACCTGGGTGTTCAGGAGACAGGGCAGAAGGAGGACGGATACAGCGAATACAGGGAAACAGGCTACCAGGACACAAGATTTGAGAAAAAGGATGTCCCTGTAGGAAGTAGTTTTCAGAATACCGGAGGACAGAATCAGGGAGCCGGAGGCTACTACTATGCAGGCAGTGACAGACGAAGTGCAGAAGGCGGAAGAGATGCGTCTGATCCAGAACCTCCGAAATCCAGTCCCCTGCTTAAGATCCTTTTGATTATTGCAATCATTGTAGTAGGGGCGCCCATTATTATTCCTGTCTCTATAGCATTGCTGGCAGTTGTATTTGCCATGATACTGGTGGTGCTTGTCCTTTTCCTGTCGGTTGTAATCGCATCAGTTGCAATAGCATTTACAGGAGTCGTCCTGTTCTGTGCAGGAGTCGCGGCACTGATTCCAGAGATTGCAGTTGGGCTTGGACTGATGGGAACAGGACTGATCCTTGCAGTTATGGGAACGATCGGGACCGTTATCAGCATCCGGATCTGTATCATTGTTATCCCGGGCATTATACGTGGAATTGTTACTGTTTTTGACAGGATTTTTCATAGAAGGGCGGTGGCATAAGGATGAAAAAAGGGTGGAAGGTATTTTGGAGCGTCTGTGCAGCCTGCGCAGTGATTGGAATCATACTCTGTACCATATCCTTCGCTCTGGGAGTATCTATAGAAGCGATTGAGGATAGATTCCCGAATGGATTCTCATTTCCCGTATCCCAGATCATGACCTTTACATCAGATGACGATGACTATGGCCAGGATGGAAAGGACGCGGACATTGTACAGGGCGACGGGATGCAGAGATACGAGAATGTAAGATCCATTGACTTGCTTGTAAGCGCAGGCGAGGTAGAGTTCAGGACAGCAGAAAAGGGCGACACAGACATTTCGGTTAAGACAAAGGGAATTGATAAGAGACTGAAACTTAAGTACTACATGTCCGGCGATACACTGGTATTCAGGACAAAGAAGAATATAGCCGGGATTAATAAAGCAGGCGGCGTTGGGAAAATATATATCTATGTACCAGAAGATTTCCGGTTCGACGAAGCCGAACTGGACGTTGGTGCCGGAACTCTGAACATAAGTGAAATACGAGCTGCCGAGCTGGCAGTTGATGTAGGAGCCGGTGAGGCATCCATTGATCATTTTGATGCAGACGAGGCTGACCTTGGCTGCGGTACAGGTAAACTTGTGGCTGCCGGAGATATCAGAACAGAAGCAGACCTTGAATGCGGCATTGGGAGTATTGCGTTTACCGTAATCGGAAAAGAGGATGATTATAACTACGATATCTCCTGCGGAATCGGTGAGATTGTCTGCGGAGGTTTGACTTATTCGGGGCTTGGCTGTGACAAGGAGATAGATAATGGGTCTTCCAGAGAGATCAGCATAGAATGCGGAATAGGCAATGTAACTGTTAATTTCAAACAATAAATCAGGAGGAAATACTATGGAACCAAAAAGATTGTATCGTTCAAGGAGAAGCCGCATGATCTGCGGAGTATGCGGAGGAGTTGCCGAATACTTCAACATTGACCCCACACTTGTAAGGCTGGGCCTCATCCTGTTCGCCTGCCTGGGCTGCTCCGGAGTACTGGGCTATATCATAGCAGCAATCGTAATCCCCGAAGAGCCCTAGAGTACGGAGCCATGTCAGTAAGGACAAAACCATCCGCACCAGCCCCTCCCTGCAGCACGATATACAGTACAGCGGGAGCCAGTACACAGCAGGAAGGGGGAGGCCTGTATTCCGATGAAAACAGTCAGGGGCGCTTTCTTTGGAGGTGAAATCCAATGTTTACGCAGACTTAGCCGTGAGGGCATTCCCGAACGGCTTAGCCGAAGTTAACATTTAGTTCACCGTAAATTTGCCCCGTTTGAATGGAATACAGGTCTCCCCCTTCCTGCGTCCCCTCCCAAAAAACGACTGTATAAAATCTGCAGATCTGTCAATACTTATGGTGATTCTTTTATTTTGCTTGGGAAAGGGGTATGGATAATATGGCTGTTAAGAAGGATAAGCCGATCAGACTGGAGGAGCTGACGAAGGAGGAGCTGGTGAAGTATGAGATCGCGGAGGAGCTGGGTCTTCTTGACCGGGTATTAAGTGACGGGTGGCGTTCGCTTTCTTCCAAGGAGACAGGGAGGATCGGAGGCCTTTTGGCAAGACGGAAAAGAGAGCTGGAGAAAAAGTGACAAATATAGCAGTTACAAAAATATTACGAATGTTAAGAAGTATGAATATTTAATGAGAAAGGTTGAAAATAAGATATCCTTTTGCTATAATCGAACAACCGAAACGTAAGTAGCAGGTGGATTTATGAGCGAAAAGATAAATGTTTTAGATCTAGAGATAGATAAGCTTTCAGCAAAGGAAGCCATGAAGGCTTCCATGGAGTATATGCTGTCTGACCCGGTGAATGTTATTGAGCTGGTTACTGTGGACAGACTGATGCAGATCAATGAGAGAGCAGAGCTAAAGGACGAGGTCCGGGAGTTTGACCTTGTGCTGGCGGGGGACCGGACGATCCTGGAGGCAGCGGAGGTTACGGAGAGAAAGTTTTTGCAGGAGACGGAGAATAAGACGTTTCTTAAGATGTTTATCCGCTATCTCCATAAGAACCATAAGAGAGTGTATCTTCTGGTGGAGACCTCTGAGGAGGGGGAGGAATTCTATGGATGCCTGGAGCGGGCCTACAGCGGGATTCAGGTTGCGGGTCTTGCGAAGGTATCGGCAGAAGACCGTGCGGATGATATGCTGGTGAATGATATTAACGGCAGTGAGGCGGACTGTATTTTCGCAGCCCTGTCAACACCTCTTCAGGAGGATTTTATCGCGAGGAACAAGAGTATACTGAACGCGAGAATATGGCTTGGAATCGGGAAGGGGATGTTCCCGGAGAAGCGCCGCAGTCTGGGGAGGGAGAAGGTTACACAGTTTATAGTAAAACATATATTCAAAAAGGAAATAGAGAAAAGAAAATATAAAAAATAGAGGAAATCAACAAAAATATGCGATTTCCTCTTTCTTTTTTTGGTGAAGTGTATTAAGATAGAACCTAAGCGTATGCTTTTTTGCTGAAAAATAGGAGGTTTTGTTGTGAATTCTGCCTTACTGGCCGCAGTGCTTTACAGCATCCGGACCAGTAAAGCAGCGGCTTTCGGCACACGTCCCCTCGCTGAAAGCGACTTTTAAATGGGACGAATCAAAACAATTGAAGGGGAGAGGGAATATGATATCTAATCAAATACTTCAAAATACGCTGGAAGGATTGAAGGGGATTACGAGAATTGACTTCTGTATCATGGATATAGAGGGAAAGCTTCTGGCAGGGACCATGCAGGAGGAAGAGAACCATGAGGAAGACGTGATTGCATTTGTTGAGTCCCCCGCAGACAGCCAGGTGGTGCGAGGATATCAGTTTTTTAAGGTTTTTGACGAGCATCAGCTCGAGTACATTCTTCTCGCAGAAGGGGAGAATGATGATGATGCATATATGGTGGGGAAGATTGGGGCATTTCAGATCCAGAATCTGTTAATTGCTTATAAAGAGCGGTTTGACAAGGATAATTTTATTAAGAATCTGCTTCTTGATAACCTTCTTCTTGTGGATATTTATAACCGCGCGAAAAAATTACATATTGACACAGAGACCAGACGTGTTATCTTTATTATTGAGACAAAATACGAAAAGGACACCAATGCCCTTGATAATGTCAGAGGACTCATTGGAAATAAGATCAAGGATTTTGTCACCGCAGTTGACGAGAAGAATATTATTGTAGTAAAGGAGCTGGAGCCTGGCGACGGACATAAGGAGCTTGAAAAGGTTGCGCAGAATTTCTATGATGTGCTGAAAAATAACGGCGAGGAAGACATTCTGATTGCCTATGGAACCATTGTCGGGGACATCAAGGAGGTTTCCAAGTCCTACAAGGAGGCAAAGCTTGCTCTTGACGTGGGAAAGATTTTCTTCAGTGAAAGGAGTATTATTGCCTACAGCACCCTTGGAATCGGACGGCTGATCTACCAGCTTCCGCTTCCGCTGTGCAAGATGTTTATCCGTGAGATATTTGAGGGGAAATCACCGGATGACCTGGATGAAGAGACGCTTACTACAATTAATAAATTCTTTGAGAATAACCTGAATGTGTCAGAGACGTCCAGGCAGCTGTATATTCACAGAAACACTCTGGTATACAGGCTTGATAAGCTGCAGAAGAGTACCGGGCTTGACCTGCGTGTTTTTGAGGATGCCATTACTTTTAAGATTGCCCTTATGGTGGTAAAATACATGAAGTACATGGAGACAATGGAATATTAAGAAGCTTAAGATAATACGCAGCTGTGAAAGCAGGGAACAGCTATGTATTAGTAAGTAATCAGGAGGAAACTATGATTGAATTAAGAGATGTTAAGAAGGAATACTCGAAGGGTGTTGCGGCCCTTAATGGCGTCAACCTGAAGATTGAACAGGGTGAGTTTGTATTTATTGTTGGAGACAGCGGTTCCGGAAAATCTACTCTGATCAGTCTGATAATGAAGGAACTGGATCCCACATCGGGAACAATTATTGTGAACGGGCAGAACCTGAACCGGATGAAGCACAGGAAGATTCCCATGTACCGGAGGAGGATCGGGGTTGTATTCCAGGACTTCCGCCTGCTTAAGGACCGGAATATATATGAGAATATTGCATTTGCACAGCGCGTTACCGAGACTTCTTCCCGGGTGATTAAAAAGAAGGTTCCTGCGGCATTGTCCCTGGTGGGGCTGGCGCAGAAGTATAAGGCATTTCCGAAGGAGTTATCCGGAGGAGAGCAGCAGCGGGTGGCGATTGCAAGGGCGATTGTGAATGAACCGGCAATCCTTCTTGCAGATGAGCCGACAGGTAATCTGGATCCGACGAATTCGTGGGAGATTATGAAGCTTTTGGAGGAGGCTAATGACAGAGGGACAACCGTGCTGGTTGTTACACATAACCAGGAGATTGTAAACGAGATGAAGAAGCGTGTCATTACGATGAAAAAGGGAGTCATCGTAAGCGACGAGAAAAAAGGTGGGTACAGGCATGAAAATTAGTACATTTGGTTATTCAATGAAACAGGGAGTAAAGAACATAGGAAGAAATAAGATGTTCTCTGTGGCATCGATCGCGACTATGGCAGCATGTATTTTCCTGTTCGGTTTATTTTATTCGATTGTGGTGAATTTCAACTATATTGTGGAAAAAGCGGAAGAGGGCGTGGCCATTACCGTATTCTTTAACAAGGAGGCAACACAGGCTCAGAAGGATAAGATCGGGAAGGAGCTTGAGGAGGCGGACGGCGTCCTGGATGTAAAATACGTCAGCGCGGACGACGCATGGAACAGCTTCCAGGGCAACTATTTCGGGGAATCAGCAGAGCTGGCGGAGGGCTTTAAGAGTGACAACCCGCTGGCGACCTCTGATAACTACGAGGTATATATGGAGGATGTGGCGAAGCAGAAGGACGTGGTAGCTTTTGCGGAAGGACTGGAGGGCGTCCGCAAGGTAAACAGGTCTGACCTTGTTGCCAAGACGCTGACCAGTGTGAATAAGCTGGTGGGATATGTGTCTGTGGCGATTATTGCTATTCTGCTGGCAGTATCGGTCTTTCTGATCAGTAATACAGTTACCATGGGTGTAACAGTAAGGCGTGAGGAGATTGCCATTATGAAATACATAGGAGCCAAGGACGGATTCGTCCGTGCCCCGTTTATCTTCGAGGGTCTTCTGATCGGGTTTGTGGGAGCGGTCATTCCGCTGGTTATGCTGTATTTTATGTATGAGAAGGCGATACAGTATGTTATGACAAAGTTTTCGCTTTTAAATAACATCATTGATTTCCTTCCGGTTATAGATGTATATAAGACACTTCTTCCGGTCGGGCTTGCTTTGGGAGTAGGAATTGGTTTTGTGGGAAGCTTCTTCACAATCAGGAAGCACTTAAGAGTATAGATAAGGTTAACCATTGCATAATTATTAAGGGGGATACATATGCTACAATTGAAAAGGATATTTAGTCTGATTCTTGTACTGGTGTTGTGTCTGGGCCTTTCGGTGCAGGTACAGGCATCGGCGATAAAGAAAGCGAAGGAAAAGGATAAGGAACTGAAAAATCAGAAAAATCAGACACAGGAGGAAAAGGAAGCTCTGACACAGCAGCTTAATGAGATTGTGGATGATATGGAACAGACACAGAAGAGATTAAGCGCAAAGGAGCAGGAGATTAAGCAAAAGGAAGAAGAGCTTGTGAATGCGAAAATTGATGAGAATAATCAGTATGAAAGCATGAAAAAGCGGATCGTATATATGTATGAAAATGGAAATACGGAATTCATTGAGATTCTGTGTAATTCAAAAGACATAGGGGAGTTTTTGAATAAGGCAGAATATATTTCCCGCATTTCTGAGTACGACCGGGCACAGCTCGTGACATTCCAGAACGTGGTAGAGGAAGTAAAGAAGCAGGAGGAGGCGCTTCAGACGGAGTATACGGAGCTGACAGCTCTCAGGGAGGAGCTTGGTGTAAAGCAGGCCTCTGTTGAGAAGCTTCTGGCAGATACGAATACAAAGCTTGAGGAGCTGGAACAGAAGATCGGGGCGAATGCAGCCCGTCTGGATAAGTTGCTGAAGGAGGCAGCAGAGGCAGCGGCAAGAAAGAAGGCGGCAGAGGAAGCAGCAGCAAAGGCGGCTGCCCAGGCTGCAGCGTCTGCAGCTGCACAGCAGGCAGACGGAGGCGCAGGCGTCCAGGCAGCTGGTCCTCCGGTAGTCAGCGGAGGGGGGCAGTTTACGAATCCGTGTCCGGGAGCATCATATATAAGCAGTGAGTTTGGTGAATACCGTGACCCCAGCGACCCGTCCCACAAGGGAATGGATTTTGCCGCAGGGGCAGGCGTGCCAACCTATGCGGCGGCAGACGGAACGGTTGTAATCGCGAACTACAGTGACAGTGCGGGAAACTGGGTGGTTATTAATCATGGAAACGGTTTATCCACAAAATATATGCACCATTCTGCCCTTACCGTAAGTGCAGGACAACGTGTGACCAAAGGACAGCAGATTGGTCTGGTTGGTTCAACCGGCTGGTCTACAGGTCCGCATCTGCACTTCCAGGTGGAGGTCAATGGGATGGCCGTAAATCCGAGAAATTATCTGTAAGGAGAGTTGTAAATGAAATTTTTAAAAGGGGCGCTTTGCGGCGCCCTTGCTATGTTGTTAATAATGGGAGTTGCATCCTGCAATGTGAATCTGAAAAACGGCGGGAAAGAGACGCAGGCACTTGGCAGTGAGACAGAGAAAAAATTAAAGGTACTGGAAGAGCTCATTGAGCAGAGCTATCTGGGAGAGGTGGATGAGAAGGAATTGCAGTCAGGGATCTACGAGGGCTATATCAGCGGGCTTGAGGATCCTTATTCCGTATATTATGATGAAAAGGCAACAAAGAGCCTTATGGAATCCACATCCGGCGAATATGACGGAGTGGGAGCTGTTATGACCCAGAACAGAGAGACAGGCATTATTACATTCTCTCAGGTTTATGAGAATTCTCCGGCAGAAAAGGCGGGAATTAAAGACGGAGATATTCTGTATAAGGTGGAGGGAAAGGACATATCCGGCAGAGATCTGGCAGAGGTGGTAGGTGATATCAAGGGTGAACGGGGAACCGAAGTCAGCCTTACCGTGCTTCGGGGAAATGACGCTAAGGAGATGACATTTACCGCTGTCCGGGAGACTATCGAATATCCTACAGTAAGCTCAAAGATGCTGAAGGACAATCTGGGCTATCTTAGAATTCTGGAGTTTGATGACGTAACCTATGAGCAGTATAAGGAAGCCTTTGAGGAGCTGGAAGAGCAGGGAATGCAGGGGCTGATTGTGGACTTAAGAAGCAACCCCGGAGGAGGTCTTGGAACCGTATGCGATATACTGGATGAGATCCTTCCCGAGGGACTGATCGTCTATATGGAGGATAAGTCCGGGAAAAAGCAGGAAGCTGCTTCTGATGAGGAGCATAAACTGGAGATTCCCCTGACTGTTCTGGTGAATGAAAACAGTGCCAGCG
>Ga0137306_100763_pt2 | contig 17534 bp, 17 predicted proteins | sample Inofroosms_March_FD_97187 | JGI IMG/M metagenome (GOLD analysis project Ga0137306, IMG submission 97187) | Mouse cecal microbial communities from Vienna, Austria - N-Acetylneuraminic and N-Acetylglucosamine D2O microcosms_March | ecosystem: Host-associated > Mammals > Digestive system > Large...
CTGCGGTCCTTACGGCTCCGGTCATGGAAGAGCTGGTCTTCAGAAAATTTCTCCTGGACCGGATCGCCGGCTACGGACACTGGACGGCCATGATCGTATCGGGCCTGATCTTCGCCATGGCCCACGGGAATTTTTATCAGTTTTTCTATGCCTTCGGGCTGGGGATGATCTTTGCCTATGTCTATCTCCACACAGGAAAGATCCGCTATACCATAGGGTTCCACATGCTCATTAATTTTATGGGAAGCATCGTGCCCATGGCCATTATAGAGCTGGAGAAGGTAAATCCCATGGCAGGAAGACTGCTGCTGACGGGAAACCTGATGATGATGTTCGGATACGTGATCTGCGGCGGAGTCCTGCTGATCTGCTGTCACCGGGAGCTGTCCTTTCACCCCGGATATACGGAGATTTCGGCAGGGAGGAAAAACAGGGCGGTGTGGCTGAACATGGGGATGATTCTGTTTCTTTTAAGCGGCGGGGCGCTGCTGGCGCTATCGCTGTAGAGACAGGGGAAAAAGCGGGAGGACGGCGGAACATTCCGCGCCGTATGGCTGAACGGCGGGATGCTCCTTCTCCTTTTGTGCAGCGCCGTCTCATTGACAGAATCGCTGTAAAAGCCGGCTTCAGGAGGATAACAGATGAGACAAGAAGACAGATGGGACGGAGAAGATATGGTAAAGCGGGTCCGGGATGTGATCGCACAGATGACGGAAGTCCTCAGACCGGGGCAGACATGGCAGATGGTCCGGGAAAAGATAGAAAACGCCAGATGGCGGGGACAGATCTTTTCGGGGAGATCCCAAAAAGCCCGGCAGAAACCGCTGGAGATCCGTGTCAGATGGAAGGGAAGGATCACGGGAATCCTGCAGACAGTCTACGGAGCCATGGGACTGGCCGGTTTCGGGATAATGACTGTGTGGGCCGCGGCTGCCGCCCTGACATCCTCCCCCAATCCTGAAGCATGGCAGATGACAGCGCTGGCGGGAGCCATAAGCGCGGCGGCTCTGGGCCTGATGTGTGCAGGGATTTTTCAGAGAAAAAGGATCTCCCGCCTGAAAAGATACATCGAAGAGCTGAAGCGCAACGGCAGGCCCTACTACGAGATCGAAAAGCTGAGCAGAGATTGTGACAGAAGCCCTGATTTTGTGAGGAAAGATTTGAGAAAGATCCTGCGCCTGGGGATGCTGCCCGATGCCAGGATGGACAGGGAGGGTTCCTGGATCTTTCTGGATCAGGAGTCTTACAGGCAGTATCAGCTTCTGCAGGAATCTCTGGAGATGAAGAGAGAAGAACAGGAGGCTGCAAGAGAAACCCGGGAGGCCAGGGATACTCAGGAGGCCCGGGAGAATCAGGAAGAAAGTCCTCTGGACATGGCAGTCCGTCAGGGAGAACAGTACAGGGCGAAACTGGAGCAGCTGAGGCAGTCCATGAAGGCAGATCCCGCAGAGGAAAAGCTGGCGCGGCTGGATAACGTGCTGGTCCACCTGTTTGAGGCCCTGAAAAAACATCCGGAGCAGCTGGATGAACTGGAAAAGCTGATGGAATACTATCTCCCCACCACAGTGAAGCTGACGGAATCCTACCGTGAGTTCGCGGCCGTGGAATTTCCGGGGGAAAAGCTTAAGGAAGCAAGGAAAGAGATCCTGGAAACTCTGGATATTGTCAACGGTGCTTTTGAGAAGCTGGTGGATGATCTCTATCAGGATGCCGCCTTCGATGTGATGACCGATGCGTCGGTCCTGCAGACCATGCTGGCAAGAGAAGGCATGACGGGGACGGATTTCGGAGACGGCGGGAGCAGATAAGGGTCCTGTCCCGTAAGGGGGACCGGAATAGGAGGAAGAATATCATATGGAACATGAATTTGACAGCTGGAAGACCCCGGGACCGGAGCTGACTCTGGATCCCTTTGTTCAGACAGAGGTCCGGGAGGAGGAAAAGAATCCGCCGGCCCAGTCCCAGCCGGAACCCGTACAGGTAGTGCTGACTCCGGAGGAGGAGAAGATGGTGGAGGAGTTTGTCTCTAAGATCGATCTGACCAACTCAGGCATGGTCCTCCAGTACGGTGCGGGGGCTCAGAAAAAGATCGCGGATTTTTCCGATTCGGCCATGGAGCACATGAAGACCAAGGACCTGGGAGAGGTGGGTCAGATGCTGACAGAAGTGGTGGGCGAGTTAAGGAATCTGAACGAGGAAGAGGAAAAAGGCATCTTCGCGGTGTTCCGCAGAGGAGGCAACCGTTTGGCTGCCATGAAGGCCAGATATGAAAAGGCGGAGACCAATGTGAACAGGATCTGCAAGGTCCTGGAGAACCATCAGATCCGGCTCTTAAAAGACGTGGCCACCATGGACCGGATGTATGAGATGAACCTGACTTATTTAAAAGAATTGTCCATGTATATCCTGGCAGGGAGAAAGAAGCTGGAGGAGGCCAGGACAAAGGAACTGCCCGCAGCCGTGGAGAAGGCCAGGTTGTCGGGACTGCCGGAGGACACTCAGGCTGCCAATGACCTGGCCAATCTGTGCAGCCGTTTCGAGAAGAAGATCCATGATCTGGAACTGACCAGGATGGTGTCCCTGCAGATGGCTCCCCAGATCCGTCTGGTCCAGAACAATGACACCATCATGTCAGAGAAGATCCAGTCCACGCTGGTGAACACCATCCCTCTGTGGAAGACCCAGATGGTGCTGGCAGTGGGACTGAACCATTCCTCAGAGGCCGCCAGGGCACAGAGACAGGTGACGGATGCCACCAATGAGCTGCTGAAGAAAAACGCCCAGATGCTGAAGATGACCACCATAGACACTGCCAGAGAGTCGGAGCGGGGCATCGTGGATATGGAGACATTGAAGGCCACCAACAGGAGCCTGATCGCCACTCTGGATGAGGTGATGAAGATCCAGGAGGAGGGAAGAGAGAAGCGGAGAGAGGCTCAGCTGGAGCTGGGACGGCTGGAGGAGGAGATGCGGCAGAAGCTTCTGGAAGTGAGTGGGAGATAATCCCGAAAAAGCTGTTGACAGAGATTTTCAAATATGATAGATTAGGAGTCAGTGAAAATACTGTGAAGAGGAAGAGTAGCAGGCCAAAACCATACAGAGAGCCGCCGGGCGGTGCGAGGCGGAAGGGGAAGGCGTGTGAACTGGCCTTGGAGTAGCGCGCCAAAATCCGGGAGAGAATTCCGGAGAGTAAGCGGCCGCCGGCGCCCCGCCGTTACAGGGAAGGGACTATGGGGTCCCCCGGAGTGCATGCCATGGCATGAAGTAGAGTGGTACCACGCAGGAAGCAGATATCAGATGACAGAGCCCTGCGCCTCTATCAGACAGGATAGAGGTGCAGGCTTTTTTGTTCTACAGGAAAGTGCATCCTATAGAACAAAACCTTCCGGAAGCTGCGCCGCAAAAACACAGAAAATCATAAGGAGGATGATGACCTATGGCATCATACAATCACAGCGCCATTGAAAAGAAATGGAGAGAAAACTGGGAGAAGAATCCCATCAATGTCAATGACGGAAAGAAACCCAAGTATTACTGCCTGGATATGTTTCCCTATCCGTCCGGCAGCGGACTTCACGTAGGACACTGGAGAGGATATGTGATCTCCGATGTGTGGAGCCGCTATCAGATCTTAAAAGGACATTATGTGATCCACCCTATGGGCTGGGACGCCTTCGGCCTTCCGGCAGAGAACTATGCCATCAAGATGGGCATCCATCCGGCCATCTCCACGGCAGAGAATGTAAAAAATATCAAGAGACAGATCAATCAGATCGCCTCCATCTATGACTGGGACATGGAAGTGAACACTACGGATCCGGAGTTCTACAAATGGACTCAGTGGATCTTTGTCCAGATGTTTAAAAAAGGTCTGGCCTATGAGAAGGAATTTCCCATCAACTGGTGTCCTTCCTGCAAGACCGGCCTGGCCAACGAGGAGGTAGTAAACGGCTGCTGCGAGCGCTGCGGAGCCACGGTGACCAAGAAGAATCTCCGCCAGTGGATGTTAAAGATCACCGCCTATGCGGAGAGGCTGTTAAATGACCTGGACAAACTGGACTGGCCTGAGAAGGTCAAGAAGATGCAGAGCGAGTGGATCGGCAAGTCCTACGGCGCGGAAGTGGATTTTGAGGTAGACGGAAAAGAGGACAAGATCAAGGTATACACCACCAGACCGGACACCCTCTACGGGGCCACCTTCATGGTGCTGGCTCCGGAGCACGCCCTGGCTAAGAGCCTGGCCACGGATGAGACGAGGGAAGCGGTAGAGAAATACATCTTTGATTCCTCCATGCGCTCCAACGTAGACCGTATGCAGGACAAGGAGAAGACCGGCGTGTTCACGGGAAGCTATGCCGTCAATCCCTTAAACGGGGCAAAAGTTCCCATCTGGCTGTCGGATTATGTACTGGCCGACTACGGCACCGGAGCCATCATGTGCGTTCCCGCCCATGATGACCGGGACTTTGAGTTTGCGAAGAAATTTAACCTTCCCATTATCCAGGTCATCGCCAGGGACGGGAAGGAGATCGAAAATATGACCGAGGCCTACACCGAGGCCAGCGGCACCATGATCAACTCCGGTGAGTGGAACGGCATGGAGTCCGCGGTTCTGAAGAAAGAGGCTCCGGCTATGATCGAGGCCAGAGGGCTGGGCAAGAAGACTGTGAACTACAAGCTTCGGGACTGGGTATTCTCCAGACAGCGGTACTGGGGCGAGCCTATCCCCATCGTCCACTGTCCAAAGTGCGGCAACGTGGCGGTGCCGGAGGAGGAACTTCCCTTAAAGCTTCCCGAGGTGGAAAGCTATCAGCCCACAGGCACCGGCGAGTCGCCTCTGGCTGCCATCGACGAGTGGGTGAACTGTACCTGTCCCAACTGCGGCGGTCTGGCCAAGAGAGAGACCAACACCATGCCTCAGTGGGCCGGTTCCTCCTGGTATTTCCTCCGGTATGTGGACAGCCACAATGACAAAGAACTGGTATCAAGAGAAAAAGCGGACAAATACCTTCCTGTAGACATGTATATCGGCGGCGTGGAGCATGCGGTTCTCCATCTGCTCTACTCCAGGTTCTACACCAAGTTCCTCTGTGACATCGGCGCCATCGATTTTGACGAGCCCTTTACCAAACTGTTCAATCAGGGCATGATCACAGGCAAGAACGGCATCAAGATGAGCAAATCCAAGGGCAATGTGGTGTCACCCGACGATCTGGTACGGGATTACGGCTGTGATTCCCTGAGGATGTATGAGCTGTTTGTAGGACCGCCGGAACTGGATGCCGAGTGGGATGACAGAGGCATCGAGGGAGTCAGCCGGTTCCTGAACCGTTTCTGGAACCTGGTGACAGACAGTAAGGACAAGGACATAAAACCCACAAAAGAGATGATCCGTCTGCGCCACAAACTGATCTTCGACATCGAACAGCGCTTCAACCAGTTTAACCTGAACACAGTGATCTCCGGTTTCATGGAGTACAACAACAAGCTGATCGAGGCAGCCAAGAAAGAAGGCGGCATCGACAGGGAGACTCTGAAGACCTTCGTAGTGCTTCTGGCTCCCTTTGCTCCTCATATCGGCGAAGAGCTGTGGCAGCAGTTAGGAGGAACAGACAGCGTATTCCACGCTCAGTGGCCGGAGTGCGACACCGAGGCCATGAAGGACGACGAGATCGAGATCGCCGTTCAAATCAACGGCAAGACCAGGGCTGTGATCAGCGTTCCCGCGGAAGTTTCCAAAGAGGACGCTGTTGCAGCAGGCAAGGCGGCCGTGGCTGACAAGATGACAGGCAATGTGGTCAAAGAGATCTATGTTCCTAAAAAGATCGTGAATCTGGTAGTGAAATAAGAGACTGCGAAAGAAAAACAGCTTTCGGAGGCAGCATCTGCAGCTGCTTCCGGAAGCTGTTTTCGCTTAAAAGGGATCCTTCATCTCTATCTGGTCATGGACCGGAGCCGGTCAAAACGGCTTCGGTCCGCAGGAGTCAGGTAGTTGATCAGGATATCCGTCAGCAGCCGGGTCTCCTGGTCAGAGAAAGAAATGTTTCTCCGGCGTGCTTCGGCGGAAAAGGCAATGAACCGTGCCAGCATCTGATCTTTGGGAGTGGTGTTCAGCTGCTCGGCAAAGTCTGTCAGAAATTTGATTTTTTCCGGATTCATGGATTTCAGTCTGGGATCCTGTTTCCAGCTGTCATTCATTGGCAGAGCTCCTTTCTATGTAAACATGAGGGTACAGATAACCGGGCGTTTTTCATGGTCATGAATGTGCACAGAGCAGGAGAGCTCTGTTCTAAGAAAGCTGCTGCAGAGTCTGCATGAGAAAAGCAGCCTGTTCAAACCGCATCTGCTGGTCAGGAGGGAGAAATCCCTTCAGCTGTTCCAGAGGCGAACGGGCGGAACCGGGCTGGGAACGGCTGTAAGAGTCAATGTCCGGAACAGAGCTGTCGGAAACCGTAAGATCAGAGGGGATGGTGCCGTTGGAGACGGTTCCGGAGGTCAGGCTGTCAGACAGTCCCGGGGCAGGGAGAGCAGAGGCGAAAGAGGTCTGAGATGCTCCCGGATCCTGAGTGGAGCTTCCGGCCCTCATACTCTGAATAAAATTGCAGATGCGCTGAATAAAATCCTGCTCCTGAGGATTGCCGTAGGGCTGCATAGCTTTCATCATGTCCAGAGGAAAACTTTTCTGATCCTCAGGAACTGTGGAAATTCCCATGGCAGCCACCTGTTCCTCCTGGAAGAGAGTCATGGTTTTCTGCAGCTCCCAGAATTTGACGAGAAAGGAAAGAAGGCGCTGCTGAGGCACATTCACATAGGGAAGAGCGGCTTTGATCATCTGAAGATGGTGATCGCCGGTAAGATAGTCAAAATCAGTAAGTTTCATAGTATGTTCATCGGTCATAATTTGCGGCTTTCCGGATTTCTTTAATGACAGTGTATGAGGCGCTTATGGAAAATATTCCGCATATATTACAATGTAGAGAAAAAGAATCCGGAGGAAATCATGTCGGAACGTTTGATCATAGATGGCAATGCAGTATATGAGATAGATGAGGACTGCTTAAGACAGCAGGAGGAACGGAGACTGTCGGGAAGACCGAGAAGAAGCATGGGAGAAAGGCCCGTGTGCCAGGAAAGCAGAAAAAAGACAGATAAAGAAGGATAAAATAGTCCCTGGCAAGAGTGCAGGAAAACCCGAGAGCCGGAAATCTGGATAACAGGTTCCGGCTCTGTCTGCGTAATCTGTTCAGCCATACCGTCAACAGGGAGGAGTATGGAGAAAGAGCATGTCCGGGTTCCGGACAGATCGGGACATGAGAAAACAGGAGACGAGAAAAGAGGGGCAGCCGCGGCCGCCCCATTCTCCGGAAAAGAGAGACTGTCAGATCGACAGGGTAGCAGATCAGAAGATCAGCAGCAGAAGCAGCTGTTATTGTTGCCGCCGCAGCAGCAGCACAGAAGGATCAGGATCCAGATGATATCGCAGTTAAAGCCGATTCCGCAGGTAGTGCCGCAGTTGTTATTGCCGCATCCACAGCCGCATCCGAATCCGAAACCTCCGTTGCCTCCACAGCAGCACAGAAGGATCAGAATCCAGAGGATGCTGCCGCCTCCGTTGCCGCCTGACGTACACTCACATCCACAACCACAGTTTGTTGCTGCCAAATCACTCATATTAGTTCCTCCAGATATTTTCTTTACAGTCTATCTTATGAGGGGCTGCTTGGCAGTGTTTCATGATTTTTCAGGAAACATCACAAAATTTTTTCCATCATGACATTTCCCGTTTCCGTTCCTTCCTTTGAAAAGCTGTATGGCTGGAGGAAGTCAGGCCCGTGATTGTCCGGATATAGATAATAATGGTTGAGTTATGGATAATTTTGGAAGTACCATAGGAAGGAAAGGTGATTTTTTACAGACAAAGGAGGAGACATGTGCGCTTCGTATGGGTATGTGCGTGTGAGCACCAGGGAACAGAATGAGGACAGGCAGATCCTGGCACTAAATGAAGTCAGGATCCCGGAGGAGAACATCTTTGTGGACAGACAGTCAGGAAAAGATTTCGGACGTCCCATGTACCGGCAGATGGTTAAAAAATTAAGGAAAGAAGACCTGCTCTATGTGAAAAGCATCGACCGCCTGGGCAGGAACTATGAGGAGATCCTGGAACAGTGGAGGCTGCTGACCAAAAAGAAGCGGGTCGATATTGTGGTATTGGATATGCCTCTTCTGGATACCAGAAGGGGGAAGGACCTGATGGGGACCTTTCTCAGCGATGTAGTGCTGCAGATTCTGTCCTTTGTGGCTGAGAACGAGAGGACCAATATCAGGGAGCGGCAGAAGGAGGGGATCCAGGCAGCCAGAATAAGGGGAGTGCAGTTCGGCCGTCCGCCCAAACCGTTGCCCGATGATTTTGATCAGATCTGTACCGCGTGGAAGGAGAAAAAAATCTCCGGAAAAGAGGCGGCTCAAAAATGCGGTCTCGCAACTGCGACGTTCTACAGGAAGGTTAAAAAAATGGGAGATCTGTGCCGGAAAACAGAGGGCTGAGAAGGAGAAGTTGCAAAAGGTGTACTTTTTGCGAAAGAAAATGACTTCTTTAATCGGCTATCATTCTACTACATGAGTCACCAAATGTCAATGAATATAAGTCATTTTCCAACATTTTCAGCGATTTCCGCCGTCTAATCCCTGTTCAGGCTTTTTCGCAAAAAGTACACCTTTTGATATGCGGAAGAATTTTAAATGGCCAATTAACTTCAAATAATAATTGAAAGTGGAATGTAAATTCAGGCCTCATCAGGAAGATTCTGTCGGGAGGCTGATAAAAATTTTCATATACTTTCAAATAATTATAAATTTTGGAAGGTGATTGCAGGTGGAAAACAGAAGTTCAGATTCGAAAAATCTAATTGAAGGTTTTATCAGCAGCCGTGTGAGAGGGAGAGGACTGGACCGGCGGACGGAGAGAGCATACCGGCTGGACCTGGAACATTTCTATGCGTGGGCAGAACAGAGACGGTCAGGCGGTACGGCTTCGGAGAAGAATTTTGTTTCAGAGGCCGAAACAGAATCCGGCAGCTGGGAGGACTGGATGGAGGCTTATCTGGATTATCTGAATAAGGAACGGAAGCTGAGTTTCTCTACCCTGTACCGGAAAAACAGAGTGTTCGGCTATTACCTGTCCTATCTGGTGAAGCAGGGGATCATATCGGACTGCCGATCCCTGAAACCGATAAAGGAAGGGGAGGAACCGGGCAGAAGGGGAGAGCCGTCTCAGGCCCTGCTGTCCAAAAAGGAGGCGGACGCCTTTTTTGAGGCCATGAACCGGGAGTATGACGGACTGGACAGCGAATTCCGCAGGCGGGTCTGCCTGAGAGATATGGTGATGATGGAGCTGCTTTTCTATCATAAGATTGAGATCAGCGAGCTTTTGCGCTTGGATGTACAGGACTATGACCAGAAAGCCGGTACCCTTGTGGTTCGAAGAAAACGGGGAAAAGATGTTACTGTCCGGCTGTTCTCCCATGAACTTCAGAAAAAAATGGCGCTGTGGCTGAAAGAGAGAAAATCATTCCAGAAGGAAGGACAATATTATGACCGTCTGTTCTTATCCAAGCTGGGAAAGCCTTTGTCCATGGAGATGTTTATCCAGATTTTTGACAAATACAGGAGACTGGCCGGAATTGAGAAAAAGTTGACACCCAAGGACTTGAAGGAGAATTGTATGAAACAGTACGCCAAGGAATTGGTAATGGAGAAGTGGAGATAAGCCGGATGGAAGGGTTTGTTCACAAAGCAGATAAATCGAAGATTCCAACCTGCGAAATTATGGGGGTCAATATCGCGGCTGTCAATATGGAGTGGCTCCTTCGGTTTACCAGGAAAAATATCAGACAGCTTTCCGGAGACTATATGTGTGTGTCCAATGTACATACCGTCATCACAGCCTCCGAAGATCAGATTTACCGGAATATCCAAAACAGCGGCATCATGGCGATTCCAGATGGCGGCCCGTTATCTTCTGTAGGGCGAAGAAGAGGATACCGGGAAATGGGGTGGATTTCGGGGCCATCCTATATGGAATAGATTTTTAAAATCAGTGGAAAAATAGGATCCCGTCACTTTTTTTATGGATCAACAGAAGAGACGCTGGCGAAATTGAAACAGGGCCTGGAAAGAGATTATCCGGGAATAAAAGTCGCAGGCATGTACAGTCCTCCATTTAGACCTATGACAAAGGAGGAGAATGCTCGGATCATCGAAAAGATCAATGATGCAAAGGTCGATTTTGTCTGGGTGGGGCTGGGAGCACCGAAACAGGAACGATGGATGGCGGATCATCAGGGAAAGGTGAAGGGATTTATGGTGGGCGTGGGAGCTGGGTTTGATTATTTCGCAGGGAATATAAAAAGAGCGCCGGAGTGGATGCAGAGGAATAATATGGAGTGGTTTTACAGGCTTATGCAGGAGCCGGGGAGGTTGTTTGGGAGATATTGGAGGACAAATACAAAGTTTCTTTGGGATATCTATGTGAAAAATTTTTTCCTCGAAAAAAGAGGTGATTTATAGTGGAGCATTTACATATATTGATTGTTCATAATCGTTATCAGTTGGCGGGAGGAGAGGATACGGTCGCTGAAAATGAAGAAAACCTATTAAAACGTTATGGGCATCATGTGTATCACTATTATCGGGAAAATAGTGAAATTTTAAAGATGAATGTATTTCAAAGAGCTCTTGCCGGATTGAACAGTTTTTTTTCGATTAAAACTTATAAAGAAATCCGTAAGATGATAGCAGATTATCAGATAGAAATCGTACATGTCCATAATACGGTTCCTTTAGTAAGCTGTTCCGTTTATTACGCGGCTAAAGCAAGTAAATGTGCGATCGTACAATCCATACATAATTTACGGATGATTTGTCCGTCGGGTACGATGGTGCGTAATAATAAAATATGTAAAGAATGTCTGCGCAAAGGCCTTTACTGCGCGATAAAACATAAATGTTACCGTGGCTCAAGGGCTCAAAGTGCTATTCTTGCCGCATCGATAGCGTTTCATAGATGGATAAGGACTTATAAAAAGGTTGATGCTTATCTGGTGACGACAAAGTTTAACTACGAATTGCTAAATAAAGTAGTGCCAAAAGAAAAAATTTTTTTAAAGCCATATTATTCAGATAGTCAGCCAAGAGATAGAGAAAGTAAGAAAAGAGAGTACTATATTTTTGTTTCAAGGCTCGAATATTTAAAGGGCATTTATATTGCGTTAGAAGCATTTAGTCATCTTCCTGATCAAAAGCTGATTGTGCTTGGAACAGGGCCTGAAGAAGACAAAGCAAGAGCATACGTGGAAGAAAGAAAACTTTCGAATATCGAGTTTCTGGGTTTTAAAGGGAAAAAGGAAATGCTTGATTTAATGTATCATGCTAAGGCACTGGTATTTCCAACTCAATGGTTTGAAGGCTTTCCCATGACAATAGTAGAAAGTCTGGCTGTTGGAACTCCAGTCATCGGAAGCGATATAGGGAACGTGGGAACAATTGTCAGGAACCATGTCAATGGTCTGACATTTCATTATAACAGCAGCAGGGATTTGATTAATAAAATTTTATTTTTTGAAAAAAATCCAGAAGAAGCGAGGAGGATGGAGGAAGAAGCTCAGAATGACTTTATCAAAACACATACACCAGAGAATGTTTACGAGAGGACAACGGAAATATATAACTCCATAAGAAAATGAAGAGGAAGGGATATGCAGATGATTCATTTTAACAGACCACCTGTTGTTGGGACAGAATTAAAATATATAAACGAAGCGATTGAAAATCATAAAATCTGCGGTGACGGCAGTTTTACAAAAAAGTGTGATGAGTGGCTGGAAAAAAGGTTCGCGGCACAGAAGGTTCTGTTGACTACAAGCGGAACCACTGCGTTGGAGATGGCTGCGCTTATGTGTGGATTAGAACCAGGGGATGAAGTAATTCTTCCGAGTTTTACTTTTTCCTCTACAGCGACGGCCTTTGTTTTGACGGGAGCAAAACTTGTTTTTGTTGATTTGCGTCCAGATACGATGAATCTTGATGAATCTAAGATTGAGGCAGCGATTACTGACAGAACAAAAGTGATCTGCGTCATGCATTACGCGGGAGTGAGCTGTGATATGAACGCGATCATGAGCCTTGCGAAACGATATAATTTGCTTGTAGTAGAAGATGCCGCCCAAGGAGTGATGAGCAGTTACCAGGGAAGCGCATTGGGAACAATCGGTGATTTTGGATGCTATTCTTTCCATGAGACAAAAAATTATTCTATGGGAGAAGGAGGAGCAATCGTCATCAATCATTCAGAATGTAATGAAAGAGCGGAAATATTAAGAGAGAAGGGAACAAATCGTTCCAAATTCTTCAGAGGTGAAATAGCGAAATATAATTGGGTCGATTATGGGAGCAGTTATTTGCCAAGTGATATAAATGCTGCTTATCTTTGGGCACAGCTTCAAGTAGCAGATGAAATAAATAATAAGCGGATCAGGATATGGAATACTTATTATGAAGCGTTTCAGGAGTTTGGAAAAAAAGGAGTTATAGGTCTGCCCCAAATACCATCCGATTGTGTACATAATGCTCATATCTTTTATATCAAGTGCAAAGATATAGACGAGAGGACAGGCTTTATTAGGTACATGAAAGAACATGATATCCTTTGTACTTTCCACTATGTTCCGTTGCACAGCGCTCCTGCTGGGATGAAATTTGGCCGTTTTAATGGGGAGGATATCTATACTACGAGAGAGAGTGAGCGTTTGGTTCGATTGCCTTTATACTATAATATGGAAGAAAAAGATTTGGAATATGTGATTTCGACAGCCACAGTTTTTTTTGAGAAGCTATCATGAGGTTAGTTGGTGAAGAATGACAAATGAAAATAGAAATAGTTGAATTATACTGCGGAGCGTCTGGGAGAAAAGGAATTGGGAAAGCTATGAAGAAATTGATGTATAAAGATTGAAAATAACGGAAAGAAGTATGATTGGATTATGCAGAAGTATTTTACGATGTTGAAAGTTAAGCTTTTCTTGGCTGTACTGAATCTAAAAATAGATGTAAAGTGGGAATTGTTGAAATGAAGAAGATACTGTTTGTAACAAATATACCGTCACCATATAGTGCCGATCTGTTCTATTATTTACAATCCAGTATAAAAAAGTATAAATTTTATGTGCTGTATACTCACGAAACAGAAGATAATAGGAAATGGACGATAGATAAAGAAAAGTTAAAGAATACCATTATTCTAAAATCAAGGATTTTAAAGGTCAAGACAAAACTGGACATCAGATATATTCATATTCCTGGAAAAGTTTTTAACACAATAAGTAGGGTAAACCCAGATATGGTTATTGCATGGGAATATAACATAGCAGCGGTACAAAGCATGATCTGGTGTAAGAGACATAACAAAAAGTTTATCAGTGTAACGGAAGGAACTCTGTTAACAGAGAGCAATTTATGGCTTATTCAAAAGATTACAAGAAAAATGATAATATCCACTGCAAATGCTTTTTTAGTAAGTGGAATAAAAGCAAAAGAAAAGCTTTTGAGTTGGGGAGTAAAGAAAGAAAAAATTTTTACAGAATTACTTACGGTTGATGTAAATAATTTTGTTGGTGGACATAGAGAAGTTAAAAAGAATATTATCCTGTATGTCGGAAGTCTGGTAAAACGCAAAGGCGTGGACTTGTTGATTTCGTCGTTACCGTTAATTGAAAATAATTATGTTTTGAGAATTGTTGGAAATGGGACAGAAGATGAAATTTCAACTTTAAAGAAAATAGCAGATAGTTTGAACGTTTCTGATAAAATTGAGTGGTGTGGATTTAAAGAAGGAAAAGATTTAGTTAAGGAATATAAAGAGGCAGCTGTTTTTGTGTTACCTACCAGAGAAGACTGTTTCGGCCTGGTTTTGTTGGAAGCACTGGCTTCCGGAGTTCCTATTGTTGCCTCTAAGTATGCAGATGGAGCTTACGATATTGTATTGCCGGGGAAAAACGGTCTGATGGTAGATCCATATAAGAAAGAAGAACTGGCTGAGGCCATAGATTTTGTACTTGGGAATCCCAAGATATGGCCGGAATGGGAACAGTACAGTGCAGAGATTGTAAAAAAATTTTCGTATCCGGAAGTATCAAAAGGAATTATAGACGCAATTGAGTTTGGTTTAAAAAAAACAGAAAGATAACATCATGAATATAGCTATAGTTTTAGCAGGAGGGACAGGAACCAGAGTCGGCGCTGACATTCCGAAGCAGTTTATCAAGGTTATGGGGAAGCCGATTCTGGCCTATACACTGGAAATTTTTCAAAAGAACCAGAATATCGATGCCATTGAAGTGGTCTGTCATCAGGACTGGATCGATGAGATAGAGAACATAGACAGAGAGTATGGGTTCGGTAAAGTACGGTGGATTGTCACGGGAGGCGGTACCTTTCAGGAATCTGTGATGAATGGAATTTTTCATTTAAAAGGTAAGATTCTTTCAGAGGATCTGGTGATAATCAGCTTTGGGGTTTCACCGATGACGACAGATGACATTATTGATGACAGTATTCGGGTCTGTATGGAACATGGCAATGCCATCGCCTCAGAGGATATTCCGCTTTGTACTTGTATCAAAGACGACGAATATGGTTCTACTCAAAATATTTTCCGGGAGACATTAAAGGGATTCAGCAATCCCTGGACATTTCGTTTCGGAGAATTATGTGACGCCTATGAAACAGCTGGAGATCGGGGAATTCTTGAATCTCTCGAACCTCACACAACATCCCTTTATCTGGCATTGGGAAAGAGATTATGGTTTTCCAAGACAGTTTCGACCAATTTTAAAATTACAACAAAAGAAGATTTAGACCTGTTTGAGGGGTATTTATTGTTACAACAAAAACGCAGTCTGGAACCTGGCAACAGCAGATAATAGAAAGGTATTGAGAAAATAATGATAACCTATAAGGAATTTGAAGTGATTCGTACCTTGTTGAAAAAAAGCAGCCCCATCAATGATCTCGCAGATTTTGTTTACCGAAATAAACATTATTATGTGTTTAAGTCTATAGACGAGGTAACCGGTCTTGTAGAAAGCTTGGAGAATAAGGGTTACATCCTGGACGGCAGGGTAACTGCTTCGGCCATGAAAGAATTGGAATCATTAAAAGTAAAAAATGCCGTCATATTAGCGGCAGGAGGATCCGAGACGTCTTCCAAATCCATCTATTCCATGCCGAAGGGACTTTTTATCAAAGAGGGAGAAACCTTAATTGAACGTCAGATCCGACAGCTGAAAGAGACAGGAATTGATGATATCACAGTTGTCGTCGGATATAAACAGGAAATGTATTTCTTTTTGATGGAAAAGTGGGGGGTTAAACTGGAAATCAATCCGGATTTAAAGAAGAATAATATTTATTCCCTTTATATGGCGGTTGAACAGCTGGGAAGTACTTATATCTGTAATTGTGATAATTATTTTGAGGAAAATCCGTTTTCCCTATACGAGTATAACGCATATCACGCTACGGTATATAAAAAGGATGCACAGAACGAACTGCTGGTTCGAAAAAATTCTTCGGGCCGTATTCTTGAAGTATACAGCGGGATCAAAGAGGGGGAGTGTATTTATGGACATGCCTATCTTGACCGGGAACTAAGCCGAAGACTGGTGGATTATATGAAGGCGGAAATTGATGATTTTCGTGTGTCCGCCTTGTTTTGGGAGGAATTTATCAGCCGCCATGCCGAGGACCTGGATATGTATGTTCGTGAATATTCTCCGGAGTTTCTTTATGAATTTGATTCTATTCAGGAGATTCAAAACATTGACAGTCTGTTTTTAGAAAATGTCAGCGGGCGAATCAATGAAAAGATCTGTGAGGTGCTGGACTGCAGAGAAGATGAGATCAGCAATATCGTGATCCTGCAGAAAGGACTTACCAATATTCTGTTTACATTTATCGTGAGAGAGGAAAAATACATATTCCGTTATCCGGGCGACAGCAGTCAGTTTTTTATCTACCGCCAGAATGAAGTCCGTGCTCAGCAGCTGGCAGCCAGAGCAGGAGTTGACAATACTTATGTCTATATTGACGAGAGCGGTATTAAAATTTCCAAATACCGTGAAAACTGCAGGAATTTAAGCGAAATTTATTATCGCGATATCAAGTTTATGAAACGGCTTTCACGCCAGATCCGCAGATTTCACGAAGAAGGATACCTGATGGAGGATTGGCAGAAGTTCGATTACAGGCCGATCGATCAGACAGAACGTCTCCTGAGGGAAGCCTCCCGGATGAAGAGCAATCTGTTGGAGCTGTTTCGATCCGAACGAGATGCGATGCGGAAAATCTATGCATACACGGAGATGGATGGAGTTCAAAAGACCATGTGCCATAATGATATCAACGGTGACAACTGTCTGTTAAATGAGGAGACCTTTGATATCATCGACTGGGAGTTTGCAGGCTGGAATGATCCGGCTTACGATTTCGGACGAGTCATTGCAGGATATGATTTCGATGATCCGGATATCGACCAGATCCTTGAGGCATATTTTGGAAGGCCGGCAACAGAGGTGGAACGCCTGCACTGGATTGCTTATATGGGAATTCATAATTGGTACTATTGCGGCTGGGCTTTATATAAAGAGAGCATAAATGAGAGCTCCCGTGACTGGCTGATCTTTTTCTATAAACAGGTGAAAAGAGTAATCCGGTATGTGCTGCCCCAGTATGAGGCTATTTATGGATCAATCGCTGCAGAATCAGCGGAATAAGAGTGCAGAATCAGATGAGAGGAATCTTTATGAATTGTCGTTCAATTGGTAATGAAGAGGCAAAAGAGCTTATGTTATCTCTGCTTCTAAAATTTGCGGGGTATTGTCAGGAGCATAATCTGAGATACTTTTTGGCATACGGAACTTTACTGGGGGCAGTCAGGCATAAGGGGTATATTCCATGGGACAATGACATCGATGTGTGGATGCCAAGACCGGATTATGAGCGGTTTCGAGTTATGGCCGCTTCCGATCCTGTCTCTCCGGAAATGAGCTGTCTGGATTATCATGAGACCAGAACCTTTCCTTTTCTTAAAGCAATTGATAACAGAACTGCACTAAGAGAGCATTTCCTGGTGACAGAAGAAAACCTTGGACTCTATATTGACATTTTCCCCCTGGACGGACTGCCGGATGACGATAGAAAGATAAGAAAAATACTGTCGAAATCAGAAACGTATAACAAGCTGTTTGCACTGGCAAATTACAGGTTCAACACGGGTTCATCAAAAGTGATAAGATTTATGAAGAATATATTTTACCCAATATCAAGGCTGCTGTCCAACCGATGGATATGCGAAAGGATTAACAGGCTCTGTGAAGATTATAATTTTGACAAATCGTTCTATGTGGGAAATATTGTGTGGGGCTATCCATCGAAAGAAAGGCTGCAAAAGGCATGGTTTGAGCCGACAGAGGGGATAT
>Ga0137306_102119_pt1 | contig 17532 bp, 19 predicted proteins | sample Inofroosms_March_FD_97187 | JGI IMG/M metagenome (GOLD analysis project Ga0137306, IMG submission 97187) | Mouse cecal microbial communities from Vienna, Austria - N-Acetylneuraminic and N-Acetylglucosamine D2O microcosms_March | ecosystem: Host-associated > Mammals > Digestive system > Large...
CGTGTTCCATCTCACACCCAAGCACGGCAAGATAATTTTCGATAAAATGTCTGTGACGGACGCATATCTCGTAGTCCGGATTATCCCTCGGCGTCAGCGTGACCGGGTCATACCGCAGCTGCAGGATGCAGGTCTGACGGAATAATCTGGAAATGGTCTTTTTCAGATTCTCCGCTTCAGACGCAGATAATTCTTCCATATATGTAATCATTTGTAAGATTCCTTTCCATATCAAATGTAATGATCCAAAGTTGCTCTGCTGTTCTGTGCTTTTGCCTGATCCAGTTATTCATGGATCGTAAGCGCAGAAAAACAGCATCCATCCCGATTCTGCAGATCCTCCCCAATCTCGATCTTTCTTGCATCGTCCGCGATCTCCACCGCATCCTGCCAAACAAAAAATAATTTTTCCAGGTCTTCCGCAGAACGCACCGTGTCCTCCGTGACCATAAAAGTCCCGTTCCGCTCGTTTTTACTTCGAAATTCGGCGATCTCCTGTCTGGTGTAGAGGGGCTTCAGCACAAATTCATCCAGATCTTCCTGCTGTTCCGCATCCCTGGCCACAGCCTGTGGAGTAAATACTGCTTTCTCCGTATTCCTGCGGCGGGCAAGGCTCTGCCCGGTCACTGTGCGGAAGGGTTCTGTCAGATGCATCCGGTCAGAAAGCTTTTCCAGAATTTCCGCACTGTGTCCGCTCTCGTTCAGGAGCTTGACCAGCACCGCCGTCGGGTCTTCTTCCAGCGCGCCCTCCATGAGGATGTAGCGGATTCTTGCCGCCGCCCGGCTGGCAAACAGGGTCTTCTGCTCGATCAGCTTATTATATCTGCGCTCAATGGCGTCAAATTCCCGTTCGATCAGGCAGATGATGTTCATTGCCTCATCAGCAAGCCGGATGGCATGTTCCAGGCGGCGGGACTCGATCCTTTCCTCCGCAGGAAGGCTGTCCAACTCCGCCAGCTCACGCCTTCTTCCCGTCAGTTCCTGCTTCCTGACCTCATTTTCGCTCAGATTCCGGTCGATCAGTTCCTTGACCGCTTCCTTATATCGGTAAAAGCTGTCCGTCGTGGTGAGGATTGCATATTTCCTGCTCTCATTGTTATTCATTTCCTTTACCAACACTTCCTGGATCCCGAGAAAGCTTCTCTGCCTGGACAGTTCGTCAAAATACCCTCTCATGCCCTCCTGCATGTTGGAAAGCATCTGCAGAAGGGAGCGGGATGCCTGCAGTGCGCTTTTCAGGATGTCATTATTTTTTTCACTGTCGGAGCTGTAGGTGTACAGATAACTGTAGACTGCCAAGACGCTTTCCCGCTCCCGGGTGTCCTCTTCGCTGTAAAGGCGCTGAAACAGTTCCACGAACAGCTGGCTGTATTCCGGAAAGGAGACCACGTAGCTGTCCAGGACTTCATCGTAATCCCGTCTCAGCCACCCCCAGTCTTCCAGATGTTTCAGACAGATGGAGGCCATGTTGCTCCTGGTCAGCAGTTCGCCCTCCTCGTCAAACTGCTCCTCGCTCCAGTCCAGCGTCTCCGCAGCGATCTGTTCATTCATGATCAGGCGGCACTCCCGCTCCGTCAGGCCGAGCAGAGAATATGACCGGCCGGATTCTTCATAGACCGCAGTCAGGAAACGCTGGTAATAGTTCATATATTTGCTTGCAAAAAGCTTGTAAAAATCTTTTGGGATCTTGCTTATCAAATTCATAAGACGGCTCCTTGTAGTATCTTGGAATAGCTTTGCGTCATTCAGGATTTCAGGCCGCAGGCCTGCCTGCCATACAGGCGAACGCCGCAGACCAGTTCCTGCATTCTTTATAGTATACCTTATCAAGATAGAATCCGTACATCTTTTTATTCATTTGTCATAAAAAAACCAAAAAATCTGTTTACATTATGACAAGGTATGTTACAATATAGGCAGCAAGGAAAAAGGAGGATCCACAAATGGCAGCGCATTTATCCGCCACTGGCTTCAAGATCAGGCAATTACGGGAAAAGGCCAATCTGACTCAGAAGCAGATCGCAGACTATCTTTCCGTAGACCAGAGCCTTATTTCAAAGATTGAAAAAGGGGAACGCTCCATAAGTTCAGATATTTTGGATCAGCTGTCTGTTCTTTTTTGCTGTCCGATCGCTGCTTTATTGTCGGAAGCTCCCCTTCAGCCAGCCTATGAGATTGCTTTCCGGACTGCCTCTGTTGATCATACTGATCTGAATACGCTGTCAGTCATCAATAAGATTGCTCTGAATCAGCTGAAGATGGATCAGCTTGGGAGGAATTGTGAATGATAAATAAATTAGACCTCAGCGCCAAGGCCTCTGTCATCCGAAAAAAATTAGGAGAAGACGAATCCTCTCCCATTCATATTTTTACTCTGGTCCAATCGATCGCTTCCTTGACATTGGTGTTTTATCCTCTGGGCAAAAATATCAGCGGCGCCTGCTTCCGATGCCCGTCTTCCGCGGTGATCGCCGTCAATTCCGGCATGTCGATCGGGCGGCAGAGGTACACTCTGGCGCATGAGCTTTATCATCTATATTTTGATAAAGAGCTGTCCTCTACAGTCTGCTCCAGTAAGTTTGACACCAAAAGCGAAACAGAGCAATGCGCGAATCAATTTGCATCCTATTTTTTAATCCCCCCCGCCGCTTTATTTGAAAGAATACAGAGATGCTCGCAAAAAGCGGGAGGCGGTCTCTCCATGAGTGATATCATCCGCATGGAACAGTATTTCGGCGTGAGCCATCAGGCAATGCTGATCCGGCTGCAGGATGAAGGATATCTGACCTCCGCACAGGCAGAGTCCATGCAGGCCGGAGTGATCGCATGCGCGTCCAGGCTTGGTTATGACGTGTCATTATATAAGCCGTCTCCGGAAGATAAAAATATCCGGGTATTAGGGCATTATATCTGTCAGGCAGACCGGCTGCTCCAGGCAAAGATCATTTCTGCCGGAAAATATGAAGAATTTTTGTTAGACGCTTTTCGTGACGATATCGTGTTTGGCGAAGACTCGGAAGCGGGGTGTATGATTGATTAAAACTCTTTTTTTCGACACAGACTGTTTATGTGCATTTTTATGGGTCGGATATGAAGGCCTGCTTCCGCAGTTATATCCCGGCAGGATCATCATCCCCCGTCCAGTATATACCGAATTGTGCAATCCCCGTATTCCCCATCTCAGATCCCGTACAGACGCGCTTCTCAGACAAAAGCAGGCGGCTGTCCAGGAGTTACATATTGACTCAGCGGAGTATCGGACCTACTTTCAGCTGACTGAGGCTCCTGAAAAAGGACATCCTCTGATCGGAAGCGGAGAAGCCGCAGCAATCTCGCTGGCAAAGCAGTATGACGGGATTGTTGCAAGTAATAATTTAAGAGATATCTCTTCGTACATCAGCGAATTTTCTTTAGAGCATATCACTGTGGGCATCATTCTTGTCAATGCCTGTCATAACGGCCTGATAACAGAAGAGGGCGGCAACACGATCTGGGCAAAGATGTTAGCCAGGCGCCGCCGCTTGGGGGCTCCTACGTTTACCGATTATCGAAACCAGCAGCCTTTGATTCCGTGAGGGCAGGAGTCTGGCGCTCGGCCAGCGGCTGAAATGCACCGTCCATATTCAAAAAGGCTGCCGGCAGCAAACCTCCTGCATTATAATTCTCTTTCCAATGCCTGCAGCAGCATCACATGATATTCCTCATCCTGGATGATGCGTCTCAGCACTGCGTTTACACAGTCGTCATCCATCATCTTGATATGCATCTGGTACTGGCTGATGGCATCTTTTTCCGCCGCGATGTCGGCCTGCAGCATTTTTCCCAAATGTTCCGGGATTGTGAGGTATTCCGGCGTCCACATCCTGGGCCGCCCATTGTACGGCCTTGCAATAAAGTCCACCTTACCGCCCAGCAGGCAGATCAGCTCGCCAAGCTTCTGCAGGTGCATCATCTCCGCAATCCCAATTCCAAGGAGCGTCTTTGCCACAGCGCATTTTTCATGGGAAATGCGGTTTTCATTGTTGATGTACTGAGTGATCGCGGACAACTCCGACACCGGCCCACAGTAATCCATTCCCAGCAGATTGGCATAGGCCGGATTTTCCCTCCTCACCTGGATCGGCGGATAAGGCAGATCCGTCATGATGGGCTTTACACCTGCAAAGCTGCAGGTATTGGTCAGACACGTTTCATTTCTTTCCATATTATGAAATGCTCTCCTTAAGATCTTCTTTAGTTGATGATATGCCGGAACACCCGATACTATGAACCTTACCTATTGAATCTTTTCCTCCGCCGCCTCCTGCACGCCATTCATTTTCTCTGCCGGATAGCCGCCAACGGCAGTTGCCGGAAGGGATTGCCCCCATGATCTACATTCCGATAAACGTCCCTGCCAGCAGCATCACCACCGGTACGATATATTTCCGCGGATGATGCCACAGGTCATTTTCAATCTTCCATCCCCGGATGGGATGTCTCCATTCCAGAAATACTGACAGTGCGGCGCTGGCCGCAGCAAACCCCGCCGCCGTCAGAACCTCCGCCATCCCGATCCCGCCATGGATCACCTGCCAGCTGATCAGATACACACTGTTTCCCGTAAAATTTACCAGGGCAATGAACAGACCGTATGCTCCGCAGAAGCGGACGGATTGTCCGGGCAGGAGCCGCACTGCCTGCTCCAGATCCGGATCGCATGACAGAAGGATGCAGATCGGAGTATTCATACAGAGGATCGCAAAACCCATGGGCAGCGTGTTCAGTCCTTCAAACTGCCCCAGCATCAGCGGAAGGAAACCGGCGATCAGCCAGAGGCCGGCGGTATTTACCAGATAGTTTTTATTTGATGTGATGTACCGCAGAAGATAACAGAGGATCCAGCCTTTTCTCCCGGTATATCTCTTTTTCCCATGTGACGCTGCAGGCTGGTAAAATACATAGGCATCGATTCTTTTTCGGGAATCCGTTTTCCCTGGTTTTGGTTCCGGCGCTTTTCTGCGGAATGCTTTCCATGAAATGGATTCCCTGATTTCCTGATGCATATGCACTGCCGCATACGATCCGGCTGACAGCGCACATCCCAGGCAGGCCATCAGAACCGCCGCCCCGATTTCAGCCGCGCTCCACTGCGCCGCCGCGAAAAACAGCGCAAGAACCACTGCCGTTTTCGTGATCAAGGTATATCCGCCGAATGCCGCCGCATACGAAATCACCATTTCCCTGTTGTTAAAGGGCAGCATGAACAGTCCCATAAATATTTCCGCATTCTGCGGGGAATTTAATGCGCGCCACATGATCCCTGCCGAAAATACGGCTGCTGTCAGATACAGGACCGCCGGGGACACCTGTACCCGAAGCTCCGACGCATAGACCGCAAGGAAAAGGATCATGCACAGCACCAGGCTGCGTGTAACCCGCTCATACCTGTTTCCGAATAATTGTTTTGCAACTGCATGAAACGGTGTGTTTTTTCCGTATCTTTCACAAAATGATCTCATATTTGCAAGCGCCTCCTGAATGATAAAAACTGGCCTCCGCGGCAAGCTGACGCGGCAGCAAAACTCCTGACTGTCACAAAGCGGTTTCATTGTCTGTGAGTACCTCCCGAATCGTGTCAGCCTGGATCTTGTTCCCGGTGAAGCACCGGGATATCCGCCCATGTTCCAAAACAAGCACCCGGTCAGAGGTCAGGCAGATGCTTTCCAGGATGTGGGAAGAAAACAGGACCGTACCGAACTGCCGGTATCCGCTGATCAGCCGGTAAAGGTATTCGGTGCTCTGAAAATCCAGTCCGTTGACCGGTTCATCCAGCAGCAGAAGCTTCGGACGCAATGCGAATGCCGTGATCAGATATACTTTTTTCAGATTGCCTGTGGACAGTTCTTTGAGAAGCACATCAGTATATTTTTCAAAATGGAACCCCCGGATCAGCTCCGTGAGGTCCGGCAGCTTCTTCCCGTAGGACGCGGCCGCATAGGAAATGTATTCTCGGAAGGTAAAGTATTGAAACGAACGATCTTCCGCGAAAACCGTGTAGCGTGCCTGCTTGAAAGCCTTATCCCGGAACGAAAACTTCTGGCCCTCCCAGGCGGCTGTTCCCACCTGAAAATGTTTGTTCAGGCCGGAAAGCGTCTTTAGAAATGTGGTCTTTCCGGCTCCGTTCAAACCGATCAGTCCGACGACTTCATTTGCGTCCAGCTCAATGGAAAAACCGGAAAGGACGTGCTTTTGGGGCGTGTACCATGCCTGTAGATCATCTATTTTTAGAAACTTTTGTGTCTGGTCCTGCCCGATCATTTTTTCTCACCCTTTTCCTTCTTCCGAATTGCAAAAGCCGACTGGAAGAATAGGATCCCCAATACAAGATTCAGGATCACAGCTGGAATATTCATTATCGGCAGAGACACCGCTGCTGCGATCAGCCAAATGGTTCCCATGATAAGACGAATATAAAAGTGACGCATAACGTTGTACCTCCTCTTTGTTTGATTACATTTAGAGGATAATACAATTTCATGGTTTCTGCCGTTTTGTCCGTAAACGGCAGTTTTTTGTCCATGACAGAAAAATACCGTAGCTGTCCATTCCTGCCTATTGCAGATTTACCGCTTCAAAAGACAGCGTGACCACCGCCCGGAACACATGCTCCTTGTACATGGTCTCCACGATCCCGTCATATTTTTCCGCCGCGGCGCGGACGCTTTTCAGTCCCCAGCCGTGCAGTCCGCCCTCTGTCTTGGCAGAGATCAGTTCTCCCTGCTTTGAGACAGGCGGGGCATCACATCCATTTTCCACCTTGATCACAAGCATGTTGTTGATCCGGCGGACAGTCAGACGGATGAAACGCCGATTCCCCTGCGCTGTCTTTGCCGCTTCCAGCGCATTGTCCAGCAGATTTCCCAGGATCGCGGTCAGATCAGCGCTTCGGATATTGGTGTGACGCGGGTATTCCATGTTGACCTCTGCGGCAATCTGCTGCTCCTGTGCGGCAGCTGTCTTCATTCCGATCAGGTAATCCACTGCCTCATCTCCCGTCCAACCGGAATTTGTGATCTCCCGGACCGGCCCCCGCAGATCCTCCAGATACTCTACGGCTTCGTTTACATTTCCATGGGTCAGATGACGGTGCAGGAGCTCGATATGGTTGTGCAGGTCATGGAACAGTCTGGCATTTTCCGAATACAGGCGGTTCAGGCTTTGGTAATCTCGGTCCAGCAGTTCCGCCTGCTCCTCCTTCAGCCGGACGATCTCCTTCTCCGCTTCATAATGGCTGTTCAGATTGTAGACCAGAGCCGAAAACATCAGAATCACGGAAAACAGAGTCCACATAGACAGTTCATCCTCCGGGATTGCGATCACGGTCTGCGAACCAAGAGTAACAACGCAGATCATCCCCGTCACAGCGATGGCAGACGCCGTGCGAAATACGTCTGTCCCGTCCTGGCTGTTTTGGGGACCATTCTGGAGATCCGCGGCATGGCGCGCTGAAAATGGATCTGCTCCTTCCTGGCCGCGCTTTCTGCGCTCCTTTCGGCCTGCGGCATGGCGTATGGAAAACGCATCCCTTTGTCCTCCGCGTTTTTTCACAGCCGATATCAGGATCACCAGCATAAACAGGCGGACTGTCCAGACAGCCAGAAGATGCTCCGGCGCACCGCGGTCCAGGAAACGCATCCAGCCCTGGCCGTCCGGCAGAACAGCCATCCCCTGTCCGCTCAGATATCCTTCCGTCATACCTTCGATTCCCCGCACCTTTGCGGCAGAAGATTCCGGTCCGGTCAGACAGGCCCAAAACACATCCATCGCCTGATGGGAGGCACACCATCTTGCCAGATATCCCGCGCGGAATGCAACGGCATACACACAGGATATGATAAATTCCCAAAGTGCCGACGCAATTTCATAAAAGAAAAGAAGAAACAGGCTCATCCGCGTCTTCTCCCGTGATAGAAGCATGCGCGACACTGCGGCCAGAAAAAACAGTTCTGTTCCGATCACCCCTGCATCGGAAACTGAACACAACGGCAATGCTGTAATGACCGCTGCTGCCACTGATATGACGCCGATCCTGCGTAAATCTATCCGGGCCGAAAGCAGCCCGCACACGAGGTACAGCCCGAGAAAGCCCCGGATGCTGTTTGTCAGAAAATAGGAAAGGATCTGATACCATTCCATCATATATGCGCCCCCCAAAAACGATTGATCTGAAGCTTCACTTCCTGTAAATGAGCACGGCTTATGGGCAGCTCCACACCGTTTTTCAGAACAGCCATCCCGTCGCTGACCTTCATGATCTGGATGATATTTACAATGTAACTTCGGTCTATAAAAAGAAACTCTGGAACGTCCAGCTCCGAAAAAATCTGCTGCAGAGACTTCCGGACCTTTGCCGACGCCATATCCGGCGATGAGGCGCCCTCTGTCCTGCCGGCAGGGGACAGATTTTGGAAATAGATCACAGAATTTTTCCCGCCGTCACGCTCGATATAGAAAATGTTTTTATACGGAATCTTTTCCATCCGGCGGCTGGTCTGAATGATATATTCCTGCCCTGCCTCCAGTTCGATCAGCTTTGCAGCATCCGCCACGGCGGCCGATAGACGTTCCTCCGGATCGTCCTTCGGAACGTAACGGAAGATAGACAGCTCATAGGCGTCGATCGCATATTCCAGATGGGAAGTGATAAAAATGATCTTTACGTTGGGCAGAAAGGGCTTGATCTTCTTCGGAAGCTCCATCCCGGTGAGGCCGGGCATTTCGATATCTAGCAGGAGCAGGTCATAGAAAAAATGATCGTCCGTAATATCATACAGCAGGTTGCTGCTCTTTGTGTATGTTGTGATCTCGTATCCGATGCCGCAGTTCTGCAGGCTTGTCTTTACGATTTTCTCATGCAGGGCGACCGGCTCCTGCTCATCATCGCAGATCGCGATCCGTATCATAGCGCTGCCTCCTTTTCCTGATCATGGTATTCTTATTTTTTATCCAGCACTAGTACTCCATCCGGCCAGAAATTGAACTCCTAAACTGCCTGTTCCGCACCATTGCGTCGTTAAAAGTTCTAGCCGATGCACCCACATCGCCGTCGAACTTTTGCCTAGCACTGGTGCGAACCAGACAGTTCATTAGTTCAATTCCTGACTGGATGGAGTACTAGCCTTGCCCGCCGGATCTCCTCTTCATCTGTCCGGAATATCTCAAATTCCCCAATCCCCGGAATTCCCATATGGACCTCCCGGTTCCGGTAAACCATACCGCTGCTGATCATTTTCTTTCCGGACATGTGAAAGCTGGCAGCGCCGATCTCATCCATCAGCTGCCTGATGACCTCCGCATTGACCCCGCTCCCCACAAGAATCTCAATCCTGCCGTCTGCCTGCCTGATCAGCTTTTTTAAGGTCTCTTTTCCTGCAAGGCAGTGGTCTGCCTGTCCGGAGGTCAGGATCGTGTCCACCCCCAGCGACAGCGCTTCCTCCAATGCCTGATACGGATTCCGGCATACGTCAAATGCCCGGTGCAGCGTCATTTGCAATGGGCCGGCCTGTTCCCGGAGTACCCGCATTCTGTCGGAATCCAGACTGCCGTCTGCTTTCAGGCAACCGACGACCACACCGTCTGCCCCCAGCTCCCGGAACATCCGGATATCCTCGGAAATCATCTGAAATTCCGCATCGGTATATAAAAAATCTCCGAATCTCGGACGGATCAATACATTCAGATCGACATCGCATGCGCTGCGGATTTGTTTAAACTGGCTAACCCCGGGCGTAGTCCCTCCGATGACCAGATTGGCGCAGACCTCCAGGCGGTCCGCCCCGCCCTTCTCCGCTAGGATTGCCGATTCCACGGAATCAATACATACTTCTAATCTTCTCTCCATTTTTTACTCCTCCTGCAAATAGCAGTTTACATGTATCACCGAATTTGTTGTTTCATCCAGGACTTCGGCTCGGATCTCCTTCGAATAGTCCAGCGGATAAAAGAGCGGCTGCAGGTCAAGTTCTTTCGGAACCGCTTTCTTCTTCCACTTTGCGACCTCCTCCGGGTCTTCCACATATTTTGACTCTCGTTTTCCCCTGCCGTTTTCATTTCTTGTAGTCACGCTGACCGAGCGCACAGAATAATCCGCCAGTGTCCGGTGGATCTGCACGCCGTATGATTCCAGCAGGCTGCAGGTCCGTACAAAAAACGGATAGATGGGAATACTGCCCGGAAGCATGGGGCCGTCCGATTCAAGTTCTACGAATCCCAGGGGGAGCGCCTTCTTGAGATCGTCCATTTTCATATCCCCGATATCCTTTTGGCAGGCATCCAGAAGTGCCTCTTTCTCGTTCTCCTCCAACTTCATCACCGTATCCGTCACCCCGTCTGACCAGGTGAAGCGGGCATCCGCCGCGAATCCGCTGTTGTCCACAGGGTATGTGATCTGTTTGTATTCATCCGTCTCGAATACCATGGCAAATGCCTGCAGTTCCTCTTCGTCTATCGGATACACCCGATAGGCCTGGCTTCCGTTTTTCATATGATAGCAGATGACCGTGTGAGTAACCTCTGTAAGATCTGTGCCTGCGTCCGGCAAATCATCATTTTCTGCAAGTAATGTGATCCATGCCATGGCTGCACTCTTTCCCTCCTCTGCAAGAAGACAGCGCTCCAGCTGCCTGGCCGTTCCATATCTTTCCCCGCCCGTTCGGATCTCGTTGGACATTCCAACGCCGCCAATGGTGACTCCGACCCTTTCAACGGAGCGTTCCTCCGGCAGAAATGAATCGAACGCGGATGCTCCTGATAAAAATACGATCCCTGACAAAGCCACCGCCGCACATTCTGCGGCAAGCTGCCATTTCCGCCGGAAAATTCCCCGGCGCAGATCTCCCCGCTCCTCGGACTTTCCATTTGCAGCTGCTTTCTCTGACGGGATTTTCCAGCCGCATCCCATGCCCAGCTCCAGCAGAAAATGCACTCCGGCCACGGCAGCAATACCTGCCAGTATGCTCAGCGCCCCGCAAAGCCCTGGTGTTTTCTCCGCAAGCCCGGTCAGCTCCGTCAGAAAACTCCCCATCCACACTCCTGCCAGAAAGGAGAGCAGCCATTCCGCCGCACGTTCCGCCTTCGAAATCGCGAACCATTTCCCGATCCGTTCCGTCCTTCTCTTTTTCTGCGCCGCAGCAAACAGGAGAAACGGCAGGACGATCCATTCGGAAGCCGCAAGGACGCTGCTCCCGGACGGAATATACTCAAACACTTCAAACTTGTCAAAGAGATTGCTCCCGGCCAGATCCTGGGCCAGGGAAAACGGCGCCGTCAGGACATCCAGTTTCTCGAACGCCGGGATTCTGTAGTAAGTCTGAAAATAATTTGACGCCCATGCGGTCCATGCATTTCCCACCAGAATATGTCCGTAGAACAGGCAGAGGGCATACCCCAGAACTGCCGGAAGGACATTTCCGCAGACGGTGAGCAGCAGGATCCCTGCATGATAAAATATCAAAAATGCCGCCGCAGATACCAGGATGCTGCGGCCTGTATAGCTTGCCGAATAAGGAAAGAAATCTATATCAAAGCTGCTTTCATACAGCCCGCAGGCCGTAAGGCACAAGCACAGAGGAACCAGGAAATGTGCCAGCCCATGCACATATCTCCCCCAGAATACGGTGCTTTTTCTCACCGGCAGGCTGTAATAAAAATCCAGTTTTTTCGGCTGAAGAAGGTAGAAAAATTCCAGAAAAGAGAGGGCGGCGCCAAGCCCTGCGCACATCCACAAAAGCTCTCTGCTGCCAATGCCGAAAAAAGAATACTCCGACTGAAACCTCAGCTTAGCCGCGGTGACCATCCCGTATATGAGCAGGCTTCCCCAGGACAGGAACGCCGCAATATGCCCTCTCCCAGCTTCCCGAACCCATTTATTGAAGAACCTTTCTGATGTCATAACCTGCGCCCTCCATTTCTGCAATAAATGTTTCCTCAAGGCTTAACGGGACCTCCCCCAGAAAGATCGGATCCAGTTCTTCCAGGGCATTCCGAATCTCTTCCGCTTTTCCGCGTGTGACCAGCGTGATAAAGCGTGCGTCTTCGTGGAGCCGCACCACCGACGGGTGCTGTCTCAGACTGTCCAGATCAGCCTCCAGCGGAAAAACGCACTGGAATTTTCGGACATTTTCCGCACGTTCCCGGAAGTCTCCGGCAGTCACCACGCCGCCCTTGTGGAGAATGGCGATATTTCCGCAGATATCCTCCAGATCCCGGAGCTTGTGTGAGGCCACAAGGATCGTAAAATCACGGGCTTTCATTTCCTGACGGAACAGGTTCTTCATGATCTCTGCCGCGATGGGGTCTAGTCCATCGAGCACCTCATCGCAGAAAAGGTACTTTGTCCGGGAGCACAGCGCCAGAATGAGAAATGCCTGCCGCTTCATCCCCTTTGAAAATGTCCGGACAGGGCGGTTCATGTCCAGGTTGAGAGATTCCGCCATGTATCTCACTGAGTCCGCATCCAGCTCCGGATACTGTTTTTTATAAAAATCCAGCATCACCTGAATGGATGCATTCGGAAAATAATAGGGATCGTCGGGCAGATAAAACAGATTTTTCTTGCACTGCGGGGAAAACGGATCCTCCTCTCCGTCTATCCGGATCTCCCCGGAATCTGCTTCGATAATGCCTGCCAGCATCCGCAGCAGCGTGGTCTTGCCCGCTCCGTTCGTGCCCAGAAGGCCGAACATTGTGCCCTCCAAAATCTCCAGGGACACATGATTGACTGCACAGACGCCGTCAAAATATTTTGTCAGACCACTGATCGTTATCATGGCTTTTTCCTCTCATCTATAAACTTCGTATACCGTATATTCATGATCAAAATGATATCCCAGCTTTTCGGCCAGCGCCGCCGACCACGGGTTATGAGCATCCCAGCTCGGATACCAGCCCCGCTCCAGACATTCCAGGATCAGTTTTGCCCCGCAGATATAGGCAAGCCCTTTTCTGCGGCAGTCTTCCCGGGTATCGATCTCAATTTCAATGCCGGTGCGATAACTGGTATAAGAGGACGCCCCGGAAACCGGCTCCCCGTCTTTTAAGATCGCTGCTCCCAGACCGTACTTCCGGTACATGGCGTAATCCGCATAGTTGGCTACCCAGTCCCTGCACCAAGGAATTTCCCTGCATTGCAGGTACAGGGCTTCGTCGATCATTTTTAATGTAAAGCCCTCAGGCAGGGCCGTAACTGCTGCCTGTAGCTTCTCTCTGTCAAAGATACCAGGTTCTTTTTTTATAGCGTATCGGGTGGTCTTTCTGGCTTTTTCTTTCCAGCAGTTCTCAATCAGTTCTCCCCAAGCGCGGTTCTGCGGTACCATGATGATTCCCTGGGAAGCAGCGGTATCCGGTAAGCACAGACCGCCCCAATACCGTACAAGCTCCGCATCGGGCTTTCCCGCAAAAAAACAGAAATCAGCCAGAAGGGCCATGGCAGAGGCCGGCTGCTCCGGAGCGTCCGTGTAGATTTTTCCCATGACCTTCTGCAGGCATGACCAGATCATAGACTCCTGCCAGCCTTCAAAGAGCGGCGCTGCTTTTTCCGTATCTCTCAATTCGTAAACCATGTATTGTCCTCCTGCTCAAATACAGAAAACCTGCCGCTGGCAGATTTTCTGCATACGATGGTATTCAAAGCCCCTGCAGCAAGCTGACAGGGCATCAAAATGTTCCCTGTGCGCATCCTATTGTGACTATTCGGACCTTTCATAAGGAATGTGCCTTCTCTATTGAGCCTCATACTTCCTGTAGATCAGATACCCCGCCCCTGCCGTCACAAATTCGGTAAAGCAGAACGCAGTCCATACTCCATTCACTCCCATCAGCCTGCTGAACAGAAATGCCGCGGGCATGATCACGAGCACGTACCGGAACAGGGATATGTACAGCGAAGGCCTTCCTATCCCCAGCCCTTCCAGCGCCCCGCAGCAGCTTACGGAGACTGCCGACACTACAAAACCAAGACTGATGATATGCAGCGCGTTCACTCCGCTTTGTATGGTCTGCGGGTTCGCGGTAAATAATCCGATCAGATATTCCGGGATCAGCCACGACAAGGCTGTTCCGGCCACCATCACACCTGCTGTGAGCATCAGGGTTGTCCGAAAGATCTGCTTCACCCGTTCCTTCTCCCCTGCGCCGTAATTGTATCCCATCAGCGGACGGATGCCCTGGATGATCCCATTTGCCGTCAGATAAATGAACGTCTGCAGCTTATAGTACACACCCAGCACGAGCACATATTTTTCTGAAAAGCCTGCCAGGATCCCGTTCAGCACGGAAATCAGCAGAGACGGAAGCGCCAGGCTCAGCGTGGCGGAGAACCCCACGGAATACATCCTGGCCGCTACATCCCGCTGAGGCCGCAGATTTTTCCGCGTGATCTTCAGGGGCAGCGGATCTATTTTACAAAAGATCAGATATACTACAAGGGTGAGCACCTGCCCGATCCCGGTGGCATAGGCCGCTCCGGCAATCCCCATGGCCGGGAAAATGCCGATTCCGAAGATCATCAGAGGATCCAGGATTATATTTGCCGCAAATCCGCACATCATGCTGAACATGGAGACCTTCATCTTGCCTACGGCTTGAAAAACCTTTTCATAGACCAGAGTCATTGCGATGACCACAGCAAATAAAAACGCCCGGTTGGAATATTCCAGCGCCATCCGGATGACTGTTTCGTCTGTGGAAAACATCCGCAGAAACGCTGGCATCACGGCGATGCATATCACCATCAGCACCGCCCCGTGAAGCATGTTTAAAAGCATCCCCTGGGCAGCCGCCTTGTCCGCCCTCTCCTGATCGCCGGCCCCCAGATAGTAGGCCACGCTGGCGTTGATCCCGATGGCGAAGCCGATGGCAATGGCGTTGATCATATTCTGCACCGGATACACCAGAGACAGGGCCGTCATGGCGTCTTCACTTAATTTTGCAACAAAATAACTGTCCACGATGTTGTAGAGTGAGTTCACCGCCATGGAAATGACCATAGGCAGGGACATAGAGAGCACAAGGGGCAGTATCTTTTTTTCTTTCATAAATGTTTGTTCCATAGAATATTTTCAGACTGTAAAAAATGATATGATCGAATGATACCAGTTATTTTTTACAGTCCTATACCTCCTTTTGTCGCCGGTTTATGCGGCAGATCGCTTTCTTAATTCCAGCATGGCCGCATAGTGCCTGATCGTAAATTCTTCTGGAGCGATTTCTGCAAGCAGCTTTTTGTGCTCCTCTTCCCACGCTCTTCATATTCATCCTCGTAGAATATGGGCGGGTAAATATCACGGTATTTTGCATAATCGGAAGAAGTCCTTCCCCAATCAAAGGCATTTCCGCCGTCGATGGATTTATTTTTGATCTCCATAATTTAATACTCCTCTTATAGCCCCATGTTGTGAAGATGCAGCGCTTTCGGCCTGTACATTGATTTTTCATTTCATTACAGTATACTATAAAAAAATGCCTGTCACAAGGGGCACTTCGTTGCTGTTCACACGGCATCCGGCCAATGTTACTATTCACAGTTTAAATTTGCCCATACCAAATAGCCCCTCCTGCCTTGGACGGAAGATATTTGTTTTCACGCCCCTGAGGGCCCGTTCCGCTAAATTATTGGTTGTCGGTATGGTAAAATCCCTGACCCACGCAAAATAATTCTCCCGGTACTTATGGAGCCGCTTTACCAGCGCGCGCTCGAAAGGCCCTGAATAAATAGACTTGTTTTCCGCGGCATCTTTTTCCATCCCACCCAGGATATCCGTAAGTTTCTGCTCAAAATCCTCCACATAGGAGTCCTCAAAGCTTATCCCGCCAGCCGATATCAGATCGTTCCTGTCTTTGATCGTGGCAGAGATCAGCTCTTTCAATTCCTTCGGCTTGGCATGGCCGGTTTCGTCCGCGGTTTTTTGGAGATCCCTCTGCAGGTGCGCATTACACTCCAGGTTCAGAAAGCAAAACCGGTCGTTATAGTTGATGCTGTTATGGTCATGCATGACCCTTGCTTCGTTTGTAAGGGCATCCAGGATTCCATCTTCCACTATGCTCTCCATATCCTTTTTGTCATGCGCCACATAGTATGCCATACCCTCGTCTCCGTAAAACCGCAGGCAGATCCTTTTTTTATCTGCCATGACCACTGTGTCATCCCAGTAGAGCAGGGTCCTTGTAAGCAGAGCCTGAAACAGATCCGACATAAACAGATCCAGTTTTCCCGCTGCACGCTTCATGGCCAGGCTGCCCGCCCTTTCCCTTTCCTGTGTTTCTCCGGCTGTTTGGTATGTATCTTTTTTTATTCGGTGGGGTCTGTCCTGTCGGCAGGCTTGTATTCGTGCTGTCCCTGCCAAGGAGCGCTTCCGCATGGGCAAGTTTATGTTCCAATTCTTTTATGACGCATTCTTGTTCATAAAGTTGATCCTCGTACCTCTGGATCAAAGACGCAATCTTTTCCTCACTTTCCCTCTGGATATCCCAGATCCTGTCCTCAAGCTGCCGGATCTTTTCCTCTTTCCGGGACATCTCTGAGAGATGCTCCTGCCAGAGATTGTCACACTCGTCCATCCACATATTCCTGACAGTGACAGCCTGGACGTGGGCCGTACACAGTTCCTTTTTCAGGCGTCCGACCTCTTTGATATATCCTTTTACAACACGGCTGTGGTCTTTTTGGATCTTAAGATATCTTTTGCCGTTTTTATATTCCTCTATCGCGCGTTTCAGCGATCTGATCTCGCACCGCAGTGACATATTTGTTTCAAAAAGATTGCCGTCCATGGCTCCACCTAAAGACATATGCCATCCCCTCAGACATCCATACTGCCAAGCAGGTCAGAGGCAGTATCCCTCAGTTTCTGTATATAGAATTTCAGCTTTTTGTTCTCCTGCTCAAGTTGTTTGATCCTTGCGTCCTTGTTGCCGCACTCCCGCAGGAGTTGATGATATTTTGACTGAAAACTTTCCTCGATCTTCTTGCTTTTTTCCTTTTCATTCCCACCTGCCGCCTTCTTTCTCCCGCGTTTCCCCGACGACGGGATCAACTCACCTGTCTCTGGATTTTCCGTCCCTAAATATTTTCTTTTTGGCCTCGACTGCTTCGTTTCCGGATCATAATGTGATGTAGATTCATATAGAGCCACAGTTCCAGTCTTCTTGTTTACATATCTTACGATTGACATTGGATTTCTCCTTCCCATCCGTTATTGGTACTATATATTATAACACATACCAATAAAAATATTAATATGGTATTGGTATATTTTATATAAAATACCATCAAAAAAAATGGAGAACTGCTTTTATGGGGGCAGTTCTCCATGTGTCAATTCTCAAAAGCCCTTATTTTTCAAAGGTTGTCACAATCAACAGGTAACTTTTCTCTTCTAAAACAATCCAATTACATGAACTGTGAATAGTAACCGGCCAATAAAGTTACATTTGCAATAATATCCAGCCCCTCGCCGAAGGCGACTTAAAATGGGCTGGATACTGTTACTGGAG
>Ga0137306_102054_pt1 | contig 17523 bp, 19 predicted proteins | sample Inofroosms_March_FD_97187 | JGI IMG/M metagenome (GOLD analysis project Ga0137306, IMG submission 97187) | Mouse cecal microbial communities from Vienna, Austria - N-Acetylneuraminic and N-Acetylglucosamine D2O microcosms_March | ecosystem: Host-associated > Mammals > Digestive system > Large...
CCAGCCCGGCGCAAATCGGGCGGTTCGACGCGATCACCCGGAATCTTTGTCCGGCGTTTATGGACGAACTGAAAGCGGACCGCCTGAATATTTCGACCGCGTATGAATTGTCTGGCCTTTCGGCGGAAGATCAGGCCGCGGCGTTTGAGGAATACCGGGAAACCGGGGAAATTTCGATCAAGGCCGCAAGGGAGCGGAAGCAGGACCCGCCGCCCGCGGCGGAGGTACAGACGGAGGGGAAAAACCGCCCGGCGGAGGAAGAACAGCAGGAACCCCCACGGGCCGCGCCACAGACCGCCACAGAGCCGCCGAAAGAGGAACAGCGGGAAGAAGTGCCACCCACGCCGGAAACGCCCGCAGAGGGCCGCACAGAGCCACGGGAACAGCCGAAAGCCGCCGGGCAGGAAGAACCGCAAGCCCCCTCTTCCCCGCCGCCTACGGACGCGGAAAAGAGAAAACGGGAAGCGGAGGAAATCGCGCGGACCATTGAACAGTTGGAGGGGTTGCGTTGCTATTGTGAGGGAATGGCGGAAAGCGACGAAAGCGGTTCGCACGTATGGGCGCTGGACGTTGACGCGCTGGAATTTGCCATTTCCCGCCTGAAACAGTGAGGGCCGCGCCAATGGACAATGAAACAATGGCGATTTTTTACGGTTTCACGGAAGAGGAAGCGGAAGCCCTGAAAGAAGCCGCGCGGGTTTGGGCGGAGCGGGTGAAAACAGCTTTCGAGGAAGCGGCGGAAGCCCTTTTGCGGATTCTTTCGGCACTTGGCCCGTCTGAATTTGAATCGTTGGAGAAATTGCAGAAAGAGCTGGAGGAAATCGGGAAAGAACCGCGCGCCCGGCGGCGGAAGTTGGAGCGGGGCCGGGCGCAGGCCATAGAACAGCGATACCGGGCGGAGATTCACCGGTTCGAGCGGGAACGGTTTTACAAGCGGATATTTAAGCCGCCCTAAAAGGGGAAATCGGAGGAATAGCAATGAAACGCGGAAAAGTAATTTCGATCTTGCGTTTTTTCAGCACGATTGACAGGGAAATTCAAATGAACAACGCGACCATTCAAGACCTGAACGACCGATATTACATAACGGTGGGCGCGGTCAATATGGGCGGGTTGCCGCACGGAAAAGGCGGAGTTTCAAAGCCGGTTGAACGAGTGGTGGAGAATATACCCGAATATGTCCGAAAAAAGATTGCGGGAAAACAACGCCGGAATCGGCGGCTGGAGGAATTGGGAACCGCTATCGGGCGGGAACTGGACCGACTGAATTTCTATGAAAAAGCGGTTGTTTTGTGGTTCTACTTGGACGGCGCAACATGGGAACAGATTTCGGGACGGTTAAATTACAGCCCCCGGCAATGTCGGAATATCCGCGACAAGGCACTTGACCGGCTGGGAAATCAATTTTCGGCGAATAAAACGATTTTTAGATTCAAATTTCCCGAAAAATAAGATTGCCACCCATTGCCTGTTTTTTCTGCTATAATTGCTATTGTGGAAAATTGAAACAACGATTCGGGCGCGTGATTCCCCCGCCGCCCGGCGATCACCGGAAACGGACCTTGCTTTTTGCGAGGTCCGTTTTTGCGTGCGCTTCCGCGGAGCCGTCCAGAACGGAAAATGAAAAACAAACGAAAGGGGGTGCGCGGCGCATGGCAAGAGATCGAAGCCCGGAGCGGGACAAAGCCCGGCAGATTTGGCTTGATTCCGGCGGGAAAATGTCGGCGAAAGAGGTTGCGGAAACCGTCGGCGGCGTGAAGCCTGAACAGGTCCGAAAATGGAAAAGCCTTGATTCATGGGCCGCGGCCCTTGAAGCACAAAAGCCGCCCCGAAAACGCGGCGGACAACCCGGCAATAAGAACGCCGCCGGTTCAGGCGCGCCCGCGGGGAACCGAAACGCTGAAACACACGGCGCATATTCGGCGGTTCGGCTGGAGGACTTGGCCCCGGAACAGCGGGACTATATAGAGAAAATCACGCTGGACACGAAACAGAATATGCTTGCCGAATTGCAGTTGCTCATAGCAAAAGAATTCGACTTGCAAAACAAGATTGCGGAATTGGAAGCGGCGCAGGCCGGAAGCCTTTTCGTTGATCGAGTGGTTGAAGTGAGAACGCCGAAAGGTCAAGAACGGCTGAATCAGCAGCTTGAAAAGCTGGCAAGCCTGCAAGCGGAAGAAGAATCCTTGCGTTGGGACATGGAGATTCAGCAAGGGAAGCCGCCCACAAAGCAACAGCAAAAGCGCCTTGAAAGCCTGCAACGTGAAATTGCGGCCTTGCAGGACACCACAGGAGACAAGGCGCGGGACTTAGAAAAGGCCGCATATATAACGGCAACACAGACAGTCATACAGGCAAGCGCGTTCGACCGGACAATGAAGCTTGAAGCGGAGTTGAACAAGATACACGGACGCATTATAAAACTGCTTGATTCCATAAAGGGTTATGAATTGGAGAGCCGCCGGGTGCGCCTTGAAGAACGCAAATACAACCTTGCAAAGCAAAAGCTATCGGGTGCATACGAAATCGACACAGAAACGGGAGAGATCAACGACGAACAGGACGATTTCAACCCTGAATTGGAGGTTTAGCGGGAAGAAATCGCCGCCCGCCGCGGGTCCTTTCGGCGCTCCTGCAAGGCTTGCGGGTTCGGGACCCCGCCGTTTTTTTAGCCACAAAAATTTTTTGAACGCTTCCGCTCTTTGGGGGCGTTTTTGGCATGGGGGAGGTTATCGAAAACAGGAGCGGAAAGAGGGTGCAGGGCTTGAAACTTTACGACGTGAAAGCGGTTGCCCGGTTTTTGGACGTGTCCGAACGCCGGGTGCGGCAGTTGCGCGACGAAAAAGTGATTGCAGAGGTCCGGCCCGGCCTGTATGACCTGATCGACACGAACCACCGGTATATAAATTACCTACGGAAGCGGAACCCGGAAAGCGAATCGACGGTTGACTATAACACCGAACGCGCCTTGCTGGTGCGGGCAAAGCGGAAAAATGAAGAATACGAATTGCAGTTGAAAGAAAACAAGCTTCACGCGGCGGAGGACATAGAAGCCGTTATGACGGATATGCTTGTAAATTTCAAATCGCGCCTTATGGCGATTCCGTCGAAGCTTGCGCCGGTTCTATGCAAGAAAACAGATAAGGCCGAAATTTTCGCCTTGCTGAAAGATCACATCGACGAAGCCTTGATGGAACTTTCAGACTTCAAAACAACGTTCGGGGAAAGGGCAAACGATGAAGAAAGCGACGGTTGATCTATTCACGCACATTTTTTCCGTCCTTGCCCCGCCGCCGGACATGACTATTTCGGAATGGGCCGACGAATACCGCCGTCTTTCCTCCGAATCGTCGGCGGAGCCGGGACGCTGGCGAACTTCAAAAGCGCCATACCAGCGGGAAATCATGGACGCGGTTTGCGATATGCGCGTTCAAAAAATCGTCATTATGTCGGCGGCGCAGATTGGGAAAACCGACGCGCTGATTCTAAACCCTATCGGCTACTATATGCACTATGACCCGTCGCCGATCATGGTAATGCAACCGACAATTCAGATGGCGGAAACGTTCAGCAAAGACCGCCTTTCCCCTATGTTGCGGGACACGCCGGTTCTACGGGACCGGGTGAACGATAAGAGCCGGAACAGCGGAAACACGATCTTGCAAAAGATTTTCCCCGGCGGTCATGTCACGATGGTGGGCGCAAATTCCCCGTCGTCCCTTGCTTCCCGTCCGATTCGGATTCTGCTTGCGGACGAAATCGACCGATACCCGGCGACCGCAGGCAATGAGGGCGACCCCCTCTTGCTTGCGGGAAAGCGGCTTGCCACCTTTTGGAACAAAAAAGAGGTATGCGTAAGCACGCCGACGGTCAAGGAAACGTCGAGAATAGCCGTCGAGTATGAGCATAGCACACAGGAAGAATGGAACGTGCCTTGTCCGGTATGCGGCGAATTTACGCCGCTGACATGGGGGAATATCCGATTCGACAAGAACAATCTTGACGAAATCGGGCATTGTTGCCCGGCCTGCAAAAAGGTTTCAAGTGAAATCGAGTGGAAAGAGCAATCGCAAAAGGGGAAATTCATTGCAAAATATCCCGACAGAAAGGTTCGGGGCTTTCATTTGAACGCCCTTGCTTCCCTGTTTGTTGAGTGGCGGGAGGTTGTCGAAAAATTCCTAACAGCGAACGAAGAGAAGAAAAAGGGCAATATAGAACTTCTCAAAGCGTGGACAAATACCGAAATGGGGGAAACGTGGGAAGAGGACGGACAGCAGATCGAAACGGACGACCTTTACGCCCGGCGGGAAGAATACGGGTGCGAGGTCCCGGAAGAAGTGCTGGTGCTGACCGCAGGCGTTGACGTGCAGGACGACCGCTTTGAAATTGAGGTTGTCGGCTGGGGCGTTGACAAAGAAAGCTGGGGGATTCGGTATCAGGTCATTTACGGCGATTTGAAGCGCCAGCCCGTATGGAATGAACTGGACACGTTTCTTTCGCAGACGTTCACCACGGCGGACGGGCGACGGTTGAAAATCATTTGCGCGTGCGTCGATTCCGGCGGTCACTTCACGACGAACGTTTACCGGTTCTGTAAGGAGCGGACAGCCCGCCGCGTATTCGCTATTAAGGGCAAGGGCGGCGCGGAGGTCCCCTATTTTGGGAAGCCGTCAACATCAAATATTGTAAAAGCCCCCCTTTTCACGGTGGGCGTTGATACCGGCAAGGCGCTATTGTATCAACGGCTGGCGGTGAAAAAATGGGGGCCGAATTTTTGCCATTTTCCGGCGGAAGAGGGCCGCGGCTATACGGAAGAATATTTCCGGGGGCTGACCGCTGAAAAAATGGTTGTCACCTACAAAAAGGGGCGGGCGCAATATGTCTGGACGCTGAAAGACGGCGGGTATAAACGCAATGAGCCGTTAGACATTCGGAATTATGCAACCGTCGCTTTGGAGATTGCAAACCCGATTTTGAAGAAGCCGGAACGGGACACGCCAGCCGCCACGACCCGAAAACGCGGCAGGCGGTCAAGAACGAATGGGGGGATTTCCTAAATGGCAACGAAAAAGCCGAAAACAAAAATCGAAATTGCGCGGTATCACCTGAACGCATGGCTGGAAGCTGAATTAGAGGTAACGACACATCAAAGTTACAAAATCGGTTCGCGGAGCCTGACACGGGCGGACCTTGCGGAGATCAGGAAGCAAATTGAATTTTGGCAGAATCAGGTGGCGAAATTGGAAAACGCCGAAAAGCGCGGCGGTAGAAACCGCGTATTGCGGGCGGTCCCGCGGGACCTGTAAAGGCGGTGAAGCGGATTGAATGTGCTTGACAGAATGATTTCCGCCGTGTCGCCGGAACGGGCCGTTCGACGGGCGGCGGCGCGGCAAAAGCTGAAAATCCTTGACAGCGGTTACGGAAATTACGGCGCGTCGCATACAAAAAAATCCCTTATGGGCTGGCTGTATGGCGGCGGGTCCGCGAAAGAGGATATTCAAGAAAACCTTTCGACGTTGCGCCAGCGTTGCCGTGATCTTTACATGGGCGTTCCTCTTGCTACCGGCGCGCTGAAAACTTGCCGGACAAATGTTGTCGGCCCCGGCCTACGCTTGAAAAGTCAAATCGACTATGAGTTTTTGGGAATGACGGAAGAGGAAGCCCGCGCCCTTGAAAGCAAGATCGAGCGGGAATTTGCTTTGTGGGCCGATTCTCCCGCGTGCGATTTGGAGCGGCTGGACAATTTTTACGAACTGCAACAGCTTGCTTTTTTGAATTGGCTTATGTCCGGCGACGTTATCGCAACGTTGCCGGTCACACGGCGGGCAAATATGCCCTATGACCTCCGAATCTGTCTGATTGAAGCGGACCGGTTGAGCAACCCGGACGGGGACACCAGCGACCCGCACATTGTCGGCGGCGTGGAAACGAACGCCGCCGGGGAGGTTGTCGCATACCATATCAGCAAACACCACCCCTTGTCCTATGACCTGACCGAAACCGGCTGGACGCGGGTTGAAGCTTGGGGAGAAAAAAGCGGGCGGCGAAATGTGCTTCACATCATGAATCGGGAACGAATCGGACAGCGGCGCGGCGTGCCGTTCCTTGCGCCGGTTATTGAAGCCCTGAAACAGTTGGGGCGATATACCGACGCTGAACTTGTCGCCGCCGTCGTTTCGGGAATGTTTACCGTGTTCATCGAAAAAGAATCCGCGTCCAGTGACGCGGGTTTTGGTGAGATCATACCGGAAGAAGAACAGGTAGACGCGGCGGACGACGGAACGATTGAACTTGCGCCCGGCGCAATCGTGGATTTGAACGAGGGCGAAAAAGCCCACGACATGAACCCCGGCAGGCCGAACACGGCTTTTGAAGGGTTCGTTGTTGCTATTTGTCGGCAGATCGGCGCGGCCCTTGAAATCCCCTATGAACTGCTGGTGAAGTGCTTCAATTCGTCTTTCACAGCTTCCCGCGGCGCGCTTTTGGAAGCGTGGAAAATGTTCCGAATGTATCGGACATGGCTTGCAAATGATTTTTGCCAGCCCATTTATGAAGAGTGGTTCGCGGAAGCCGTCGCAAAGGGAAGAATCCCCGCGCCCGGCTTTTTTGCTGACCCGATCATTCGCAAAGCATACACGGCGGCGGAGTGGAACGGACCGGCGCAAGGGCTTTTGAATCCGGTTCAGGAAGTGGAAGCGGCGGAAAAACGGGTTGTAAACGGCTTTTCTACCCGCGACCGTGAAGCTATGGAAATGAACGGGTCCGACTTCTACCGGAACGCCGCGCAAAGGAAGCGGGAAGAAAAATTGTTAAGGGAGGTAAACGAAGATGGCGGACAAAAACCCGGCGCAGAAAAAGCCGGTCAATAAGCACTTTTGGACATTCCGGGCCGCGGCGGAGGAAAGCGCCGCCCCGGAATTGATTCTTTACGGCGACATTGCTTCCGAAACGTGGTGGGGCGACGAAGTAACCCCGCGGCAGTTTTCGGACGAACTGAACGCGCTGGGCGCGGTTGCTGAAATCGTCGTAAGAATCAACAGCGGCGGCGGCGACGTGTTCGCGGCAAACGCTATTTATACCCGGTTGAAAGACAATAAAGCGAAAATCACGGTCAAGATCGACGGCTGGGCCGGGTCCGCCGCAACAATTATTGCAATGGCGGGCGACGTGATCGAGATTCCGGGCAACGGCGTTTTTATGGTCCATGACCCCAAAATGGGCGCAATGGGCTATTTCAGCGCGGAGGACTTCAAAAAGGCCGCGGCGGAACTGGAAGTGATTAAACAATCTATCGTGAACGGTTACGCCCTGAAAACGGGCAAATCGGCGGAGGAAATTTCCGCGATCATGTCGGCGGAAACATGGTACGACGGAAAACAGGCCGTTGACGCGGGCTTTTGCGACAAGCTTATGTTTGAGGACGCACAAACGACCGTCGAAAACATGGGAAAGGTTATTGTGAACAGCGTTTCGATGGACCTTGACCGATTCCCGAATTTATCTGTTTCGTTGTTAAACCGTCTGACGGCCCGCACGTCCGGCGGTTTTTCAAATACCCCCACCACACAAAAAATCACCGAAAAGGAGCGAAAGACTATGGGACCCGAAAACAAGGAAATCAAGACCCCCGCGGACCTGAAAGCGGCTTTTCCCGGTTTGGTACAGCAGATCGAGGACGCGGCGACAGCCGCGGAGCGCAAGCGGATTCAGGACATTGAGGGCGTGGCGCTTGCGGGCTTTGAAAAGATCGTGAACGCCGCAAAGTTTGACAATCCCGTTTCTGCCGGGGACGTTGCAACACAGATTGTCGCGGCGCAGAAACAGCAGGCCGCGGGCTATATCGCCGCCCGGAACGACGACGCGCAGAACAGCGGCGCGGGCGACGTGGGAACGGGCAAGATCGAGGGCGCGGCAGGCGTCGGCGGTCAAAGCGAGATCGACGCGGCGATTGACCGACTCTACCCCGAAACGAAGTAAGGAGGAAAACGACCATGTATGAAATCAAGCGCGACGAACTGACCCGCAAGAATTTCTTTGCGGGTGACTTCCCCATTGCAAAGGAAGTGGGAGAGGTTGCCGACGGCGAAACCGTGCGGCAGTACGCCCCGGTTATCAAGACCGCCGACGGGTTCAAGGAAGCGACAGCGGACGGGATGGGCGACCTGTACGGAATCGCCGCGGACGATTCCACAGACGGCGGCGTTGTCTGTATGCTGACCGGCGAATTTTTCGCCGACGGGCTGACCTTGCCGGATGGCGTGACGGTAGAAGCCCTGAAACCCGCTTTCCGCAAGCTGGGAATCTTTTTGAAGTAAAAAGGGAGGAAATGAAAAAATGGCTATTGACACCGATATTTACACCCCACGCACATTAGGGACGTTGGTTCGCCGGTTGCCCCCGGTCCGGACGTTCTTTCTGGACACATTCTTTCGGAAGAAAAGGACGTTTGACACGAAGAGCGTCGAAGTTGATTTCAAAAAGGGCGGGCGCGCCCTTGCCCCGTTTGTTCACCCGAAAGTGGGCGGCAAGACCATTCCGAACGCGGGCTATCAGACTGTAAGTTATACCCCGGCGCTGGTTGCCCCGAACAAAATTACCACCGTGGACGATCTGCTGGAGCGCGCGCCGGGCGAAAACCCATATAGCGGCAGAAAACCCGCCGACCGCGCTATTGAGAAGTTGGCGGAGGATTTGAAAGAACTGAAAGAGATGATTGTGCGCCGCCGGGAGTGGATGGCGGCAACCGCAATTTTCACCGGGCAGATTCCTATTATCGGCGAGGGCCTGAACGAAGTGATCGACTTTGAGTTTGAGAACGTCGAAACCATCGTGACGGACGCGCTGAAATGGTCCGCCCCCACGTCCCACCCGATGGCGGACATTGAGCGATGGCGCAAAAAGGTTCAGAAAACCGGGTTCGTGAACTGTAATATTTGTATCATGGCAAGCGACGTTTCCGCGGCCTTTATCAACCACCCGGAGGTCAAGGAACTTCTGGACGTGGATGGTTACGACCTTGCGGCAATCAAGCCGCGGGAACTGCCCGACGGGTCCACCTACATCGGAACTATTCGGAAATTGGCGCTGGATATTTACGAATACAACGAATGGTATCTTGACGACTGGACCAATCCCGAAGCCCCGGACGAATACCCGCTTGTTCCTGACGGAGCGCTGGCGCTTTTGTCCACGCGGGCGGACTACTCCGAGTATTACGGCGGAATCACTTTGATTCCCGAAGAGGGGAAAAAGTTTATCACAGTAGAGGGCGATATGGTCCCGCAGTCATGGGTGGAGCGCCGCCCGGACCGCCGCTTTTTGCAGATCAACAGCAAACCACTTCCCGTTCCCCATGAGGTCAACAGTTGGTTTGTCGCCCACGTCCTGTAATGCGGAATTTCAAAGCACAGGCCGAGCGGGATTTGCTGGCAGTATTCCACAACACCGCAGAACACGCGGACGAACTGGAATTCTGGATTGACGGGACCCGTTACAAAGGGCCGGTCATCATCGACGATGGCGGCGCGCAAGACCGGTCGAGGCCGTCCACCGATCATGTGGACGGCCTGACCCTTGTTGATCTTGTCATGTATGTTCCCCTTTCTGTCCTGAACCAGATTCCGAAACGCGGGTTGAACGTGGAGATCGACGGCGACCTTTACGAGATCAGAAAGGTTCACCCGGAAGCCGGGGACATTGTTTTGTATTTGGAGAGGTTGACCGAATGATTCAGATTACAAACGAACAGATCGAGCGGGTGAACCTGATTCTTTCCGGCATACCGGGCGGCGCGCAAAAGGCTTTTTCAAGCGCTGTCCGCCGGGTGAACAGCGCGGTTAAAACCGAAACCGTCCGGCAGATCACCGGCGTTTATGCCATTTCCGCGCAGAACGTCCGGGCCGGGGCGAACATTCGCACACAGGTTCAGAAAGCGGACAGCGGCGTTTGCGGGACCGTAACTTTTGCGGGCTACAAATTGCCGCTGTACCGCTTTAATGTTTCGCCCACGTTGCCGATTCAGCGGGCGGAAGTGAAAGCGGCGGTTATGCGCGGAAACGGACAAACCCCGTTCGCACACGCTTTTATTGCCCGCATGAAGAGCGGACACACCGGAATGTTTGAGCGCGACACAAGCCGTTCTTTCCCGGTATCTGAATTCATGGCACAGTCAACCGCACAAATGGCGGGAAATGAGGAAGTGCTGGAACAGGTATCGGAAAAGGCCGCGGAAACCATGAACAAGCGGCTTGAACACGAAATCACCCGGATTCTGAACGGCTACGGAGGGTAAACAATGACACCTTTAGACCTTTTGGACGCGCTGAAAGCTTACATCGAGAACGAAATCAAGGACCTTGTTTTGCCGACGCGGGTTGATCGAAAGAGCGGCAAAACCCCGGAACGCCCGGCGGAGGTCCACGAATTGGCGCTTCCAGATAAAAAATCGGAAACGGAACGGATTCCCTACGTTCTTTTGAAGTTTTTAACCGGCAAGGACGATCAGGAGCCGGGGGAACCCCTTGAAAGCGAATGCAAGATTCGGATTGTCGCCGCGGTCTATTCGGAGAATAAGGCAGAGGGCGAAAAACACCTTTTGAATCTGCTTACCCGGATTCGCCTTGCCTTTTTACGCGACGGGAGCGTTGCCGACCGGTATTTGCTGAAACCGCCACTTGAAATGATCGTGTATCAGGACAACACCGCCCCTTATTTTTTGGGGGAAATGGTGATGGGCTGGACATTGCCGCCGGTCTATCTGGAACCGCCCTTTGCCGCGGACTACAACGGGAACACACCAACGATTGAAAGTGAGGTAGAAAACAAATGGTAGAATTCAAAACCGGCATGACGAAAGCGGAGTTGCTGGAGATTGCCACCGAAAACGGGATTCCCGCCGACGACAGCATGACGAAAGCGGCGATCATTGACGCGCTGAACGCCTATAACGCGCAGACCCCCGCAGGACAGCCCACAGCGCCCGCAGGAAGCGCCGCGGACGGCGGCGGGGGTAACGATACCACCGGCGGCGAGAACGGCGCAGAGAGCGCCACAGAGGGCGGAGAGGACCCCGCCGGGAGCGGGGCCGACGGCGGCGGCGGAACGACCGCAGAGGAAGCCACAGAGGGCGCAGGAAGAGGGGAAGAGGGCGGGGAGGATAACAGCACCACCCCCGGCGAAAAGCCCGCAGAACAGCCCGCAGAGGACGCGGAGGGCTACGACACGTTCGTTTATGTCGGCCCGTCCATTCCCCGCGGGCGGCTGAAAGAAAACGCCGTGTTCCGCGGGACGCTTTCGGACGTGCTGGCGTATTTGGCGGACGCGGTGGAGCAGTACCCGCAAATTCCCCGGCTGATTGTGCCGACAAACCGGCTGGCGGCATTTTCCGTCAAGGTCAAGACCCCCGGTAATATCGCGCACAAGTATTATTCCGACATTGCTTCCGCAATTCGGAGAGGTAAGGAGGTATAACCGTGGCTAACTATTATCACGGCGTATCGACACGACAGGTTAACACGTCCGTTTCGACCCCTGTTGAAGCGGATTCCGGCGTTCCTTTCGTTGTCGGAGCCGCGCCGGTACATACCGTCGGCGGGACGGTGAACGAACCTGTCATGTGCTACACCTACGCGGAAGCCGTTTCCGCTTTTGGGTTTAGCGACGATTGGGAAAAATACCCGCTTTGCGAAATGATCTATTCGCAATTCCAGCTTTACGGCGTTGCGCCCGTGGTCCTTGTCAACGTTCTGGACCCCGCGAAGCACAAAAAAGCCGTTGCCGAACAGAAATACCCCGTCACCGACGGCAAGGTTTATCTTCCGCTGGAAGCATTGCAAGACAGCGTAACGGTGAAGAACACCGCGGCGGAGGACGACGCGCCCGCGAACTACGTTGCCGGGACCGATTATGACACCCTTTACGACGGGGAAAATCTGATCGTCGAAGTGCTGGAGGGCGGCGCGATTCCTGAAAGCGCGGGCGAACTTACGATTTCCTTTGACGCGGTGGACCCCGCCGCCGTGACAAAGAAAGAGATTATCGGCGGTTTCGATACCAACACAAAGAAGAATTCCGGCCTTGAACTGCTGGATTCCGTTTTTCCGAAATACGGTATTGTTGCCGATTTGGTCCTTGCCCCCGGCTGGTCCCACGATTCAGAGGTTGCCGCGATCATGTCGGCAAAAGTACAGTCTATCAACGGCGTTTTCGAGGGGAAAGCCCTTTGCGACATTGACACAAACGACGTTCGGCATTACGCCGACGCGCCCGCGTGGAAAAAGGCAAAGAACATCAATTCAAAATATCAGCTTATCTGCTGGCCGCTCTTCAAGCTTGGGGAGCGGATTTTTCATGCTTCCGTGCAGGCGGCGGGCCGAATGGGGTTGACCGATTCGGACAACGGCGGTTGCCCGGCGGAAAGCCCGTCGAACAAGCTTTTGCAGATGGACAGCGCGGTTCTTGCCGACGGTACGGTTGTTCTGCTGGACCTCCAGCAAGCTAACTACCTGAACAGCAACGGCATTATTACCGCGCTGAACTTCATCGGCGGTTATGTCCTTTGGGGCGACGAAACGGCCTGTTTCCCGGCTGACACAGACGTAAAGAATTATTTCATTTGCGTTTCCCGTATGTTCGGCTGGGTTGCAAATTCCCTGATCTTGACCTATTGGAGCAAGGTTGACAAGAAAATGACCCGGCGGCTGATCGACAGCATTGTTGATTCCGTGAATATTTGGCTGAACGGCCTTACCGCGGAAGAGAAGTTGCTGGGCGGGCGGGTTGAATTCAGGGAAGAGGACAACCCCGTGACTTCCCTTATGGCAGGCAAGGCGACGTTCCATGTGTTTTTGACCCCGCCCAGCCCCATGAGAGAATGCGAGTTTGTGCTGGAGTATGACGTGGAGTACGTTTCCGCGGCGTTGACGGCGTAAGGAGGGACAAAACGTGAAAGTTGAAAACGGCGTAACCAATTTTGCCGTGTATGAGGACGCGACGGAGTTTTACGGAATGGCGGAAGTGTCGTTGCCGGAAATTTCCTCCATCACGGAGGAAGTCAAAGGCGCGGGAATTTCCGGCACGTTCAACGGTGCGTTCGTGGGACACATCGAAGCAATGACCCTGACGCTGAATTTCCGTTCGGTGACGACGGACGCAATCAAGCTGCTGGAACCGCGCAATCACCAGATCGACCTCCGCGCTTCCCAGCAGTTATGGAACAGCGCCGCAGGGAAATTCGAGCAAACGAAAGTCAAGCACATTCTGATGGTGACACCGACGAAGTTTGCCCCCGGAAAGCTGGCCCCCGCGTCGCCCGCGGAAGCGTCCGGCGAATATGCGGTTACATATTTTGCCACCTACATCGACGGCGTGAAGAAGCTGGAAATCGACATTCTGAATTTTATCTTCTTTGTGAACGGCGTTGATTATTTGGAGGACGTGCGAAAGGCGCTGGGCAAGTAAGGGCAGACCCCCGGCGGGCATGACCCGCCGGGGTTTTATCTCTTTTCTACATTTCAAAATTTGAAAACAAACGGAGGAATTGAACCATGAGCGACAAGGTAAAAAACATTGCTGAAATCGGCGCAGAGAACCCCACAGGCGCGGCGGAAGCCCCGGCCCCTGATACTATCCCGGCGGCAGTCGAAAGCCCCGTAAAGGCCGCGGAGAGCGAGGACGTGAGCGTTTACAAGCACACATTCGCAAAGCCGTTCGAGTACGAGGGCAAGACCTATCAGGAATTGACCTTTGATTTCGGGCGGCTGAAAGGCCGGGACATGGTGGCGATTGAAAACGAAATGCAGAGCATGAGCGAATACGCCCTTGCGCCGGAAATCTCCACCAGTTTCCAGAGCAAGATGGCGGCGCGTGCCGCGGGTATCGGAAGCGACGTGCTGGAAGCTATGCCCATGAAAGATTTTAACAAGATCACAGGAGCGGCGCGCCGTTTTTTGCTGGATTCGGGCTATTAAAGCAGAACCCCGCACAATGGTGGCGGCGTGAAGCTTATAAAATGGCGCAAGCGTCCTTTACCGGCGTTCCCTTTTGGCTGAACATGACCGTTTCGGAATTTGCCTTGTGGATAAAGGACGCAAACGCCGTTGAAAAAGAACGGAAGCAAAAGAAAGGCGGGTGACGGTTTGGCAAACAGAAAAGAGTATGAACTACTCTTCAAGTTGCAAGCGTCTTTGGGCGGAAACTTTAACGCGTCGTTTCAAAATGCGATCAACACCACGCGACAGCTTCAAAACACAATGCAGAAGCTTAATTCTACCGCAGGAAAGATCGACGCGTTCAAAAAGCAAACGACCGCCCTTGAATCAAACCGTCAAAAGCTGGAACGGCTGACCGCGGAACATGACCGTTTGCAACAGGAAATGAACCAAACGGAACAGCCGTCGGAAAAATTGCGGGCCGCTATGGAGCGGAACGAACGGCAGATTGCCGACACAACCGCAAAAATCGAACAGCAGGAAAACCGCTTGCGGACGCTGGGTGACGAACTTTCCGACGCGGGCGTTGATACGTCCCGTTTGACGGAGGAAAACGAACGGCTGGCGAAAAGCTATGACCGACTGAAAAGCGGTCAAGAGGAATTAGCGCGGCTGAACGGCGCGATTCAAAAGAACAACGAAGCAATTTCACAGACAAAAACCCAGCTTGGCGGCGTGATCGGTACAGCGGCGGCGCTGGGCGCGGCCCTGTACGCCGGACCGGTTAAAAAAGCCGCGGAGTTTGAAGCGCAAATGTCAACCGTTCAAGCTATTTCCGGGGCCACCGGGGACGACTTGGCGAAACTGTCCGCCCTTGCAAAAGAGATGGGCGCGACGACACAGTTTACCGCCGTCGAATCCGGGAAAGCCCTTGAATATATGGCTATGGCGGGCTGGAAAACGAATCAGATGATCGGCGGATTGCCGGGCATTATGAATCTTGCCGCCGCTTCCGGGGAAGATTTGGGGCCCGTTTCTGACATTGTGACGGACGCTTTGACCGCGTTTAGAATGAGCGCGGAGGACGCGGGCCGGTTCGCCGACGTGCTGGCGCAAGCGTCAAGCAATGCAAATACAAACGTCGGAATGATGGGGGCGACCTTTCAAAAGGTTGCCCCCGTCGCGGGTGCTTTAGGGTATTCCGTGGAAGATATGTCGCTGGCAATCGGCCTTATGGCGAACGCGTCAATCAAAGCGGACGTTGCGGGAACTTCCCTGAAAACGTCCCTTGCGAACATGGCGAAGCCGACAAAGCAAATGCAAACCTATATGGACCGGTACGGAATCAGCCTGACCCGTTCCGACGGGTCAATGAAAACGTTCCGTGAAGTAGTGGACAATTTGCGCGGCAGTTTGGGCGGTTTGTCTGAAGCTGAACAGGTGGCGGCGGCGACGGCTATTTTCGGCAAGGAATCATTCGCCGGAATGCTTGCAATCGTCAACGCCAGCGACGAAGATTTTCAAAAGCTGTCCGATTCGATCAACAATTCAGCAGGCGCGGCGGAGCGGATGGCGGCAATTAAGCTGGACAATTTAGAGGGCGACATTACCTTGATGAAATCCGCCCTTGACGGCCTGCAAATCGCTATCGGCGACGCGCTTTTACCGACGTTCCGGGCGGGGACGCAAGGAATCACGGACTTTATCACGAAACTAACGCAATTCATCAATGAAAACCCGGAATTGATTCAACAAATCGTGAAGATCACCGCCGGGCTTTTGGCGTTCAAGGCGGCGACACTGACCGGCAAGCTGGCATTTCTGGAACTGAAAGGCGGCGTTCTATCCGTTCAAAAGGGCTTTACGCTTTTGAAAACCATGTTCGCCCTTGCAAGCGTTAATTCGCGGGGCTTTTCCGGGACGCTGAAAGGCGTTGCGAAAAGTATTACCGGATATTTCGGTAACATCGGAAGCGCCGCAGGCGGAGCGGGGCGGGCATTTACACAGCTATTCAGCGGAACGAAGATCGGAAATCTGTTTTCCGGTATCGGCGGAGCCGCGGGCGGCTTGTTCACGAAAGCCTTTTCCGGTATCAGCGGGCTGGCCAGCGGAGCCGCGGGCAAGGTGACGGGCATTTTCGCAAGAGCGGGAAGCAAGATTGCCGCCGGGCCTTTGGGGAAAATCGGCGGCGTTGTCGGAAAGGGATTCAGCAAACTAACGACGATGATTGCGCCGCTCCAAAAGCTGGGCGGGGCCATTTTGGGGCCGTTCGGCGGGATTGCCGGAAAGATTCTGCCCGTCGTCGGCGTGATCGGATTGATTATTGCCGCCGTTCAGATCTTCCGGGACCATTTGGACGATATACGGAACCTGATTGAACGGGTTTTCGGTCCGGCGGGCGTTGCCGTCTTTGACAACATCGTGGGCGTGATTACAAACATCGGCGACACGATCAAGGGCATTTTCAGCGACGGGAACCTTGCCAGCGCGCGGGAATTCATCAACGGTATTTTCGGCGAACAAGGCGTTGCCGTGTTTGACACGTTCGTTTCCATCATGCAGACGGTGGGCGGCGTGATCGGGCAGTTTATTTCGTTCATTGACACCAGCGTAAAACCGATTATTGAAGAACTGTTCGCGTTCATCGTTACAACGGTTCTTCCACAAATCGCGCAAGCCTTTGTCGAATGGGGACCCACGATCACAGGCGTTATTCAAAGCATTTGGGAAATCTTCCAGACCGTGGCAACCGCCGTCATGGGAATTATTAGCGCGCTTATGCCCACAATTCAAGGGCTGATCGGGACGGGGCTTGAAACTATCCGTTCCGTTGTCGGCGGCGTGCTGACCGCGATTCAGGGCCTTTTGAACGTATTTGCCGGGATTTTTACCGGCGATTGGTCCCGCGTTTGGGAGGGTGTAAAAGGTATCTTTTCCGGCGTATGGGACGCGATCAAGGGCATTGCAAAGGGCGCAATGAACGGAATTATCGACATTATAAACGGCTTGATCGGAGGGCTGAACAAGCTAAAAATTCCCGATTGGGTCCCCGGTATTGGCGGAAAGGGTATCAATATTCCGCTGATTCCAAAATTCGCAAAGGGTACGCCCCGAACGCCTGATACTTTCATAGCGGGCGAACAGGGCGCGGAACTTATCACGAACGCCCGGAACCGAACCGTTTTCAAGGCGGCGGAAACCGGGAACATTTTTACGAATCTTGCAAGCATGGCAAAGACCCTGACAGGAAATGCAGGATTCCAGCAATACCGGCTGGCTTATGCGGGGGCGGAAGCCCCGAACGTAAACCCGCCGACACTGGCGGCGGCGGAACAGCAAAGGTCAATCGTTATCCATAGCCAGCCCGTTTTCCATGTGGGGAACGACGCGCAGGCACAGGACATTGAAGAAATCTTGCGAAAGCACGATGAAGAACTTTTGCAGGAAATCGACGAACGCGACAGGCAGAGAGCGGACGACGAAAGGCGGCGGGAGTATGACTAAATATACAACCATTGCCGGGGATATGTGGGACGGTATAGCCTATAAGACGCTGGGCGACGAAGCATACACCGACAAGCTCATTAAAGCGAAC
>Ga0137306_102120_pt1 | contig 17522 bp, 17 predicted proteins | sample Inofroosms_March_FD_97187 | JGI IMG/M metagenome (GOLD analysis project Ga0137306, IMG submission 97187) | Mouse cecal microbial communities from Vienna, Austria - N-Acetylneuraminic and N-Acetylglucosamine D2O microcosms_March | ecosystem: Host-associated > Mammals > Digestive system > Large...
ATTTGGCAATCGCGGATGAAAGCATAAACCCTATGGAAAATCCCTGCCATCCAATCATTAGAATCCCGCCTATAATCCCAAAAGCGGTAAATGCCAATAACAGCAATAATAACAGCAACGGCACACGTTCTCCAAAAATATAAAAAAATAAATTTTCCCCATTAATCTCTGTATATTGGAATTTTTCCACAAAATAATCATTTAAAATCCCTGCATTGGAAACGGCTTCTCTTCCCATAATATTTGCCATGAAAATTCCCGCAACAAAAGCCCCTAAAAGTCCTCCCTTCATAACCTGCGCCCAAACGGGTCCATTCTTTGGAATCCTTTCTCTCTGTCTCCAATGCCTGCTCAGTAATTTTTTCATACGCTTTCCAGTCTTTTTTTCTATCTTATGCAGGTCTCGTACAAAAAATTATCACTGCTGATATTTTTAAAATTAGCGTAACGATTAGCAATACTTATTCTTGTATGCCAAAATTGCCGCCACTGTCTTGCCATCCTGAATCACGCCCTGATAAACCAGCTCACACAATTCTGACAATTCATGCTCCTCCAACTCAATATATTCTCCCTCGTCCAGATGCTGCTTGGAAGGGATTAAATCTCTTGCCACATATACGTCAATCATTTCATTGCAAAACGCGACGGTAGTGCGAAGGGATAATAAAAACTCCAGATTTTCACAACGATATCCTGTCTCTTCCTCCAATTCTCTGGAAGCACACTCAATGGTAGGCTCCGTTACAGAATCCCTTGAACCTGCCGGGATCTCCAAAGTAAAACGGTTTAAAGCATTTCGATATTGACGCACCATTAAAATTTTACCATTTGGCAATACGGGGATCACTGCTGCCGCTCCTTTGCGATGTTCCACATAATCCCATTTTTCTACTTTTCCATCTGGCAATTCCATATAATCAGAATAAAAATCCAAAATGGAACCCTGATGCTCTAAAACCCGTTCTTTTCTCCTTAACAATGGCTGTTTCATTTTACTTCCTCCTACAAATTTATAAGAACAAAGTGGGCAATCCCACATCAGCTCCCCTGCCCCTCATTCATGAGGGGATTGCGCACTTTGACGCGCCGAGCGCAGTCGCTTTAGCGACATATTTCATATGTCTGTATCAATGATAAGTATAAGCAGAAGTTGTCTCCCATCTAATTAAAAAAGACCGTCAACTTTCTTATGTTGACGGTCTTATTGCCTAACTTATACAGAACATACTAATCTCATAGGCAAACTACAGACCCGAATTGTGTCATCCTTTACTTAGCATAATCAGTTACACGAGATTCACGAATTACATTGACCTTGATTTGTCCTGGATATTCCAAATCATTTTCAATCTGTTTTGACACATCACGCGCTAACAAAACCATATCCGCATCGCTAATCTGTTCAGGAACTACCATAATCCGAATTTCTCTACCTGCTTGAATGGCAAATGACTTATCAACACCCTTGAAATTATTGGCTATGTCTTCCAATTGCTTCAATCTGTTTGAATATGTTTCTAATGTTTCTCTTCTTGCTCCTGCTGAAATTGCATCTGCCGCTTGCACCAAACATGCAATCAGAGATTGTGGTTCTACATCTCCATGATGTGCTTCAACTGCATTAATTATTGTGGAGCTTTCCTTATATTTTCTACATAAGTCCACACCAATTTGAATATGGGAGCCTTGTAATTCGTGGTCAACAGACTTTCCAATATCATGGAGAAGACCAGCACGCTTTGCCATTCTCACATCCACACCAATTTCTGCCGCCAACAAACCGGAAAGTTGTGCCACTTCTATGGAATGCTTCAGTGCATTCTGTCCATAGCTTGTCCTAAATTTCATCTTGCCCAGCAGACGAACAAGTTCTGGATGAATTCCATGTACACCCACTTCCAGAGTTGCCGATTCTCCCTCTTCCCGAATCATGGTCTCCACTTCTTTTTGAGCTTTCTCTACCATCTCTTCGATTCTCGCTGGATGGATACGCCCATCCACGATTAATTTTTCCAAAGCAATTCTTGCTACTTCCCGACGAACCGGGTCAAATCCAGAGAGTATTACTGCCTCTGGTGTATCATCGATAATCAGATCTACACCCGTCATTGTTTCCAATGTACGGATATTTCTCCCTTCTCTTCCGATAATTCTTCCTTTCATCTCGTCATTGGGAAGCTGTACTACTGAAATTGTAGTTTCTGCCACATGATCTGCAGCACATTTTTGGATAGCAGTGACAATATATTCTCTTGCCTTCTTCCCAGCTTCTTCTTTTGCTTTGATTTCCATTTCTTTGATCAATTTTGCAGTGTCAAGCTTTACATCATCTTCAATCATTTTTAAAAGATAATCTTTTGCCTGTTCAGAGGTTAATCCTGAGATTCTTTCTAGTTCCTGTACGCGTTCCTCGTGTAGTTTTGAAACTTCTTTTTTTTGCCTGTTAATTTCTTCTTCCTTCGCCGCAAAACCTGCTTCCTTCTTCTCGATCGACTCTAATTTTCGGTCCAGATTTTCTTCCTTCTGAATAATGCGCCGCTCGTTGCGCTGAATCTCATTCCGGCGTTCTTTGATTTCTTTGTCAAGTTCATTCTTACTGCGAATGGACTCTTCTTTGATCTCCAGCATGGATTCCCGCTTCTTGGTCTCAGCAGTCTTAACAGCTTCATCTATTATTTTTCTTGCCTTTTCCTCTGCGCTTCCAATTTTGGAATCTGCAGCGCGCTTACAATGTTCATTCGTGGCAAAGTAAGTAATAGGTACGAAAATAATTAACGTGACTACTACAGCGATTATAATTCCTGGCACAGGAGCACCTCCTTATTTAGTTTTCATTGTACATATAGCAGAACATTTTCATTTCTAATATGTCATATACAATAAATTGCACACATAACCTTCTATCTAAGGACATGAATAGCAACATACTGATTTTATACTTTTTTCCGCTTTATGTCAAGTAGTCTAGTACATGCAAAATATCATCTGACTGGAACCCCTTGCGCAACAGAAACTGATACATCCTGCGTTTTTCTTTTATATCTGCTTCCTGGGCACAATACTGCTTTTTCTCAATCCATTTTAGAATCAGCTCCCGCTCGTTCTCCTGCTGATATTCTTCTTCCAATGCCTCCGTTATCATCTGTTTGGGAACTCCCTTAGACAAAAGCTCCATCTGTAATTTTCTCTGACTTTTTTGTTCCATGTGAGATCTCACATAATTCTGCGCATATCGCAAATCATCTACATAATGATAACTCTTCACATAAGCTATGGCATCCTCAATTACATCATCTGGATAATATCCCTGTCTCAGCTTATCTCTTAATTGAGCCTCTGTTCTATCCATCCGCTCCAATAAATGCATGGTTCTTTTCCGTGCCCGCTTAATAAGAATTTCTGTTCTGATCTCCTGAAACTGTTCACTGGAAAGTTCCTCCCCCTCTGCCAGATCATACCGCCTCTGCTCCGCCTTATACAGTGGAAAAGAAGTTCTATCCTCCAGTATAATTTTAACACGTTTCTTATCTAACTCAGAAATTCGCACGATCTGCATTCTGCTTTCCTTCCTTTACCCTTCCATCCGTTATGTTTCATCCGCTTTTTGCGGCGCGTCTGTCTTTGCTGTCTGAGAAACTATCGTTTCCTTCTCTGACTTTACAGCCTCTTCTTTGTCCTTCTTTTTTGAAGTATCTGCAGATTCTGCCTTTTTCTTGAAAGCCTCTACAGATTCTTCCTTCTCCTGCTCATCGTTTTCCTTCTCTAATACCTGTGCCCGAACTTTCTGCGCTACCTCCTGGCAGACATCATCATTCTCACGCAGATACTGCTTGGCATTTTCTCTTCCCTGGCCAATCTTAACATTGTTGTAAGCAAACCATGCTCCTGATTTATTGATTATGTTAAAATCTACCGCCAGATCTAGAATATCTCCTTCTCTGGAAATCCCCTGCCCAAACATAATGTCAAATTCTGCTTCTTTAAATGGAGGAGCCACCTTATTCTTAACCACCTTGACCTTAGTACGATTGCCGATAAATTCTCCTGCCTGTTTTAATGTCTCAACTCTTCTCACATCCAGACGCACAGAAGAATAAAATTTCAGCGCCCGTCCGCCTGTGGTGGTCTCAGGGTTGCCGAACATAACGCCGACTTTCTCACGGAGCTGATTGATAAAAAGTACAATACAATTTGTCTTACTGACAACTGCAGTCAGCTTCCGCAAAGCCTGAGACATCAAACGTGCCTGCAGTCCCACATGGGAATCCCCCATATCACCATCAATCTCTGATTTCGGAACCAGAGCAGCCACAGAATCGACAATCACAATATCCACCGCACCGGAACGCACCATTGTCTCAGTAATCTCCAAAGCCTGCTCTCCATTATCTGGCTGAGAAATATAAAGATTATCAATATCTACCCCTATATTCTTGGCATAGACTGGATCTAGGGCATGTTCTGCATCAATAAATCCAGCAATCCCACCGTTCTTTTGCACCTCTGCCACGATATGTAACGCCACTGTAGTCTTACCACTGGATTCTGGTCCATAGACTTCAATAATTCTTCCCTTAGGCACTCCTCCTACCCCCAGCGCCAAATCCAAACTAAGGCATCCAGTCGGGACTGCCTCTACATTCATGTTCTTAGCAGATTCTCCCAGCTTCATTACGGAACCCTTGCCATAATCCTTCTCAATCTTAGAGATTGCAGCATCCAATGCTTTTAATTTTTCCTCTCTGCTCCCCGGAATCTGTAATACTTTTGATTTATCTTCTTTTGCCATACTCTTTCTCCTTTTAAGAACTTATGTTCGTGTATTTAATATAGTAATACACTTTTACATGATTGTCAACTATTTTGTGGAAATTTTATACTGCATTTTAAACATACATTCTCTTAAGATTCCTGATCCTGCCGACAATGTATATCCTGCTGGAAATGAAAAAAGAACAGTTACAGATCAGTAACTGCTCTTTATTATAAAGTCTACAAATAATTCCGTCAAGCTATGATTGCACGAATCTGTTCTAATGAATGGAATCCAACTTCTTTCTTCACCGCCTTGCCATCCTTAAATAAAACCAGCATAGGAATACTCATTACTCCGTATTTCTGTGCTAACGCTCCCTCCTGATCTACATTCAGCTTTCCAACCTTGATCTTCCCCGAAAATTCTTGTGCCGCCTGGTCAATTACTGGACCTTGCATTTGACATGGAACGCACCATTCCGCCCAAAAATCAACCAGAACTGGTACCTCACTATTCATTACTTCTGTTTCAAAATTATCCGCGGTAACTTTTACTACTGCCATATCAATTTCCTCCTATATTTTTCTTTGCTAAAATGTAACTAAAGTCAGACCGTTCAAATTATCTGGTTCTGAGTAGTTACGCTAAAATAATGTTAAAATTCTTATTCTTCCTTGAATCGCCTCTTTCTTCATGGTACGATTTAATCTGACTAATAACGATACCTAAAACACAGAGCACTTCTGTTCTGCCTGCTTTCACAAAAGAGACAACGATTGAGGTACTTAAATGAAAAAAGATACCATGAAACAACTATTACACGATTCATTTGTCACAGCCGGACTGCTGGCATTGACCACTGGACTTACTTTCCTCCTGTTCCACCATATTTCTGATAATCTTACCAATATTGCATTGTTTTATATTGTTGGCATCATCACTGTTGCCAGATACACCAACGGATATTTTTTCGGCATTTTTGCTTCCGTTATCGGTGTTCTCTGTATCAACTGTTTTTTCACTTATCCCTATTTTAATATAAACTTTTCGCTCTCAGATTATCCATTTCGTTTTCTGTGTATGCTGACACTATCTCTAATCACTAGCACCACCACCTCCCAGATGAAACGCCAGACACAGGCTCTCGCTGCCCATGAAAAACAACTTTTAGAGGCAGAGAAAGAAAAAATGCGAGCCAACCTTTTACGTGCAATTTCCCATGATCTGCGCACTCCTCTGACCAGTATTTTAGGAGCCAGCGCCGCTATGGAAGAACACTGGGGAAATTATAAAGCCAGCGAACGCAATAAACTGCTCCATAACATCCATGATGATGCAAGCTGGCTGTTAAATATGGTGGAAAATCTTCTCTCCATCACCCATATTCAGGCTGAGGATTCTAACCTAAATACAACTCCAGAAATTGTAGATGAAGTGGTTGCCGAATCTGTGACCCGTCTCAAAAAACGTCTCCCAGACGCTGAAATCCATGTGACATTGCCTACAGAAATTCTTATGATCCCTATGGATGCTATGCTGATCGAACAGGTTTTAATCAATTTGATGGAAAACGCCTTTCTACACTCACACAGCAAACGTCCAGTGGAGTTAATTGTCGAAGACCAGACACAAAATGTTTACTTCCGCGTCATTGATTATGGTATCGGATTAGACGAAAACTATCAAGAGCATATTTTTGATGGAACCTACTCTGCCGCCGCCTCCTCTGACGTCCACAAAGGATTTGGTATTGGACTATCAATCTGCCACAGCATTATCATGGCGCACCACGGTACTATCCTGGCAAGAAACCACAGCGAAGGGACAGAATTTTTATTTACCTTACCAAAGGAGGATACCCATGAATAAATTTAGCATCTTAATCATTGAAGACGAAAAAAATATCTGTGACTTTATTTCAAAAACACTGACCTCCCACGGCTATCGAGTAAACTGTGCTACCACTGGAAAAGAAGCACTCTCCCTGGCCTCTTCCCTCTGTCCAGACATTTTTTTACTGGACCTTGGACTGCCAGATATGGACGGCATGGAAGTTATCTATCAAATCCGCCGCTGGTCTGGCTGCCCGATCATTGTAGTTTCCGCCCGCACCCAGGAGGCCGACAAAGTACGCGCTCTGGACGCCGGCGCTGACGATTATCTCACCAAACCTTTTGGCACCTCAGAACTAATGGCACGCATTCGCGCTTCTCTGCGCCATAGTAACCGTCTCAACAATGATCACGGCCTGCCAATGCATCCTTATCGGGCAAAAGATCTCAAAATTGATTTTTTCAAACGTACCATCACCATAAAAGGAGAACCCGTGCATCTGACTCCAATTGAATATAAAATTGTCGCCTTTCTCGCCCAAAATTCTGGCAAAGTAATGACATATTCGGCTGTTATGAATAATGTCTGGGGCCCCTATGCCGAATCAGATAACAAAATTCTTCGTGTAAATATGGCCAATATACGCCGAAAGCTGGAAACAAATCCAGCCGAACCCGTCTATATTTACACAGAAGTAGGCGTAGGCTACCGAATGGCTGATGATGAAGATAATCTATAAATATTTTTAAACCTCCTACAAAAGACCATATTATTTATTTTTACAAGCAATTATCAAACCTGCACGACGTACCCTGCGGGTATGCACAGATATTTAATGAAATATGAAAACCGCCCCAGTGAAGCCAAACACTGGGGCGGAACGCAAATCAACTCAAATTAGGGGAAAAAGCTGATTTGCTCGAGCTGTGATTACATTGTAACATTGAAACTGGAAACCGTCAATACAAACCCTATCATTTTATATGTTCTAATTATCCTTATCGACAAAAAACGACTTGCAAAAAAAGCGTCCGTTTCATCTTATCCTCACTGTGCCGTCTGCGTCAATCATCACACCAAAAGAAATTTCTTCCATCTGCTGATATAATTCTGCCTCACTGTCCATCCACTGTGTCTTGGCGCCAGAGGCATAAGCCGGAATAAGCTTCAAAACAGCCTCATTCTGCAATGTCACTCGCACTTTCAGTAATACGGTAGAACTAATTTCCTGATTAAAGATATAATTTCCAAGGCTATATACAATAGGCTTGCCATTATAATACTCAATTCCCTGCAAAACATGCGGATGAGAGCCGATTACCAAGTCTGCGCCTGCATCAATATATTGATAGGCAAGCTGTTTTTGGTATTCTTCTGGCATGCTGGATTTCTCAATTCCCCAATGCACATACACCGTCAAAAAATCACACTGCTGCTTCGTCTCCTGGATAGCCTGGCACAATAGTGCGCTGTCATAAGTGCACAACATACCTGGCTGTTGATTTTCCACATTCCAGCTAATCTCTGGAATTATTCTGGATGCCGCCAGAAATCCAAAACTGCGCTGACCTGCCTGAATAATACTGGGCTGCATCGCATGTGCCAGGTCATCCCCTGCTCCAACATAGGCAATCCCTGCTGTTTTAAGCGCAGTGAATGTATCTGTCAAAGCCTCTGTACCATAGTCCAAAGCATGATTATTGGCAAGCCCTACAAGGTCAATCCCCATCTCTGAAAATATTTTGGTATACATTGGATCAACACGAAAATTAAACTGTTTATCTGGCGCTTTGGTTCCTCCTAAAGAAAATGGAAACTCCTGATTGGCAATTGTGATATCCCCCTGCTGCATTTCTGTCAGAAGCGGCTCTGATACCACACCATAAATGCCGCTGCTGTTATAATTATTCAGTACATAGGAACTTAAATAGATATCCCCTGCAAAAATAAGCGTCACTTCCTCTGGTTCCTGTTCTTCAGTCATCATATTTGTGTTCTGTTCTTCTGCTGGTTCTTCTGTCTCTATCTGATTTTCAGTCAATTCTATACTCTTTGCATCTGAAACTGTATATATTTTCTGACCCTGTGCAGACTGTGGCATGGCCTCTTCATATTCTATAAAATCATTCTCTCTTTGCCCTGAATCATACACCCAGAAATAAAGCCCTATTCCCACCACCAACACCACAGCCAATGAAATCATTGTCACTCTTATATTTCTTTTCATCCATGCCCCTCCTGTTGATTTCCCATATAAAAATATAATGACAAAATATCCCTCTAAACACTTTAACATGTGCAAAGTGTTTCCATCATTTTATGATGGAAACCTTTTGGGACTATGGATTACAAAATGGGGAAACTCAAAACATATTATACCATTGATTTTTATTCAGAGCAATGATATAATGGGACAGGTATTATGTACATTTGCAGGATGCCAAGAATTAATTAAAAGGAGGTTTTTTTGTGGCAACATGGCAAATCGTATTGATCGTTATTGCTGTTATTCTTTTAGCAGCGATCATTGCACTTTACATACTGGGCAAAAAATCACAAAAGAAAAAAGAAGAACAAGATGCACAGATTGCTGCGTCTGCACAGACCATCTCAATGCTGATTATTGATAAAAAGCAAATGAAATTAAAAGACGCTGGCCTTCCTGCTGCTGTTTTAGAGCAGACCCCTAAATTATTGCGACGCTCTAAAATGCCGATTGTCAAGGCAAAAGTTGGACCAAAGATCATGACTTTTATCTGTGAGGGTTCCATCTTTGACAGCATCCCTACCAAAAGAGAAGTGAAAGCTGTTGTCAGCGGCCTTTATATTACTAGTGTCAAAGGAATCCGTGGTTCCAATGAGCCAACCCCCAAAAAATCAAAATTCTGGGATAAATTCTGGAAACTAAAAAAAGAACGCGAGTCTAAATAATTCTGGAATAATCTCCTATGTAGAACAAAGAATCCAGCAAATCGAAGTGAAGAAAGACCCTGCGATCATTGTTTTTCATATTATTAGGAAATCTGAATGAATTTCTACAAGATGAAAAAATACCCTCAGCGGATATTATACTTATCCATTGAGGGTATTTTTTACCTAATTCCATAATATTATTCTGGCAATCAAACATCAAAAAAATATCAAACCAACGATTGCGCTTAATCATACTGCAGCATTTCATCCATGTTATCATGCAGTCTCTGTAAATATTCTTTCATATCTTCACGCAATTCTTCTCTGCGCAGTGCAAACTCAATATTTGCCTGAATAAATCCCGTTTTACTGCCCACATCATATCGGCGTCCCTTAAAATCATAGGCATACATCGCCTGCTCCTTCGCAAGTCGTCTTAGGGCATCGGTCAACTGGATTTCTCCTCCCTTTCCGGCATCTTGCGTCTCCAGAAAACGAAAGATTTCCGGTGTGATAATGTAACGCCCTAACACGGCCACATTGGAAGGCGCCTCCTCCAAAGAAGGCTTTTCCACCATATCATTTACCTTGTATACACGTTCATCCACCTGTTTTCCAGCAATAATCCCATACTTGTCAACCACTTCATGCGCTACCGTCTGTACACCCAAAATAGAAGTTTGATACTCTCGAAAGACATCCAGCATCTGTCCAAGACAAGGCTGTTTGGAAACCACAACATCATCCCCCAGCAAAACTGCAAATGGCTCGTCCCCAATAAAATGCTGTGCTGCAAGAATTGCATGTCCCAATCCTCTTGGTTCTTTCTGGCGGATATAGTGAATATTAGCCATCTCAGATATCTCTCTCACCATATCCAGAATTTCCTGTTTACCGCTCTTTTCCAACTCCAGCTCCAGTTCAATGGAACGGTCAAAATGGTCTTCAATAGAACGCTTATTACGTCCAGTGACAACAATAATATCCTGAATACCGGCCTCCACAGCCTCCTCAATAATATACTGAATCGTAGGTTTATCCACAATTGGCAGCATTTCCTTGGGCTGTGCCTTCGTTGCGGGCAGAAATCTTGTCCCCAATCCCGCCGCCGGAATAATTGCTTTTCTGACATTCATCATTTTTTATTCTCCTTTAGCTGACTTGTCACACATTCTTTGATCAGGAAAGTGTAAAGTCTCCCGATTCCTTTGACTGAATACTCATTGTAATAGAACAGTCTGCCAAATGTTCATAATTTACTTCCAGATTATATTTTATCTTGACATCAATATGGGATTCTGTCTCCGCAATATCAACGCTCTTGGCGTCAATGCCAATCAAAAGACTTCCAAAAGGCGTATTGTAATAAGATACATTTTTCTTATTTTTCTCAAATACCATATGGACATTGGAGATCCCCTTCTTGGTGATATCCAAAGAATCCTCTGTGAGCTTAATAATATTTTTGGTATTGCCGTCAAAACCTTCCATAACCTCATCATACAAAATATAATGCTTTCCGTTTTTCTTGTAATAGTCCCCCGCAGTAATCATCTCTACCGGCTCTATATCTTCTTCATCCTTTGCCGCAAACTGCAGTCCGCTGATAGATAAAAGTACATCTTTCGTCATATTTACTCCTCAATATGTATTAATTGGGCCTCTTCTATTTCACACGGCAAAATAGAATTGGCAAAATTTTTAAACTTCTCAGCCGCATCACTGACATAAAATTGATACATAGGTTCCCTAGTCTGTCCGCCGTCATTGGAAAGCTGGTGCTGCTCTAACAACCGCTTTAATCCTTGTGCTGTCTCATAAGCGGGATTGACCAAACTGACCTTGCCCCCCATAATCTCCTGAATCATAGAACGCAGCAAAGGATAGTGTGTACATCCAAGAATCAGAGTATCAATATCCGACTCCTGAAAAGAAGCCAAATATCGTTTTGCCACTTCCACTGTCACAGAATCCTTAAGCCAGCCTTCCTCCACCAAAGGAACAAACAGAGGACAGGCCTTTCCCAGCACCACTGCCTGCGGATTATGTCTGTGAATCATTTCTGTATAAATTTGGCTCCCCACTGTTCCTTCCGTTCCAATCACACCAATGTGTCCATTTTTTGTAAGCTCTGCCGCCACTTTCGCTCCCGGTTTCACCACGCCGATAATGGGCATCTTCATTTCTGGGCGAATCTTCTCTAGTGCAAATGCACTGGCCGTGTTACACGCTACCACAATGGCCTTCACCCCTTTAGATTCCAGGAAACGAATAATCTGCCTGGAATAACGGGTAATCGTCTCTCTGGATTTACTGCCATAAGGCACCCGTGCCGTATCTCCGAAATAAATGATCCGCTCTCCTGGAAGCTGACGCATAATCTCACGTGCTACTGTCAATCCTCCGACGCCAGAATCAAATACTCCGATTGGAGCATATTTCTTATTCTCATATGGTTGATTCATCTCATTTTCTCCACAAAATAGATCATACACATGTATATTACTCGTTTTGCTTTAAAAATGCAAGTGTGAACACAGATTTTCAAATATTTCCCGTATTTGTTACGGCAGTCTTAATCTCATTTCCCTCTAAATCCTTGTAAATATAAAAAAATTTTGACATCTTTTCTTTTATCAGCATATAAAACATTTCACTGACAGATAAATCCAATTGGATATTGCATTGATATCTGCATAAGTATACGTTATCAAAACATCTCTGATAGTTGATTTGCAAAGCTTCGATCTGTTCAGCAAGCAATCCATAAATCTCCAGCAAACTTATCTTTTGTGGTTCTATTTGCATATTGGCTCTGAGCACACAGACAAGATATTTTACATATTCCTGTGGAAAAAGCTCCTCCACAGGAATTTTTATTTCTTTACTATCAGCATTTCTTACTTTTTCTATTGTCGATGCAATGATCTTGGGAGAAATTACAATCATATCACTCTCACAGACAATTTTAATTTTATATTCATAAATCAATTCTCAGCCCCTCTTAACCGCTCTACTAAGGATTCTTTTGAAAAGCTGTGCAATGACAAAAAAGTGATGGCAAGAGGCACAACAATCAATACGCCTGCATAGGCACAGGCAAAAAGCGCTGGAAAGCGAAATGCCATATAAAATGCTCCAATTTGATAAAGAGCATTACTCAAAAGATATCCACAAAACGTGCCGATTGTCATGGTAACTCCCACAGCGACAAATACCAAAAGCAAACTCTCACCTAAAATCATTTTTTGAATTTGTCTTTTGTCCATACCTATGGATTCTAACATTGCAAGTTCCTGTTTGCGGGTAACAATATTAGTAATCAGTGTATTCATCATACTTAAAATACTAAACATCATAATAAAAATTGCCAGACCACTGATGGCTCCGAACATCTGATTTGCCGCTTGTTCATAAGAGATTCTGCGTTCCTCAAGTGTTTCCATACTTAACTCTGGTCTTTTTTCAATCATCCTTGTAAGGCTTTCTCCTACTGCGCTTTCTTTCGCTGCTTCTGTTGACACAATCAAATTCGTATTTAAACTATTATGCGATACCAAATTTGAAATAGCCTGCTCTGGCATTAAAAACCATCCTTCTGTATTTTTATGATCTATCTCATATTGTTGATTTAAAATGCCTAAGATCGTCACCTGCTTCTCTGCCCGTTTTACGCCGTCATAATAATGGAATGTGACCGCATCGCCCACTGCAAACTTCCATCCATAAATTTCTTGGACAGTGCTATTTCCTGATATAAGAACATAATCACCACTGAGCAGTTTAGCAAAATCTGCCTCTCCTTCTTCTAAATATTTTTCAAGCTCTTCTCCTCCTTTTTCTGCGATTGAATTTATTCTGTCCTCAGTGTTAAATTCCTCATGCTTCGGACAATCAAATTTCACACCAAGCCCTTTTACTTCATATACATTTTTTACCCCATCCAACGCTAAGATTTTCGCTATCATATCATCGTCTAATGGAGCCTGCGCCTGCAGACCACTTATGCCATTTTCATTTAGCTCAATTGCTGACACAGCATATTGAATATCAAATTCTGCATCTGTAAAATAACCCTGCCTCGCATAATTGGCCTTGTCAAAAGAAGACATATAAGTAGCCGCCGTCATAAACAAAATACCTCCTAACCCCAAGGAGAGCATGGTGATAACCGCTTTTTTTCTGTTCTTTGAAAAATTCATCGCACCCAAACCAATCGGCGTCAAGCTGCGGCACATTTTTCTGTTGGCTGCTTTTTTCATGGTGTCCTGCGGCACATAGCGAAGCGCTTCCATTGGGGAAACCGCTGCTGCAAAGCGCGCAGGCTTATGGACAGAAATCATGGTAATGCTATATATAATAATAAATACAAGCGCAATAATCCACAATGTATTTAGGATAGTGAATCCATCTGAAATCATAAAATATCCAGCAATGCCGCCAATCACAATTCCAATTGGTGCAGAACGCCAAAACAACATGCCGCCCTCACGGGAAACTAATTTTTTCATCTGTTTTCTTGTCATGCCAATGGTTCGTAACTGTCCAAACTGATGGATTCTTCCGACTACCGACAGATAAAATACACCATAGATTACAAGAATACAGGCAAGTAAAATTACCATACCCACCAATCCATAAATCATCACCGACTGCATATCTATGGAAAGCGAGTCTAGAAAAGACTTTGAGGGATTAATATATTTTCTTTCTATTCCTGCATCACTGCCAATCACATACATGGCTTCTTTGCACTCCTCAGGGTACATATTGGCGGCATGATATAATTTTGCATGAACCTCATATGGCATATCTTTTAACTGACTGCCATTCTCGGCATAATCCTTAGAAAAGAAAACGGAAAACTGTTTTGCGGTATCGCCGCCTTTTAAAATGCCTGATACTGTAAAGGTCTCTGTAATTTTATTATAGAAAGTAAATGTCACTTTACTTCCAACTGCCGGCGTAACGCCCAACTTTTTTAATACTGCTGCCTGCAGTGCAATCTGATCTTTTTCTGCTGGCAGTGTGCCGCTCTCCAATTCTGCGACCAGAATCTGATCTGTCATTTCACTCACATAATAAGGCATGATATCAAATCCATCCATTTCAGAGAGAATCCCTGTTTTTATTTGGATCTGATAGGCAATGCGATCATCCTTTTTCAGCGCCTCCACTTGTTCATCCGTTAAGTTATAATAACTTACCTGCTGTCTGTGAGAGAGCGCATTTTTTGTCCGCTGGCTTTGCCCCACAGCAAACATTAAAATAGCTGTCAGCAGGGCAGATGCCAAGACAATGGTAATCATCACAAAAATATTTCGCATACGGCTGGCTTTTAAACTCTCTTTTGACATCAGAGAAATCATTTTTGTCGTCACTTTTCTATCTCTCATTTTCCTGCCTCCTATGCGTAAATTTTTCCATCTTCTATGCGAATCTTCAGATCTGCTTTTTGGGCAATTTCTGGATTATGGGTAATCATCACAATGGTCTGCTGAAATTTTTCACTGGTCATTTTTAAAAGACTGATCACCTTATCACTGGTGCGGGTATCAAGATTTCCTGTCGGCTCATCCGCCAAAATAATAGCTGGTTTTGACACCAATGCCCGGGCAATTGCCACCCGCTGCTGCTGTCCGCCGGAAAGATGGCTGGGATAATTGTAGAGTTTCCCATCCAATTCCAGAAAATGAATGATCTCCTCCAAAAATTTTTTGTCTTCCCTCTTGCCGTCCAAGCGAACCGGCAGCACAATATTTTCATATGCTGTGAGATAGGGAATTAGATTATAGTTCTGAAAGATAAAGCCAATTCGCCGTCTGCGAAATATGGTAAGCTGCTCTTCAGTCATTGTCTCCATACTTTTATTTTCCACCTGCACACTGCCTGAAGTTGGTCTGTCTAGGCCGCCAAGCATATGTAACAGTGTGGATTTTCCGCTGCCTGAAGTACCAATAATCGCTACAAATTGCCCTTCCCCCACAGATACGTTCACATCGTCCAATGCTTTTACAAGGCTTTCTTCTTTTCCATAATATTTTTTTAAATGAGATGCTTTTAATATTGCCATAATCACTATTTCCTCCTGCTTCATCTATCATTTTCTGCTTAAACCCATCATACGCAATTTAAAAAGATATACAATAGAAGACGCAAATTCTAATACTGAGGCCGCAAATTTTACAATCCAGACTCTTACATTGCAAAATTCTGCGCGCAGGAACAGACAGCAAATCGGAAAGTGAATAAAAATTTCCCAATATAAAAACCTGTCATCTATAAAAGACAACAGGCTTCGTGTAGTTTATGATAAAATTGGCATAGGAATTAAAATCTTTAAAACAAATGTTCCATTTTCATTTTTAATTGTCAAATGTCCTCCATATTTTCTGGCGGCTTTCTCCATATTAGAAATACCAAAACCATGCAGAAAATGATCTTTTTTTGATGTATCTTTTTCTTTTAGATCCTTATTCTGCGCACAATGATTTTCTATCAGAATCGAAACAAAATTCTGCACTTTTCCTGCTTTGAGAAGAATGATTCTCTGCTCTTCTGGAAGTTTTTCACTGGCTTCAATGGCATTGTCAAGCCCATTGCCAAACAATGTGCTGATATCCAAAGGTGCAATAAAATTGACGCCGCTAAAATCTACCACTGCCGAGAACTCAATTTGTTTTTCACGGGCATATTCTGCCTTATCTCTGATAATAATATCCAAAAACTCGTTTTCTGTATGAACATAATACTCATACTCTGCAATCTGAGAACGCAAATCTTTCACCATCTGTTGTACAACCTCCGACCCCTGACTGCCCTCCAATACAAGCAGATGATTTTTCATATCATGGTAAATAGAACGAACCTTCTCTTCTTCTTTTAACTTATCCCGATAGTACTTCTGTTGTATCTGTAGTTTTTGTACATCATACATATTTTGCATAGAATTACTCATATATGCAACCAGACAGACACAGCCCAGGGAAGAAAATACCGCGGCGATACACAGAGGATAGATAATCACTGATTGGTTTGTGATAAAATAAATCGTGGTAAAGCAGGCAATTCCTGATACCATAATAATGGAGTCGACAATCAGCCACATTTTTGTGGTTAGATTTAAACGGATTCGTTGAAGTGGTTCTCTTAAAAACTTCCAGATTGCCGCCCAGAATAACAAGCGCACAACATTCTGCCCCATGCTTATGAGCGCTTCTGCCACAAGGATTCCCTCTGGCCACCCTCCAGCACCTGGTTCTGTCCTTCCTGCCACAGCAAAGAAAATTTTACTGAAAATATCCATCAATAAAAAGTTTATGGAAATCATAATCGGATAAAAAATAAAGACTGCCGTCATTTTTTCAATAATTCCACCCTGATGAAAGACCAAAAGATAGATTGTCAGCGCACAGAAGGAAAGTACAATGTTATCGAAATCATTCTGATAAATAATCGTATCTGCAATAAATAGTGAGAGAAAAAATGCAGCCACACGCATTATCACATTAGCCTTTAGCGGAATAAAAGTATGTAAGATCCAATAAAACAAAAACTGATAACCTAGAACAACCATAAAAGTAATAAAATGTAAACATGAAATCACAGTATATCCCCCCAATAATCTGTCAACTTCATCATAAATTCTTTTCGCTTTGGCTGGCTGATTGGAATATGTTCTCCTGTAATAAGAATAATTTCCATCCCTTCCATCCCTTTTATATAAGACATATTTACCACAAAACTCTGATGGCAGCGAACAAATTGTGGTTGTTGACAAAGCAGAGCAGACACTTCTTTCATGTTCTTATAAATAACTTGTTTGTGCCCCTCAAAATGCAGCATTACATTGCGTTTCTCTGTATGTGCATAACAAAGATTCTTATACAGAACCTTATATTTTCCCCTATCATTTGAAAAACTGAAATATGGCTCATCCTTACCTTGGTAATGGTCAAAATAACGTTCCAGTTCCATTTTCAGAACTCCATATTTTACAGGTTTTAGTAAGTAATTG
>Ga0137306_102121_pt1 | contig 17519 bp, 13 predicted proteins | sample Inofroosms_March_FD_97187 | JGI IMG/M metagenome (GOLD analysis project Ga0137306, IMG submission 97187) | Mouse cecal microbial communities from Vienna, Austria - N-Acetylneuraminic and N-Acetylglucosamine D2O microcosms_March | ecosystem: Host-associated > Mammals > Digestive system > Large...
ATGGAGTCTCATCCTGATTGCGTTCTTTATTTGCATAACGCATTATGGTTCAATTGTATAGATCATTCCATGAAAGCCGGAAATCCTTACAATTGTAAGAGTGAGAGGGATATTTCTGCCGAAGAACTGTTAATGATGTATAATGGGCATCCTCCCACAGCTTCCATTTTACATAAAAAGGAATTAATCAATATGCCACGGTTTTTCAGGGAATCGTCAGTAGGTGATTATCCTTTATTATTATATGCATTGACCTGTGGAAATGTACATTATAATAATCGTATCATGTCTGTATATAGGCAAATGACCAATGGAAGTTACAGTAGTATTATGCAAAATGATCAATATTTGCGATTCTATTACTTTTTTGGAATTTCAGAATTATGTGTTAAGTACAATGACTATACAAACCATAAGTATGAAAAATGGTGTAATAAAAAGATATATGAGTTTTCTTCCCCAATTATCCATAATAAAGAATGGAATCAATCTATAGATGACTATATAAAGATTTGTATGGAACATGGTTTTGCATTTTCAAAAGATTATTATATATATGAAGAGGAAGTGAAACGTCTGCAAAAGCAAATATATGACAAAACGTTCATATCAACAAAATTAAAAAAATTTTCTGATCAATTTAAGTATATTGTAATTATGGGGGCAGGAAAGTACGCTTCAATTTTGGCTGAACAATTTTCTTATAACCATATAGAATACCATGGATTTGCTGTTTCTCAAAAAGCAGTAGGGAATGATTCTTATTTAGGGAAACCTGTTTGGGAACTATGCAAATTGCCATATAGCAGAGAAGATACTGGCGTTGTGATAGGAATAAAACCTGTAGACTGGTCTGATATTAAAGATTCTTTGAATCATGCGAATATATCAAATTATTACTGCCCTTTTCTAATAAATATCAAATAAACGGTGGCTTGCTTTTTCATGTTGTAAGGAGACTAAAAGATGGTAAAGAAATATAAATATAAACAAATTAATAATAACTATGATGTTTTAAAAGGAAAAAGAGTTATAATCTGGTGCAGGTCAATTACAGCACTGTACTTATATAGAACATTACATAACCAGGAAATCAATGTAATTGGATTTACAGATTCATTCGTAAATAGCAGTGGTGGAACATTTGCGGGACTGCCTGTTTATACTATAGATGAAATTTTAGCAATGGAAGAAGTTGCTGTTTATATTGCGACAAATAATTATAAAATTAAGCAAGAAATTTTAGAGGACATATGTGAATTTAAAAGTATAGAAGTTTTTTCTGAAGGAATTATATATGGAGCCGCGCTATTTAATATAGAAAAAATGAAGTCCATGATTAGAAATTCAAAGAGAAAGATCGAATATGTAAAGAATTCTTTAAGAGATGAAAGATCAAAAGAGGTTTTTTATAAATTATTAAATTACAGAGTGACAAATAACACCAATCTCATTTCTGAAGTATATGAATCAGGACATACGCAATATTTCCCTGAAAATGGATTGATTAAACCTGTAGAAAATGAAATTTTTGTAGACGCAGGTGCTTATGATGGGGAAACCACCTGCAATTTCTGTAAGTGGATTTCTGATAAAAATTATTCAAAGATATACGCAATGGAGCCAGATTCCTTAATGTTTGAAATAATGAAAGAGCATATGCTCCTAAAAAAAGTAAAGAATGTAGTACCTGTAAATGGCGGAGCATATTCATTCTCTGGCACATTAAGATTCAGTGAAGATTCATTAACCGGATCTTCCAGAATAAGTGAAGACGGAGAAAAAGAGATTAAGGTTATATCGATAGATGATATGGTCGGGAGTGATAATGTTACGTTTATTAAGATGGACATAGAAGGGGCAGAAATGGAAGCTTTGGAAGGAGCCCAAAAAACGATTGAAAGATGTAAACCTAAACTTGCGATTTCCATTTACCATAAAGAGGATGATTTATGGGAAATACCTTATTATATTTTGAAAAAATATCCGTGGTATAAAATTTATATAAGACATTATGCGTTAACTACAAATGAGACAGTTATGTATGCAGGTATATAGTGAAAAATACTTAATAAACATATGGTTTTTGGAATATCTAAATATGATGAGAAAAGGTATATATAAGCAATGGAAAAAACTAATAAAATTTTAATCTGGGGAACTGGAAATATAGCAAGGCATATCCTGAAAAATGGATTAAATGGACAGATAATCGGATTTATAGAAACAAATAAGACAAAAGATTTTTTTGAAGACAAAAGAGTATATAGTATAGAAGATATACCTGAAGGATATGATTATATTATTGTCGCGAATACTTTTACAAGTGAAATATATCATACATGTATAGAAAGGAAGATGGATCTAGAAAAAATTATATTTTTGAAAAATATAAAAGCAGATAAAGGATTTTCAGAACTTGAAACCATAAGAATGATATTAGGTGAAAAAAATTATATTGATTATTGCGGAGAGTTTAAAGTAAGTCAATATTCCTTTGCTGATGAGGACGCAAAGAAATATGAGAAATTAAATATCCGGGACAATTTTCGCATTCGAAAAGAATATAAGAGGATAATTCTAACTGATAAATATGCTTTAGCCGGAAACATGAGTAATTATTTTTGGCAGGATTTGTGGGCGGCGAGATTAATTCATAAGAGCGCTGTAACGAAACATTTTGATATCGGATCAAGGATAGATGGATTCATTGCCCACCTGCTGTCCATGGAAATAGAAGTGACTTTAATCGATATAAGAGAGGCTCCGGCGGTTGTCGAGAATTTACATACTATTGTTGACGACGCTACCAGATTGACTCAAATAGCAGATAGCAGTATTGAGAGTATGTCGGCCTTGTGCTCCTTAGAACATTTTGGTTTGGGACGATATGGAGATCCAGTTGATCCAGAGGCTTGTTTTAAGTGTTTTCAAGAAATTCAGAAGAAAATGAAAAAAGGAGGAAATCTTTATATTTCTGTGCCAATTGGGAAGGAACGGGTAGAATTTAATGCCCATAGAGTCTTTTATCCCAGTACAATAATTGAAAACTTTGATCATATGGACTTACAGGAATTTTCATGTACAGCAGATGGTAAGATAGAATATGATGTGAAAATTCATAAATATGATCAGGATAAAGATCATGGTGATTATAGATACGGCTTATTTCATTTCACAAAAAGGTAAGGAACAAAGATGAATAATCAGGAGATACCTGTTGTTTGGGGAGCAGATAAAAAGTATGTATTTCAGGCATTTGTAGTAATGCATTCCATTCTGATGAATTCTCATAGGAGATATAGATTTTATATTATCACGGCAGATGATATTTCAGGACAGGTAAAGGAGTACTCACAGCTATTAAAAAGTAAATACAGTAATTTTGAAGTATCTATTGAGGGGATAGATGGCGCATTATTTAGAAACGCAAAGATATATAATCAGCATTTGACAATAGCTGCATATTTTCGACTGCTGATTCCAGAAGTTCTGAGAGGTTATGATAAATGTATTTATTTGGATTGTGATGTTTTGGTAAATGATGATATAGAAAAACTCTACAATATTGATTTGGAAGATAATTATATTGCAGGGGTAAAGGATTGTCATGTTATGGAGGAGACCCCAAGAAAAGAAAAACATCGGAAGATGTTGGGGATACCATCTATGGACAAATATGTAAATTCAGGAGTTTTGCTAATTAATCTGAAAAAAATGAGAGAGGCGTCTCTGGTAAATAGATTTGTTAAGGAGATTGGCAAAGAATTTTGGTATGAAGATCAAGACATACTGAATCTTGTATGCTATCCACATATTAAGATCCTGCCATTAAAATATAATCTTTTTCACTTTTATTGTGGTAGAAGTATATGCTTATTGTATCATTTAAATTATGAGAAGCAAGATTTTGAATTTCAATTTCCTCTTATTGTACACATGGGAGGAAAATGGAAACCATGGAATAGTAGAAAAGTAAAATACGCTAATAAATGGTGGGATTATGCGGAGATCTTTAAAGATACTATTTATTACAAGCAATATAAAAAGATTAGCCAAACAACGGATTATATAAAGTGCGTACTGGAGCCTTTGGAGAAGTATAAAGAGCATTTTATCATTATATGGGGATATTCACAGAATGGCAGGCGATTATGTGATTTTTTGCTGGCAGAAGGCTATACTAATATAATTGCGTATGTTGATAATGACAGCGGTAAGTGGGGAAAAACTTATAACAAAATACCAGTTGTAGGTATAGAACAGGTCTTAAATCATCATAATAAGAGTACATTATTTTGGATAGTAACAAGCCAGTTGTTTTTTGAGGAAATAAAGACTCAGATTGTGGATAGTGGGATAGATGAGCAGAGTATTGCGAGATATATAAATATTTATAGCGATAAAATGTATTTCTTGGCGTTGGATGAAAATTTTTATGAACAGGAAATAGAGATGATAGCTCAATATGAATACACAGATATAATACCAATATTTGAGAAAAGAAAGGAATATATTTATCAAATTATCAATGATTCTGAATCTTTTCAAACAGAATATAAATATCTGAATGGTAAATATCATTTTAATAATTGGTATCATATAAGAGAAGGGTAATATAATATGAAAATTACAGTGATAACTGTGTGCTTGAATAGTGTAAAAACAATTGAAAAAACCATCAAAAGCGTAATAGATCAAGACTACATAGATAAAGAATATATTATAGTTGACGGAGGTTCTACAGATGGAACCTTAGATATTATCCTAAAATATAAACAGTATATAACTAAATGGATAAGTGAATCGGATAGAGGGATATTTGATGCTATGAATAAAGGGATTCAGATGGCATCAGGAGATGTTATTGCTTTTCTCAATAGTGATGACTGGTATGTAGATGGGGCACTAAGTATGATTGGTGAAACATTCGAGAAAACTTTTTGTGACTGTGTGTGTTGCGATAATTATGTAATTGAAAAAAGTGGGAAGTATACATATTTTGATGCATCTAATGTAAAAGAAAATGATGTATATAAAAGAATGATATATTACCATTCTTCTATTTTTGCGCGTAAGGAGTTTTTTGAAAAAGGGAATAACTTTGATCTGCAATATAAAATAGCGGCAGATTATGATTGGTTTTTACGAAAAGTAAAAGGTGGTATGAAAATATTCTATTTGCACAAACCAATCTTTACATTTTGCTATGGAGGAATAAGTAGTGTAAATGAGATTGATTGTGCTAGAGAGGCAAGAACGATAGCTATCCAACATTTACCAGAGGAGAAGACAGAATATCTTAAGAGTATAGATAATAGATACTATGACATTGTAGTTAATGCTTCAGACCATAAATATTTACATGAAAGAATTAGGAAAATTATTAAAAATGATAATTCGGTTGTAATATGGGGAGCGGGGGAGCGTGGAAGACAGTGCCTGAAATGGTTACAAGAAGCTGGAAGGCAAGTAGAATTTATTGTAGATAAAAATGAGAATAAATGGGGAAACACGATAAATGGTGTGCTTATTACATCATCAGAGCATCTTTGTAATAAAGAACGCAATGTGATTATTACACCAGCTGAATACGCGGAAGAGATAAAAAAAGAAATATCTTTAATCAAAGGTGCCTTTAACTGTATACTCCTAATTGACTTGATATGATAGTATAGCATACTTACATAACTCTAAATACCTAATGAGATGAAGTTTATGAAATATCTGATATTAGGCGAGGAACCTGTAGAGTTGACGTTTGCGAATAAGTTGAAGGAAGCAGGAGAAACCGATTTTACGAGAAAAAGGAGACATTTTGGTTTTACTAAAACAAAGCAGGAGAATTGGGTAAAATGAAAGTAATTGCGATGTATCTACCACAATTTCATCAAGTTCGTGAAAATGATCAATGGTGGGGAGAGGGATTTACAGAATGGACAGCAGTAAGAGGGGCAAAACAATTATATAAAAACCACAATCAACCTAGAATTCCATTAGATAAAAATTATTACAATTTACTGGAATATGAGACCATGTCCTGGCAGGCGAAACTTATGAAGAAATATGGTATAGACGGATTATGTATGTATCACTATTGGTTCAAGGACGGAAAAAGAATTCTGGAAAAGCCGGCTGAAAATCTGTTGGAATGGAAGGACATTCCTATGCCTTTCTGTTTTTGTTGGGCGAATGAAACTTGGGCCAGATCCTGGAGTAATATTCAGAATAAGAATATATGGGCGGATAGATACGAGAAGGAAGAGAAGACTTGCGAAAATGGGATATTGTTAGAACAAAAGTATGGAAGAGAAAAACAGTGGAAAGACCATTTTGAATATTTGCTTCCATTTTTTTTAGATGAGCGCTATATCAAGATTGACGGGAGACCATTATTTTTAATTTATAAAACACTAGATTTTTTTTGCCTGATGGAGATGATAGATTATTGGAAGGGACTTGCTAAATTACATAGTTTGCCGGATATTTATGTAGTTGGACAGGAAAGTAATACTCCAGGCAAGGACTATTTGGATGCTAACTTGAACTTTCAGCCAGCAAGAGCTATGGAACAGATTCCAACACCTGGCCGATATGCTAGAAATGGTGTTAAAATATGGGAATATGATGATGTATGGAATGAAATTCTTAGGGAGAAAACATCAGATAGAGTATTTTTGGAAGGATTTGTAGGATATGATAATACTCCAAGACATGGTATAAACGGACACGTAGTGGAACATAGTTCCCCCGAAAAATTTTCCAGTTACTTCACTGAATTACTGGCAAAAAGTGCTGCATATGAAAAAAATATTGTATTTCTTAATGCATGGAATGAATGGGGGGAAGGGATGTATTTGGAGCCAGATGAGAACTGCGGAGATGGATATCTAAATGCCGTTTCCATTGCAAAAAATAATTATGTATATTTAATCGATAAATACAGATATATAGAAAAAATAAATAGAGAAAATGATTTAAAGAATGATAGAAGAGTAGAAAAAAGGATCAGTAAAGATCAGTACTATTTACATATACTGGATCATTGGATGACCTTGCGGGAAAACAATTTTTCTATTGAACATTGGCTAAAAAACGAAAAGTGTAAAAGAATTGCTGTTTATGGGTATGGGATTCTCGGAAAACATTTGTGTAGTGAGTTACACGGTGGAGATATTACGGTAGAGTATATTATTGATCAGAAAAAGGGGGATATCAGTATAGATTATAAACTATATCTCCCAACAGAAGCTATTCCAGAGACGGATGCGGTAATCGTTACAGCCATTTTTGATTATGATAAGATCTATAAGAAATTAAAAAATAAAGGAATTTGTAAAATTATTTCTTTAGAAACTATATTATATGAAAATTGAATGATAATGAAATGCAGATATCTGAAGGTTATGCGAACAAGAGCAAAAGTGAATAACTGATGATTATTAAAAGCAGTCAAAAACATGTATGCAAATCGAAAATCTCTGAAAAATTAGTGAAGGTAGAAGATTTTTTTGGAGTTTGAAAGATATTTTTGAATCAATCGAAAGGAATTGTAAAGGTTTATGAAAGGTGATTACAGTATTGATGTTGTATTAACAACATATAAAAGACCAGAAATATTATTACATCAGTTGAATGCTATAAAAGCACAAAGTGTTAAACCAGAAAAAATATATCTATATCAAGATGGTATTGATTCATTTTATAAGATCGTCATAGATAAGGAACTTTTGAAGGAATTTGATGATTATTATATCGCAGCAGAAAATGAAGGTGTCTGGAAAAGATTTGAATATGCATGCAGCGTATCGACAGCGGCATATGTATGTCTATTTGATGATGATACGATCCCAGGTTTCAGATGGTTGGAAAACTGTCTGGAAAGTATGAAAAAAGAGAAAGCTGTTTATGGCACTAATGGAGTAATAATAAAGAAATATAATGAGTATCCAGTCGCTCATAGCATGTTGAATGTTGGCTGGAAAAATCCTAATGAAGACTCGACAGAGGTGGATTTTGTCGGACATTCCTGGTTCATTGACAGGATGTGGCTGGAGGATATGCTGGATACGGGATTCAGAAAAAAATACAAATATGTCGGGGAGGATATGTTCTTATCTTATGTATGCAGGAAGAAAGGAATCAGAACAATAGTTCCACCCCACCCATATAGTTCCCCTGAATTATGGGGGTGTATTCCTAGATATGGCAATCAATATGGGATTAATAATCTGGCCATTAGTGCTGATTCAAAAAATCATTCTTTGATGAATCAGGCTATTAGGGAATTACATGATGTAGGCTGGAATTTTATTGTAGATACGGATGAAGAATATATTGACATGGTTGAAAAGAAGTTTGCAGAAAGGGAACAAAACATAAAAGAAGTTATCGAATCTGACTTATCAGCAATTATAAATGCAGATAAATCTGTTTATTTGTATGGAGCGGGTTTATACGGGGGATATTTCTATAACTATTTATCCAATGCAGGAAAAGAGATAAAAGGTTTTGTAGTCACACAATCTTATACAGGACTAAATAATGGAATAGAGCATGTGCCGACTATAAATGTGAATGAATTTCTGAAAATGAATCAGGGATCTGCAATTGTTATTTTAGCATTAAATGAGTTTTATCACGAAGAGATAAGAGGATTGCTGGATAAAGATAAAAAAATATCTGTTTTTCCTCAAAGAGATAGGGGATATCTGTATAAGAATTTGATTGATTACATAAAAATCAGCAATGATAGTTCAGTAAAAATAAAATAGATAAGGTATGATAAATTGAAAAAAGTTATGTTGGTCTTTGGGACAAGGCCGGAAGCGATAAAAATGTGTCCATTAGTTAAAGAATTTAAAAAGCATGACAATATAAAAACACTTGTCTGTGTGACAGGACAACATCGGGAGATGCTGGACCAGGTATTGCATATATTCGAAGTCAAACCAGATTACGATCTGTCAATTATGAAACATAATCAGACGTTATTTGATATTACCATATCAATTTTGACAGGAATGCAAGAAATTTTTCGGAAAGAAAAACCCGATATGGTACTTGTTCATGGAGATACTTCAACAACATTTGCGACAGCACTGGCATGTTTCTATTTGCAAATTCCGGTCGGACATGTGGAAGCCGGGTTAAGAACCTATAATATATATTCTCCATATCCGGAGGAGTTTAATAGGGAAGCTGTTAGTATTGTTGCAAAGTATAATTTTGCGCCAACGGAATATTCAAAAAGAAATTTGCTTAAGGAAGGAAGAACGTCGGTTTATGTTACTGGAAATACTGCTATTGATGCATTAAGAACCACAATCAGGAGGGATTATACCCATGAGCAGCTGACGTGGGCGGGAAATAGTAAACTTATTTTAGTAACAGCACATAGAAGAGAAAATTTGGGAAATCAGATGCATCAAATGTTTCGTGCTGTTCGTAGAATCATAAAGGAACATCCTGAGTGTAAGGCGATATACCCAATCCATATGAATCCAGACATAAGAATGATTGCTAATGAAGAATTGCAGGGAGAAGAGCGTATACGAATTATAGAACCATTAGATGTTCTGGATTTTCATAATTTTATGGCGAGATGCTATTTGATATTGACCGATAGCGGAGGGATTCAGGAGGAAGCACCTGCATTAGGGAAGCCTGTATTGGTAATGAGGGATACAACGGAACGACCGGAGGGAATAGAAGCAGGAACATTAAAGTTAGTGGGTACAAATGAAGAGTCCATATACAGAGAATGCGATTTGCTTTTACGGGATAAAAGCTATTATCGCAAAATGTCAGGTGCGGTTAATCCCTATGGAGACGGACATGCGTGTGAACGAATTGTTAAGGTGATTTTGGAGAGCGCAGCTGATGGGCTAGAGGAGTAAAATCTATTATGAATGGTCTGAAAATATTAATTTTTGGAGTCGGAGGAAAATATAAACATGAAAAAGAGCGGCATGCGATTTTGTTTAAGAATCTGAATATTGTTGGCTATTTAGATAACAACGAAACCTTGTGGGAAAGTTATATAGATGAGGTTCCTGTTATGTCTCCGGATAAAGTACAGAGTTTGCAGTATGATAAAATAATACTTATGGCTGATTACGTTAAAGGAATGAAAGAACAGCTGTTATCATTAGGAGTAGAAACTGACAGGATTCTTTTATGGAGCCAATTTCTTTGTATGGATAAACATGGGACGTTTATCGAGCATTCCAATGGGATCGAGTTGAAATCTACGAAGGAAAGAGTTTTATTAATTTCTGTCGAACTAAAATATAACGGAGGGACCATAGCGATTATAAATGCGGCAAAGGCCCTTCAGAAGCAGGGGTATCATGTTACGCTTGCGGCACCTTCCGGGGATGAAAAGTTGATTGAAGAATTATCAAAGGACGATGTGCGCTTAGTGATTATTCCTTCCGTCAATTTTCCGCAGAAGGAAGAACTGGAATGGATCAGGAAATTTGATATAGTAATTGTCAACGTATTCCAGATGATTCGATGTGCCTGTATTATAAGTCAATTTAAACCGGTTATCTGGTGGATACATGAAAACAGTGAGAAATTTACTAACATATATCCAATAACAAGAGATAATCATTCGGAGTTTGATAATCTTGAAGCTATGAAGAGAATCAATATAGTTGCAGTAAGTTCTTCGGCAGAAAAAAATTTTAATCACTATTATCCTTTTCAAATAAAAGAGACTATGGTTTATGGAGTTTTTGATACTTATTGCAAAATAAAAACAAAGATAAATAAAAACTGCGTATTTGCGGTAATAGGCACTGTAGAGCCAAGAAAAGGCCAGATGTTATTTTTGGAAGCAATTGATATGCTGAATTCGGATTTAAGGAAAAATGCTGAATTTTGGATTATAGGAGTATGCGGAAAGAATTCATATGCAGATCTTGTTCGTGAGAAAGCAGAAAAAACCTATGGGGTAAAGATGGTAGGTGAACTGACACAGGATGAATTAAAAGAGAAATATCAAGAGATAGATATAGTGGTATGTTCATCATTAGAAGAGACTATGTCCCTAACTATTACAGAGGGAATGATGAATGAGAAGGTTTGTATTACAACCGATGCTACAGGGATTTCAGAATTTATGGAGGATAAAATAAATGGACTGATCTGCAAGTCTGATAATGCAGAAAGCTTGCGTGACAAAATGGAGTGGGTATTGAAGAACCCCCATATGCATAAAAAAATCAGGGAAAATGCAAGAAAAACTTATGAGAAATATTTTACTATGGAGAAATTTGGCTGCAGGATTGAAAAGGTAATCAAAGAAACTTTAAGTAGATTTAATCAGCAAGATATTATGGCTTAAGAAGAGAGATTTGCGAAAACTTTACTTTTCAGCCAGCTTACAACCTTTGGGGAATCATTCTTTCGTGTTTGAGGCAGTAAAGAGAGATGAAAAATATCATATTATGAAAAGACTCCTAATTTACCTAACCTACGACAGACAAAACATCATAGACGGCTACATCGGCTACTTCCTGCGCAGCATGCGCTCCATCACGGACACTATCGTGGCGGTCTGCAACATGCCCTACATAGAAAAAGGCCTTTCGAATCTGTCTGATTACGCTGACCATATATACTACCGGGAAAACAAAGGTCTTGACTGCGGCGGATTCAAGGATGCCTTATGTGAATTCATCGGCTGGGATCCGTTAAAGGAATGCGATGAATTGATTCTCGCCAATGATTCTTTTTATGGCCCATTCGAGGATATCGGTCACATTTTTACAGAGATGGAGGCCAGGCATCTTGATTTTTGGGGACTGATGAAGCGGGGCAGCGGGGCGTATGGAGCGACAGGAAAGGATCCGGAGCATATTTTGTCCTTTTTTTACGTGTTTCAGGCGCCGATGATCCACAGTCCGGATTTCCGCTCGTATTGGGAGGACATGCCTTATTATAAGGATTATATGACGGCTGTGAAGCGATATGAGCGGCGGCTGACAAAACATTTCGCTGATCTGGGATATACTTACGGCGCTTACGCCGATACCGGGCCCAATGAGTCAGGGAACCCAAGAAATCAGTTTTTCCAGTGTGATTATCTGTCTTATGAGATGATTACCAAGAGGAACTTTCCTTTTTTAAAGAGGAAGCAGCTGTCGTACAATCCTCTGTTCACGCAGACCCAGGAAAATCTTTTCCTGAGTATCAATTATGTTGATCAGCATACGGATTATGATGTGAGCCTGATCTGGAAAAATCTTATTCGGGTGATGAATCCGGCCCAGCTGCAGAGGAGTCTGGGACTGCAGTATCCGCTGGAGGGCGGGGAAGAAACGGAACCGTTGGAGGCAGTGGTCATCGTCCGTGTTAGATGGATGAACGCTGTGGACACGGTATGTGAATATTTGGACAGAATGCGGCGGGTCTGTGATATCCGAGTCTATGGGGAAAATGAAAGGCTTGTGGACCGGTATCTGAGGAATGGCTATTTCGCGATGCTGTCCGTGAAGCCGGATATAGAGATAATACGGCAAACCGATACAGAAAAGTATCGCTGTCTGTGCCTGATCCACGACTGCGATCTGTCATCGGAACAGATACCAAGCTGTACCGGGAAGTCCTATTTCTTTAATATATGGGAAAATCTGCTAAAGGATACCGGCTATGTGAGTAAAATCGTAAAGCTTTTTGATACAAAGCCATATATGGGAATGCTTACGCATCCGGTTCCGATTTTCAGCGGGTGGATCGGAAAACTGGAGTGGGACTGGAAGAACCGATATGAGGAAGTCAGCCGGTATATCAGGGAACTGAAACTAAGCGGGGTAACGGATCCTCAGACGCCTCCTGTCCATGTGACAAATAATTTTTGGGCCAGAGCTGACGTTATAAAGTCTTTTGTTCAAAAGATTGATTTATATGAGGGAAAAGACGCGCTCCCGCCGGATATCTGGGATTATCTCTGGACTTATGGGATGCAGGATCAGGGGCAGCTGACAGGAATTGTGGAAACCACGTTTTACGCTTCCATGAATGAGGTTAACTACCATTATTATCTGAGAACTCTGATGGGGTGGCTTTCTGAGAGATATGGCCCGCATGAGAAGCTTCACGAATTCAGGGAGATTTTTCAGGCTCAGGAGGCGGCGGAAAGATGTAAGGAAAAACACGGCGGCTTTTATGTGTATGGCACAGGGGAGATGGCGGAGAGATGTTTTCCGTGGCTGAGGGAGGCTTTGGCTTTTATTGTGTCTGATGGGCACCGCAGGAACCGGCTCTTTCATGGGAAACCGGTAATCTGCTTATCAGAACTTAAGAATACGCGTGATTATGGAATCATTCTCTGCCTGAGCAAAGAGAATTGTGATCATGTGACAGAGCTTTTGGAACAAAGGGGAATTAAGGAGTATTACCCTGTTTATTGAGAGTATTCCGCGTGCTGCCGCTGAACGATATGGGGGCGGCGGCCGCGTTTTATGAAAAAGGAGAAAAACCATTGAACATAGCCATAATCTTCGCCGGCGGAACCGGCAGGCGGATGCATTCCAAGGACAGGCCCAAGCAGTTTCTGCTGGTTCACGGAAAGCCCATTATCGTACATACCATAGAGGTCTTCCAGTACCATGAGGAAATCGACGGCATTATCGTGGCCTGTCTGGAGGACTGGATCCCCTATATGGAGGACATGAAATACAGGTACCGTCTGGACAAGATCGGGAAGATCGTTCCCGGCGGGGCCACGGGGCAATTGTCCATCTACAACGGAGTAAAAGCGGCGGCAAAGCTCTATGGGGAGAAAGACAACATCGTCCTGATTCACGACGGTGTCCGCCCCCTGATTGATGAGAGGATCATTCATGAGAATATTGTGAGCGTGAAGGAACACGGCTCGGCGGTCACCTGCGCCCCGGCCCAGGAGACCTTCGTGATCATTGATGACCAGGGGAATATCACCCAGGTGGAAGAGAGGAAATATTCCAGGCTGGCGAAAGCGCCCGAGAGCTTCTGGCTGAAGGAGCTGCTCGCCGTGGAGGAGCAGGCCATAAAGGACGGCCACACGGAGATGATCGATTCCTGTACCCTCATGAGAGCTTACGGGAGGAAGATGCATATCGTGGAGTGTTCCTATGAGAATATCAAGGTGACCACGCCCAATGATTTCTATACGTTCCGGGCCCTCTATGACGCGAAGGAGAATCAGCAGCTGCTGTAGCGTGAGCGGACGGAGGATTACCGATTACCGGTGAGGCGGGGATTTGAAGTGTCGTGTCCGGATTCAGAGGAATGAGCTTTAGAAGAAAAAATTGTGGGGATATTGGAAAATGAACAAAATAGCAGCGGAAGATATGGAGTATATCAACACCAGAGTGGATCATGAGAAGCTGGACGGAACCAGGGTGCTGATCTCGGGAGCCACGGGCCTGATCGGAAACTATCTGGTCCGGTTTCTGGCACAGTATTGCCACGGTACTGTCCTGGCCGTGGTCCGGCAGCCGGATAAGGCACGGAGCCTGTGGGGGGATCTGGGAGACCGGGTTCAGTATATCTGCTCGGATATCAGGGAACTGGAGGCTGTGGACAGGTCGGTGGATTACATGATCCACGGAGCCAGCGTGACTTCCAGCAGAAGCTTTTCTTCTCAGCCGGTGGAAACTATAGACATTTCGGTGGAAGGGACCCGGCGGATGCTGAGGCTCGCCAGAAAAAATCCGGTGAAAGGCTTTGTTTTTCTTTCTACTATGGAAGTGTATGGCAGTCCTCTGACCGATGATAAGATTCAGGAACTTCATGGGACAAATCTGGATACCATGTCAGTCCGCTCGTCCTATCCGGAGAGCAAACGGCTGTGCGAGGCCATGTGCACGGCCTACTGCCGGGAATACGGGGTACCGGCCCGGGTGCTCCGCCTGACTCAGACCTTTGGCCCGGGGGTAGCCTATGAGGATTCCCGTGTATTCGCCGAGTTTGCCCGGTGCGCCATAGAGGGGAGAGATATTGTCCTCCACACTAAAGGGGACACCAGGAGGAACTATCTTTATCTTGCGGATGCCTGTACGGCCATTCTGACCGTGCTGACCAGGGGAACCGACGGGGAGGCTTACAATGGAGCCAATGAGGACACTTATTGCAGCGTAAAAGACATGGCGGAGCTGGTGGCCTCCCGGTGCGCCAGATCCCCTATTGCGGTAAAAGTAGAGCCGGAAAAGACGGCCCGGGAGAAGTTCGGCTACGCCCCCGCGCTGCGGATGAACCTGGACACGTCAAAGCTGCGGGGACTTGGCTGGAAGCCGGAGACAGGGCTTGAGGACATGTACAGAAGAATGATCCGGTCCATGATGGAAGAGAGGGAAAGGAGCGTCAGATGAAATCGAGCTATTTGAAAAGCCTGTCAGACCAGATGAGACAGTACCGGCATGTGCTGATCTATGGGGCCGGAGGGGTGGCGAAGAATCTGCTTATTTTTTTGGCCCCCTATATAGACAGAAATCGTACTGTGATCGTGGTATCTCAAAAGAAGGAAAACGAGGATCAGCTGGCGGGATACCCGGTGAGACAGATCGACGAGTTTGTCCAGGTGAGAGATCAGGCCCTGGTGATCCTGGCGGTGATGCCCAGGCTGGCCCTGGAGATAGGGGAGTATGTCAGAAAGCTGGGATTTCAAAAGATTATGACAGCGGAGGAGATTTCAAGGCGGCTGTATGAAGAGATCTGGCAGGATGAGATCTGTAAAAATAAGATCGTGTTTTCCAGCTTTGCCGGAGGCGGATTTGGGGGAAACGGAAAGTATATCGCCCTGGAGCTTATGGAGCGGTCTCAGGATCTGGATCTGGTGTGGGTTGTAAAGAAAGAGGATATGGAACTTCCTGATGGAATCCGGAAAGTGGTATATGGTACCTGTGAGCATTATTGGGAGCAGGGAACAGCCCGGATATGGATTGACAACCAGCATAAAAACTTTTTTACCAGGAAGAGAGAGGGACAGTACTATATCCAGACCTGGCATGGGGGCGGGCCTCTGAAAAAGATCGAGTTTGACGGAGAGAATTTATCCGGATCTTATCTGGATTTGTGCGAGATGAATTCAGAACTGGAAGATCTTATGATATCGCCGACCAGTTTTAACAGTGAATTGTACCGGAAGGCGTTTCATTATGACGGTGAGATTATGGAGTGCGGGTACCCGAGAAATGATATTTTCTGGAAAGAGAGTGGAGTCAGAAATAAAATAGAAAAATTATTTGGCGTGGTTCAGGGGGAGATGATCCTGCTGTATGCCCCTACTTTCCGGATTTTTGAGAAACGGGAGGGGGATATGCTGGATCTGACGAAGGTCCGCGAAGCCATGGAGAAGAGATTCCTGAAAAAATGCCGGATCTTTGTCCGGCTTCATCCCTGCGCCGCGGAATCCGCCAGAGATTACCCAGGGATTGAGGAATGTATGGATGTGACCTCATATGGGGATGCCCAGGAGCTTTTTGCGGCGGCTGATGTTCTGATCACGGATTACTCTTCGGTGATGTGGGACTTTTCCCTCAGCGGGAAGCCGGTGTTTCTGTTTCACCCGGATGTGGACCTCTATGAGAAAGAGAGGGGGTATTACCTGTCTTTTAAGGAGATGCCCTATGTGGAAAGCTTCGGCAACGAGGATCTGTGTGAAAAGATCCAATCCTTTAACAGTGAGGGATACCGGGAGCGGACCAGGGCTTTTGTGGAAAAGTACGGCTCTTTTGACAGGGGGACAGCGGCGAAAGCCGTGGGAGACCGGATTATGAATATTCTGAGGCGTTAGAGAACGCCCGGAGGAATGAGGAAATTTGTATGGCTTTGTTGTCTGTCATTGTTCCCGTATACAATACGGAGAACTATTTGTCCCGATGTCTGGACAGTATTATAAACCAGACATTACGGGATATGGAAATCATATGTGTCGATGACGGTTCCACGGATTCCAGTCCGGTTATTTTACAGAGATACGCGGAAAAAGACTCAAGGATCCACATCATCAGGAAAGAAAACGGAGGCTTGGTATCCGCCAGAAAGGCGGGAATCCGGAAAGCGAAAGGCAGGTATATCGGTTATGTGGACAGCGATGACTGGATTGAGCCGGATATGTATGAAAGCCTGTGTGAATACGCGGAAACTCATCAGGCGGATATGGTCAGCAGCGGCTATTTTTTTGAGGGAAATTATATTACCACCCATTATGACGGGGTTCCGGAAGGATTATATGACGGGGAGAAGATGGATTTTCTGAGAGAAAAAGCGATTTATAACATAGAGACACGGGATGTGGGGATCCGGAGCTCTCTGTGCTGCAAAATCTTTTTGTCAGAAAAGTTCAGGGAAATACAATTGAGCATTCCGGAAGAAATCTCTATGTCTGAGGACAAACTGTGCGTGATCTCCTTCCTGCTGTCCTGCAACCGGGTATCTGTGCGGCGGAAGGCTTTTTATCACTACATCATTCATAAGGAATCCATGGTCCATATGCCGGACTGCCGGTATCTGCTGAAGGTGAACGC
>Ga0137306_102122_pt1 | contig 17518 bp, 11 predicted proteins | sample Inofroosms_March_FD_97187 | JGI IMG/M metagenome (GOLD analysis project Ga0137306, IMG submission 97187) | Mouse cecal microbial communities from Vienna, Austria - N-Acetylneuraminic and N-Acetylglucosamine D2O microcosms_March | ecosystem: Host-associated > Mammals > Digestive system > Large...
TAATATTATAGTTCCAGAATTTAGGAGGAAATGTTATGGCAGCGAAGCCTGAAAATAAAAAAGACAATCAAAAAGCCATAAGCCGTAAGCGCGCCAAGAACGGAGCCGACAAAAGAAGAAACAGTAGACAGGCGTCTCATGCACAGGAGATATCTTTTCACAGCGAAGTGATTCTTCTTGTTATTCTGGCAGTGTGTATTCTTTTGTTTATCAGTAACTTTGGAATAGGAGGATTTCTTGGGGCAAAAGTAAGTGGTTTGAGTTTTGGATTATTTGGCTTGATGGCCTATTTAGTTCCTATTTGTGTGTTTGTAGGGGCAGCATTTTATGTCTCTAACCGCGATAATGGGATTGCTATGATTAAGCTGATTGCCGGAATTTTGTTTGTGTCGTTTTTATGTCTGTTTGTGGAATTGATCGTCGGGAATGGGAAAAGTTATTCGATTCAGAGATCATTTCTGTTTGCAGTAGAGCATAGGAGCGGCGGCGGTGCATTGGGCGGATTGCTTGCAGGGGTGCTGTGCCCGGCAATTGGAAAAGTGGGTGCCTATGTGGTGGATGTGATCACACTTATCATTTCTATGGTGATTTTAACAGAGCGTTCTTTTCTGGGTGGTGTAAAGAGAGGCGGCCGCAAAGTTTATGACAGTGCAAAAGAGGATGCGCAAAAGCGCAAACAAGTCAGAGAACTTCGCAGAGAAGAAGAACAAAGACGTATCAATCGCAAAGCGGAGGGTGTGGTGCTGGATACGAAGATTCAGCCAATGCCGCAGAAAAATTCTGATAATATTAGTGAATTGACTTTATCTGAGGAGTTTAAAAATGAAGATTCTGTGGTGGAGATTGCAGCGAATCCAATTGAAAACGAGCAAAATCCACAATTACAGAGAAGCGGTATAGAGTCTGAGAGGGAGGAGAAGATACATAAAAAGTCCAAAAGAGGCAGAAAAGCAAAGGAAGTGTCTATGCCCTCAGATGGAATGCAGGAAATCTCAATTTCTATGCCGTTGGATGAGATGCAGGAAATTCCAGTCACTATGTCCGCCGATGGAATGCAGGAAAATCTGGATTCGATACACTCAGATCAGCTGCAGGAGATTACATTTTCGATGCCCTCAGATGAGAACCAAAAGATTCCAGTTACTATGTTCTCAGATAGAGCGCAGGAGGAGCCAGTTTCTATGTCAGCGGACAAGCTGCAAAAGAATCCAACTTCCATACAATCAGAGGAAATGTACAAAGATTCAACTCTTATACAGGCGCAGGGAAGTGGGGATATTGCACATCATTATGAGTTACCGCCGGTATCTCTGTTAAAACCAGGCGATCCGGCAAAGAAGAATAACAGACGGCAGCTTCAAGAGACAGCGATACAGTTACAGCAAATCCTCAAAAATTTTGGCGTCAATGTCACGGTCACAGATGTAAGCTGTGGTCCCAGTGTCACTCGTTATGAATTACAACCAGAATTGGGAGTCAAAGTCAGTAAGATTGTAAATTTGGCAGATGATATTAAATTAAATTTGGCGGCGGCCGACATTCGTATTGAGGCGCCAATTCCAGGAAAAGCGGCTGTGGGCATTGAGGTGCCCAATAAGGAAAATATCATGGTGCGGTTCCGTGAGCTGATTGAGGCTCCAGAATTTCAGCAGCATTCTTCCAGTATCTGTTTTACGGCTGGAAAAGATATTGGTGGTCAAGTAGTGGTGGCAGATATTGCTAAAATGCCGCATCTGCTGATTGCAGGGGCTACCGGTTCTGGTAAGTCAGTCTGTATCAATACGATTATTATGAGTATTTTATATAAGGCTGATCCAGAAGATGTCAAGTTGATACTGATTGACCCTAAGGTGGTGGAATTAAGTGTATATAATGGGATTCCCCATCTGTTTATTCCAGTTGTCACGGATCCTAAGAAAGCGGCGGGAGCACTGCATTGGGCAGTTGCGGAGATGACAGACCGTTACCAGAAATTTGCAGATTACCAGGTGCGCGACCTAAAAGGATATAATCAGAAGGTAGAAGCTATTAAGGATGTGGAAGATGAGACGAAACCAAAGAAATTGCCTCAGATTGTCATTGTGGTGGACGAGTTGGCAGATTTGATGATGGTGGCGCCGGGAGATGTGGAGGATGCGATCTGTCGTCTGGCGCAGCTTGCAAGGGCTGCTGGCATTCATCTGATTATTGCCACCCAGCGGCCTTCGGTGGACGTTATCACTGGATTAATCAAAGCAAATATGCCTTCAAGAATTGCCTTCTCTGTTTCTTCCGGTGTAGATTCCAGAACAATCCTGGATATGAATGGTGCAGAAAAGCTGTTGGGCAATGGTGATATGCTTTTCTATCCGCAAGGGTATCAAAAGCCACTCCGTGTACAGGGTCCGTTTGTCTCTGATCCAGAAGTGGAAGCAGTGGTAGATTTTCTGAAAAAGCAGAGTACTGTAGTATATAATACAGAGATTGAGGATAAGATGAATACCGTTTCCATCTCTTCTGGCAGTTCTGGCGCTGGTGGAGGGAATGACAGGGACTCTTATTTTGTGGAAGCGGGAAAATTTGTGATAGAGAAAGACAAGGGTTCCATTGGTATGTTACAGCGCATGTTTAAAATCGGCTTTAATCGGGCAGCAAGAATCATGGATCAATTAGAGGAAGCCGGTGTTGTAGGACCTGAAGAGGGGACAAAACCCAGAAAAATCCTGATGTCCCTGTCTGAGTTTGAGCAATATATAGACGAGTGTGTATAGGTTGTGTTATCATCAATTAGAGTAGATGGGAGGTACCATATGAAAACAGACATTCAGATTGCACAGGAAACAGAAATGCTTCCTATTCGGGAAGTGGCAGCCCAGCTTGGGATTACAGAAGATGAGTTAGAGTTATATGGAAAGTATAAGGCTAAGCTCTCAGATAAATTGATGGATCAGGTCAAAGACAATCCAGATGGAAAATTGATTTTGGTGACAGCAATCAATCCCACACCAGCAGGAGAAGGCAAGACTACTACCAGTGTAGGGCTTGGAGAAGCTTTTGGCAGAATGGGAAAGAAAGCAGTTTTGGCATTGCGTGAGCCATCCTTAGGGCCTTGTTTTGGCATTAAGGGCGGCGCAGCCGGCGGAGGTTATGCGCAGGTGGTGCCGATGGAAGAATTAAATCTGCATTTTACCGGAGATTTTCACGCGATTACCTCAGCGAATAATCTATTAGCAGCATTGCTGGATAACCATATTCAGCAGGGGAATGAGCTTGGCATTGATCCAAGACAAGTGGTCTGGAAACGCTGCTTAGATATGAATGACCGCGTACTGCGAAATATTGTCGTGGGATTAGGAAACAAAATGGATGGCATGGTGCGTGAAGATCATTTTGTAATCACTGTGGCCTCAGAGGTGATGGCAGTATTATGTCTTGCGGATGATATGGCAGATCTTAAAAGACGTCTGGGCAGAATGATTGTGGCATATAATTTTCAGGGAAAACCAGTGACAGCAGATGATTTAAAAGCAACAGGCGCTATGGCAGCGCTGTTGAAAGAAGCGCTCAAGCCCAACTTAATTCAGACCTTAGAGCATACGCCGGCAATTGTTCATGGAGGTCCGTTTGCTAATATTGCGCATGGCTGCAACAGTGTTCGGGCCACGAAGACAGCGTTAAAGCTTGCAGATTATGTGGTGACGGAGGCTGGTTTTGGCGCCGATCTGGGTGCAGAGCAATTTTTAGATATCAAATGCCGTATGGCAGGCTTAAAGCCAGACGCTGTTGTACTGGTGGCCACTGTGCGCGCTTTAAAATATAATGGCAAAGTAGCCAAAACCGAACTTTCTACGGAAAATTTGGAGGCTTTAAAGAGAGGAATCGTTAATCTTGAGAAGCATATCGAAAACTTGCAGAAATATGGCGTTCCAGTGGTGGTCACTTTAAATTCATTCCTCACAGATACCAAGGCAGAGACAGATTATATTGAACAATTTTGTCGTGAACGTGGCTGTGAATTTGCCTTATCTGAGGTTTGGGAAAAAGGCGGAGAGGGTGGAATTGCCCTTGCCGAAAAGGTACTTAAGACATTGGACGAAAAGGAGAGCCATTTTGCGCCGCTTTATGGTGACACATTATCCTTGACTGAGAAAATTGAGACAGTGGCCAAGGAGATTTATGGTGCGGCTGGCGTAAGCTATACGCCAGCGGCACGAAAAGAATTGAAACGGATTGAGGAGCTAGGCATGGGACATTTTCCAGTCTGTATGGCAAAGACACAGTATTCTTTGTCCGATGACCAGACCAAGCTTGGACGTCCCAAAGATTTTACTGTCAATGTCCGTGAGGTGTATGTATCTGCAGGAGCAGGCTTTGTGGTAGCGATTACCGGAGCGATTATGACGATGCCAGGACTCGGAAAAACGCCGGCGGCTTATGGCATTGATGTAGATGACAAAGGTGTGATTACAGGATTGTTTTAAGTGACAACGGGTAATATATGGAAAGGAAGAAAGGCTATGGCAGAAATCATCGATGGAAAGAGGATCTCACAGCAGATCAAGGATGAGTTAAAGGAAAAGACGGCGGCTTTACGGGCAGAAGGAAAAATAGGCGCGCTGGCAGTAATTCAAGTAGGGGCAGACCCAGCTTCCAGCGTTTATGTGAGAAACAAAAAAAATGCCTGTGCATATATTGGAATTGAATCTTTGGCATATGAACTGCCAGAGGAAACGACTGAGGAAGAATTGTTGAAGTTAATTGCAGAATTGAATCAGAAGCACGAGGTAAAAGGAATTTTAGTACAGCTTCCTCTGCCTAAGCATATCTGTGAGGACAAAGTAATCCAGGCCATCAGTCCAACGAAAGATGTGGATGGGTTCCATCCTCAGAGCGTGGGGGCGATGACGATTGGCGAACCAGGTTTTCTATCCTGTACTCCAGCAGGAATTATCCAGCTTCTAAAGCGTTCTGGTGTAGAAATAGCTGGCAAGCATTGTGTGGTAATTGGCAGAAGTAATATTGTCGGCAAACCAATGGCTTTGCTGATGCTCAGGGAAAATGCCACAGTGACTGTCACCCATTCTAAAACACAGAATCTTCCTGAAATTTGCAGACAAGCAGATATTTTGATTGTGGCAATGGGAAAGCCGCAGTTTATCGGGGCAGAATATATCAAAGAGGGGGCGGTTGTCATTGATGTTGGCATTCACAGAGATCAAAATAATAAATTGTGCGGAGATGTAAAATTTGAGGAGATTGAGCCGATTGCTTCTGCTATTACTCCCGTTCCGGGCGGTGTAGGGCCGATGACCATTGCCATGCTGATGAATAACTGCGTACAGAGTATAGAAGAGGGTTAAGGATGAAATGCGCAAATTGCGGGGCGGAGCTAAAGGTAGGCTGTATTTACTGTTCTGTCTGTGGAAAGGAAGCGCAGATTGTATCTGATTACAATTTGTTGGAAGATGATTTCCTGCGTGATGTGCTCAAAGAAAATGAGAAGAAACGAACAGAGGGGATAAAACAGAAACCTTCACCAGTACAGGAAAAGCACACACGGAAATCGGAAGCAAATCAAACAGGAAAGAAAGCAAAAAAAGGAAACCGGAGACATAAGAAGAGAGTAGTATTTGCAATTGTGGCAATTATAGTATTGATTGTTCTGGTGACAGGGATTGTACTATTGGTAAATCACGGCCGAAATAATTCTTATGATTATCAGATGCAGCAGGCCAGGAGTTATCAGAATGATAAAAATTACAGAGAAGCGGAGAGCAGTGTCAAACGGGCACTGGAACTGGAGCCAGATAGTCTGGAAGCAAAATTGTTTCTTGCAGATATCTATGTACTGCGCGGAGATTCCCTGAAAGCGGTAACGGTTCTCGAGGAGGTGTGCAAAGAGCAGCCAGATAGCAAGGAGGCATACCAAAAATTAATTCAGCTCTATAGCGAGCGAAAGGATTATGAGGCAATTCGTGTTCTCTGTGAGCAGGTGGATGATGCAGAAATTTTAGAATTATTTTCCGAGTATATTCCAGAGATGCCGGAATTTGACACCGCTGAAGGCATCCATACAGAGCCAATTAAAATAGAGATTCTTGCAGAAGAGAATTGTAAGATCTATTATACAATAGATGGCACAGATCCCAGGCAGGGATTGGAATTTCATACTCCGATTTCAGTAGAACCAGATCAGGGGGTGCATATTCGTGCCATTGTTAAGAACAACTATAATATTTACAGTGAAGAGGTGGAGGGAGACTTTTATGTAGAGCTTATGAAGCCTGAGGTGCCCAAGGTGACACCCAGTGGCGGCACCTTTTACAATCAGCAGCCGATTTCGGTTGAAGTGCCTGAGGGATGTAAAGTTTACTATACGTGGGGCGGTACAACGCCTACCACGGAGTCCAGACAATATACGGAGCAAATTTATTTACCCGAAGGAAATAATATTTTATCGCTGATTGTCGTCGACGAATATGGGATGACGTCGGATGTACTGAAATGTAATTATATTTATATACCCTGATACAAATAGATTATAAGTAAGAATGAGTTCGCTTGAGAGAAGATGGAGCTGTTACATTAATGATTTAATGTGCAGCTCCATTTTTTTGAAAGACAATTACTTAAAAAACTTAATTTTTCCGCAAAATCAGAGACTGCAAAGGGTTTGAAAACAGCCAGGTTTATGGTATAATATCGACAGATATTATACCGCCGGAGTGCGCATAGATGTACCATGTCATTGCGGAGCAATTCATGTATAATGTCGATAGACATGATACGCGCCGGAGTGCGCATAGATGTACCATGTCATTGCGGAGCAATTCATGTATAATGTCGATAGACATGATACGCGCCGGAGTGCGCATAGATGTACCATGTCATTGCGGAGCAATTCATGGTATAATACCCACAGACATGATACACGCCAAAGTTGTACATAGGTATACATTACAATAAATAATAATAGGAGGAAATACTGTGGATAAAAAGGAAGTACTGGAAGCTGTCAAGATAGATTTATCTGAGATTAAAAACAGTATGGCGCAAGTTGAAAGTGATATTGTACATATTTCATCTTGTATTGAGCAGGGGAAATTTATTCCTGGAGAAGTCAGCAAGAATGTGATTGCCTGTCTGGAAAAATTGCAGAAGGCAGACGAACATTGTCGGGAACGGTATGAGATTTTAAACGATAGTCCGTTTGCGTTTGAAAAGATAGAAAGTTTTGAGTATCAGTTACATGAAAAGGAAGAGCAGATTCGGCGGGAAGAAATTATTGCCACATCAGAACTATTCTTAAAACTTCATGCGCAGGAAGAAGATATAGAGGAGCTGCTGGTTGGTGAACAGGTCAAGTTAATGGGGATACTTCCAGTATCAGAGGACGGGGAAGACGCCTTATTAAAGATTAAGCCATATGTTGATTTTATAGAGATTGTCAGAGATAAAAAGTCTTTGGCGCCAGCTTCTATTGTGGAGGCCATTATCAATTTGCGGGCGCATTTTGGAGATGGACTTATTGGAGCTGCATTTTGTAAGAATAGTATTCTTCTCGAAGAAGAATCAGAAGGGGAAGATGAGGATTCGGGGCTAGAATCGTCAACAGAGTATATAGAGACAAAAATGCAGGAAATGGAGAGTTCCGCGGACGAGTTGACCAAAGAGGCAGAGACAGAAGAAACAGAGGAACAGCCAGAGTATCAAGAAAAAACAGAGGAACAGTCAGAATACGAAGAAGTAGCACAAGAACCGTTTCAAAATGGACAAGAGACAGGACAAGCCAAAGAAGAGGGAACAGAACAAGAACTCCAAGAAGGGCAGGAGACAGAAACTGTAGATAATCAGATCACAACAGAGCAGTCTGAGGAACAGGAGAGGACACTTGCGGAGGCGCTTTTTGAGGCAGGAGCGATTTTACCAGAGACCTATGAATATGGGAAGGTAAAAATTGAAAAAGGAGATCGTGAAGACAAGAAGTTTGGAGTGAATAGTTTTAAAAGTGACCTTAAGGGCGGATATGCCTTAATGGAAAAGCGGATTTTGGTGATAGTCAGAAAACGTGCAGCAGTTACCATAGATGATATTTTGAAAGACAAAGAACTTTCAGAAGAAAGAGGCGTGGTTCAATATGCATTTCAGCATCTTGTAAAAAAAGGATATCTTAGAAAATATACGATAAATGAATGGGGTTCTTTTTATTGTATCACCAAAAAAGCGAGTCATGCTTTTGCCTCTAAAGAAGCTTGTTCCTATTTAGGTGTGAGGCGTACAGAATTTGAACCAGGTTATGACATAGTTGGTGAATCAGAAGCAGCCGTTGTCTCACGGATTGCCTATGCAAAAATATTAGAGAAAGACTTAAATCTGACCAATCATAAAGAGTTTTCCATCAGCAAAACTTTATATGAAGAGGCATTTATTCTTTGTAATGAAGAAGTTGAACAAGGGACAGAGCTGTTTGCAGGATGTTTTTGGGGACAACAGCAGCAATGTGAGGAATTTGACAAGAAATTGAAAGAAACTCTGGAAGAAAAGCAAAAGATATCACATATTATCTTTGTTGGTATGGAGAGAGAACAAGCGCTGGCCTTGGCTAAGATTTTTGGAAAACGGTATGACCAGTTTTTGCCTCAGGAAAGATATGCATTTGCTCTGAAAGACAATTGTTTTTATACAGAAAAAGATGGAACAGAAGTGGACACGGGTGTTATCTGGCAGGATTTTAACGAGCAAGATTCTGACAAGGAAGCGTCCGAGGAAGAACATTTGGGGCAGGAATCTGAGACAGAAAGTACAGAAACAGACAGGATCGATCAAGAAGAAAATGTTGAAACTAAGGAAGGAAACACGGAATCAGGTATTCTTGTTGAGGCAGAAATCGAGGAAGAAATCACAAAAGCAGAGATTATCGCTGAAGTAGAGGCCGAGACAGAAAGCACAGAAGCAGAAGAGTCTTTCACAGAAACGGTGGATCAGACAGATCAACAAAAAGCAACAGAAGATAGATCATATACAGAAAAACAACAGGAAAATATTAGTTTGCTGCCTGCATCAGGCTTGGAAAACGTACTGCAGCAGGCCTATCAAATGATTGTTTCGGGCAGGACTTACTGTGCAGTGGCATATTTAAAGGCTAACAGTGGTATTTATGACGAGGTTGACACTGTTTATGAGAAATTGGCATATGCGGTAAATGAACCTTTTAAGTCGTGCAGTTACAGCTCTGGTGAAATTTTTGATGTTTTTTTGGATCAAAGAAGTGTGTTCTCTGATTATCTGATGATTGCTGCAGCTTTGCGCACGTTCTTTTACAACCATGCGGAATATGATTATTCGATGAAATCACTTTATGAGAACATTAAAAATCTGCCCGAGATGTCCGCAGCTCCAGAGTTGGGTAATTTCCTGTATTTTTTAATGGAATTTAAGGAGCAAGAGCACAAAGGAATTGATGTGTATGCCGATTACCGGATGAAGGATAAGATCTTTTTGGAGCACACGATTTCCAGGATCCGCAAAGAAGCAGAGGGATTTTATGAGGTCAATATTTTAGGACATGTATCAGAACAGGCAAGTAACCGACGTTATCTGGAAACACGCAATATTATTTTCTCGCGTGTCAGTGATATCGCCGTCTATCTGAGATATATTATGGATGGGGATGACAGCGTCCTAGAGATGATGAAGGAATATTTGGCAGAGCATTTTATGAAAGAGAAAAGCCCAGTAGATGCGGTCAATATTGACTGGGAGAAAATGAATACATATATTGATGTCAATTGGGAGAAAGCCAGAGATAAGATGAATGTCACGAAGAAAACTTCTGATCTGATGAGCAGGCTGAGACATAATCTTTACAACTCTCTGTTGAAAGCAATCTCTATCATGTGTGAATGGGTCAAATACATTGAGCGTTTCAAGAGCGTGGGAGAAGATACAGGCTTTGAAAAATATAAACAAATCAAAGATAAACATATCCATGATATTGCAGTGATGGCCGCAGAGTTTTCAGACAAAAAATCTACAACAGAAAGTGCTGAGGAAAAGGCCGGCATACAGATTTTGGTAGATACCTTAAATGAGTTAAAGGCACGGTTGGATGGAAGTTATAATGAGATGCAGCAGAAATATTTCTATATTGATTTCCTGAAATCTGATCTCGTTTTGTTGGATGGGAATTATCTGCCGATCTTGGATGGGGAGCTGCAGGATATTCCTGAACTGGAAGTTGCGGCAAGGATATTCCATCATTCCAAACGCAATCTTGGCAGTTTGAAAGATCGTTTGTATGATATTTTTAAAAACGCAGGGGACGATTACGGTTGTGCAAGGCTGATTGACCAATATTTTGTGGACACAACTGGACATGCCGTACTGGAAGAAAATTATGATCTGGAAGAGAGTATCAGCTATGCAAAGCGCGGGGCAGAACAGACCAAAAATGAATTTGTAGAAAATTTAGAATTGGCGCAGAGTTATGGCCAGATTGACAATTCCCAAGAAAATAAAAAAGAGAAAATTTTGCAGATTGTAAATGGATTCTATGAATATGCAAATTCTACGGACAATTATGGCTTTTTCAAAAAAATAACAGAAGCATATATGTCTCAGATTAAGAAAGATGCTAAGGTCAGAGAAGAGCCGTTGAGAAGAGAATTGGAGCTGTATCAGAAGGATTTGCAGGCAGAAGAAGTAAATGAAGATACAGTGAACAGGCTTGAAAAAATCAGGAAGATGTTGGAAAACCAGAATTATACCGTTGCAGAGGATCTTTTGTCCAGGTTAAAGGATGGAGAGACAGAGGGCGAGCTGGAGATTTTTGAGACCGATTATCTCAGTGAATTTATGAAGGAATATGAGTATTATCGCAAAACTGTGGTTGACAACAGCCGCAGTGTCAGCAAACTGCTTCCCAGCCAAATCCGCAACAAGGAGGGCCGAGGAGCGCAACGGCTGATCGATAGCTGGATTGTCAGCAGCCAGAACTCAGAACGGGTTAAAAATTTGCTGCAGGCATTAGGATTTTCTGTGGAGACAGTCAAGGAACAGGAAAAGATCGGCAAATATGAAAATTATAATGTTATGCTTACAAAGCCTAAGAATGGCAGGAAGGCTAATTTTAAACATCCCATTGCAGCGCTGGGATCCAGGGCGGCAGAATGTGGTTTCCGTGTGGTATGCCTGTATGGCAAATATGATGCCAACCGTATCATTGAGGTCATTAAGGAGTTGGGAAATGCCAAAAATACCATGATCTTTTTGGATGGCGCTTTATCTATCCAGGACAGAAGAATGTTGGCGCGAAAAGTGAAGTCAGATGTTCCTGATAAGATCTTTGGCATTATTGACAGAGTACTGCTGGCATTCCTGGTAAATCATTACAATGAAGAATATATCAATAAAATGCTGATGTGCATTATGATGCCTTTTACTTACTATCAGCCTTATATTTGGGATTCCTCTAATGAAATGCCGCCAGAAATTTTTATGGGCCGCAAAGATGAACTGAGGGAGATTGAGGCGCCTGGAGGGGTCAATATCGTATATGGCGGACGGCAGTTGGGAAAATCTGCCTTGCTTCGAATGGCAAAAAATGATATTGACCACAATGAAAACGGGGACCGTGCGGTGTTGGTGGTAATTAAAAATATGGATTATAAGAAAACGGCCAGAGCCATCGGAGAGGCTTTATATTTGGCAGGGATCTTAAGACGGGATCCAGAGACAGAGGATTGGGACGAGCTTGTAAAAGTGATTAAGAGAAGACTGCTTTTGGGAATCGAAGAAAATATTCCTTATTTGCTGCTTCTTTTGGATGAGGCGGATGCATTTATTGAGAGCTGTGAAGAAGTAGACTATCATCCGTTTGATGCGCTTAAGGATCTGCAGGGAATTGGTATCGATAGATTTAAGTTTGTGATTGCCGGCCTTAGAAATATTATTCGTTTTAACAGAGAAAAGGCTTTAGGAAACAATAGTGTATTGACACAGCTTGCGTCAATGACTGTAAAACCTTTTAAGGTGAACGAGGCCAGAGAGCTGTTAGAGATTCCGTTGTATTATCTCGGCCTGCGTTTCCCAGAGGATAAAGAATCCCTGATTTCTTTGATCTTTGCCAGCGCCAATTATTTTCCAGGATTGATTCAACTCTATTGTGCAAAACTGTTAGAGGCGATGCGCAAGGGAGATTATGCAGGCTACAGTGAATCAGACACACCTCCCTATGAAGTTCGGGAAAGCCATATTAAGAAAGTACTGGCCGATAAAGGGTTTATGGAGCAAATTCAGGAAAAATTTGATATCACTTTAAGACTGGATGATGATAATTATTACCATATCATTGCCTTGCTGATCTCTAATTTATATCATGAAAAAGGTGATACAGACGGATATACGCCCAAGGAGGTTCAAGAAGAAGGAGAAATCTATGAAATCTCTAAAATTGAGGAATTGAGCCTGGATAAATTGACAGCATTGATGGAAGAATTGTGCGAATTGAATGTGCTGCGCAAGACTTCTGATGATAAATATCTGTTTAATCAGTACCGTTTTCATCAAATGATGGGTTCCCACAAGGAAGTGGATGATAAACTGATGAAATATATGGAGGAGAGTAATGGATAAGATATGGTGGGAACAGGTCACAAATGCAGTACAGTTTATCCGAAAGATTGTGAAATCGGTGCTGGATGAAAAGCATTTAGCTGTGGAATTGTCCAGAGATATTCCCTGGTATGATACAATGAGGGATTTGACGGAGGATGCAATTCGCAGGCAAAGTTCTGAGCGGAATTTGGTTTCTCTTCAGGATTCTGGAGAGGAGCCAGGAAAGTGTGTGTTTGAGGCATTCTGCAACAGAGAAAAGCAGTCAGAATATCGTCCCGCGGTTGGATATGCAGGCTTTTTGGCAAACTGCGCTGATATTGTGCTCAATCACAGAATTGTGTGGGTATCTGATTTGGCCAAAGAAAATTATAGCGCCTGGATTGATTTTGTCTCAGCATATGCGGCAGCCTGTAAAAAGGCGCGCAGATCAGGGGGAATTTTTATCCTGGAGCTGAGAGAACAGATGGCGTTGTCAGCCAAAAAAGGAGTCCATATGCTTTCCTTCCAGAAAGAAATTAGTCATTATGACAGTATTGTTTTTAATATGCTTGCCGCTTCCTCCATCAAAAAATCAGCGATTTCCAAAGAATATCTGGTGGAATTGGTCTCAAATATTGCTGGACAGGATATGGAACTGGCTGCTCAGTGTATGAAAAAACACGGAGAATTTTTAAAGGAGCCGTATGTCATATTACAAAGAATTGCCGAGCAGGGGTGTCGGAGCAATGGGAATCCATTTGAAAATCAGTTTCGTGAGGAGGAGGTAAAAAAACAAATCTGGAAGGCGCAGATGAAGAGTATTTTTCCCTTGGTTGAGGAATTTAGAGGCCATTTTGTGAATAAATACAAAGAACAGATAGAAAGACAGCTCCCAATCTCCTATGCATATGGAGAAGAATTTTCGGAAGCGGATGACGTGGAGGTTGGAACTTTGTATTTTATGGCCTGTAATGAAAAGCTTCATATTTCAAGTGAAGATTACCATAAACTGAAAATATTTCGTGAAGCACGCAACCATTTGGCACATCTTTGTATTCTCAGTGAGGAGGAAATGGAGGCCATATTTTCTGTATTTTAAAGCGGGCAGATTTTGAAATGGCCATAACCATTTTCCAGAATCTACCGATATAAATAATAGAACGATATGTTTATTGAGAATCAAGGAGGAGACAAAGATGAATACAAATGGAATTGGAAATGCATATGCGGCCCAGGCAACAGCAACAGCTCAGAGCGCATCGAGTGAAAAGACAAAATCCGCCGGAAAAACGAACAAACCTTATGGACAGAAAGAGATTGGAAATCCTCAGTTAAGTGAGAAGGCACAAAAGTATTATGATCAACTGCGCAAGAAATATGGCAATATGGATTTTATTCTTGTCAGTGCGGACAAGAAGGCAGAGGCGGAGGCAAATGCCGCTAAGTATGCCAGCAATAAATTGGTGGTGCTGATTGATGAAGAAAAGATTGAGAAGATGGCTGAGGATGAGGCATACCGCAAGAAATATGAGGGTATCTTAAACAATGCAACTGGACAGTTTGCACAGATGAAAGCAAGTTTAGGCAGCAATGCCAACAGTGTGAAAACCTTTGGCATGAAGTTTGACGACTATGGAAATGCATCTTTCTTTGCTGTGGTTGATAAATCTCTGGCAGCGCAGAGAGATCGGATTTTGCACAAACGTGAGCAGAAGGCAGAGGAGCAGAAGAAAGCTGATAAGAAAGCTCAGAAGGAAGAGATGCAAGAAAAGATCAAGGAGAAACATTCAGGCTCTGAAGTGACGGTGGAGGCTTCTTCGTGGGATGAATTGCTGCAAAAGATCAATGAGACTGTGGCGATGGGACGAAGTGATATGATACAGAGCAAGGAAGAATCCTGGGTGGGCTCACAGTTTGATTATACGATTTAGGAAGGTTATAAAGTCAAATACCCCGCAGCAAGCTACGGGGCATGACCTAGCTTGTTCTTTCCGCCCCAAGGGGCGGGATATTTGTACCCACAGGGCACTTACCCTCGCGGCATTCGCCAAATATCCGCGCGAGCGCGGCTGCTTGGCTCATTGCTCGCGGGAATAAAAAAGATAAAGGATGTCAAAGGAAAAGAATATAAGCCTTTGACATCCTATTTTTATCTGATAGGATAAAAAACAATGGTTTTGTTCCATTTCCTATTTCGTCTTGTGCTGTGTTTTTTCGCCACTGAGCATATCAATCTCCAAGGGACTGGGTTCCACAAAAGCGCTCTGGGGCAGGAAATTGTAGACATCAAGATAGGAATCCAGTTCAGCGCTGTTCTGTGGTGGTCTGGGAACAGCTCCTGTACAATCCATAACGGAGCTTGCTTTCAGATAATCGTAGTTGTCGGTCAGATCTGGGACTGGATGGTTTTCATTTTTTTTATTTTCACTATTCATAAAATACCTCTTTTCTCTGAAATAATTTTTTTAAATGGCAAAGATTAAAATCAGTTGAAATATCAATATTTGCACAAATAGTATTTGTTTTTTTGTGTGGTCTATGCATTATTGTATTTTTAAATTTGACTTTTACACGTTGAATCATTATAATGGTTAAGATATCAAATAGTTTGAACAAAGTGAAAAAATAATATTTGCATTCAGAGAAAGAAAAAGAGGGATTTATGAAAATATCAGAATTATTAAAGACAAAAGAAGTGACGATCAGTTGTGAGTTGTTTCCACCCAAGAAGGGTTCCGAACTCAAGAAGGCACATGAACTCGTACATGAGATGGCAAAGCTTGGACCAGCCTTTATCAGTGTGACCTATGGCGCAAGCGGCGGCATCAGTGAGCATACCGTGGATATGGCAAATGAGGTACAGAATGTCAATGGTGTGCCAGTATTGGCTCATTTGACCTGTGCTTCTTCCGGCAGAGAGAAGATTCATCAGGTATTAGGAGAATTAAAAGAAAGAAAGATTGAAAATATTTTGGCGCTCAGAGGAGATATTCCAGAAGATTTAGAATTTCCTCTGCCCAATCAATACCATCATGCCAATGAGCTGATGGAGGAAATCAAAGCCTTTGGCGATTTCTGTATTGGTGGGGCATGTTATCCAGAAGGTCATCCAGAAGCGGAATCCATTGAGGCGGATATTGATAATCTGAAACGCAAAGTGGAGGCAGGGTGTGAATTTTTAACAACACAGATGTTTTTTGATAATAATATCTTATATAATTTTCTATACAGAGCTTTAAAAAAGAATATTGAGGTTCCAGTGATTGCTGGGATTATGCCAGTGACGAACGCCAAACAAATTAAGCGGATTACTTCTCTGTCAGGAAGCATTTTGCCCCAGCGTTTTCGGGCTATTGTGGAGCGGTTTGCAGAGAATCCAGCAGCTTTAAAGCAGGCAGGAATTGCCTATGCTACAGATCAGATTATAGATTTGATTGCCAATGGAGTCAATCACGTGCATATTTATACCATGAACAAGCCAGATGTGGCAGGCGCTATCCTCAAAAATTTGTCAGAGATTTGTTAAGTACAATCAACGTAAATCACTAGCAAAGAGAGAACAGGATGTATGAGAGTAGATAGAAAAGAGACATTGCGTTATTTAGGTTATCGTGGACAGGAATTGGATTCCCAGACGTCTCAGCTGATGGAGGAGATTGCCACAGAGCTTGAGGCTGCCAGCAGTCCTAAGAGTATTTATCTGGAATATGATTGTCAAGTGTCATGTACTCAGATCAAGTTGGGCGGACTTTTCATTACGAGCCGTAATCTGGCAGTAAATCTTAAGGGATGTGAAAGGGCGGTATTATTGGCGGCTACGATTGGACGTGCCGCTGATTTGATGATTCGCAAATATTCCATTTCCAATATGGCAAAGGCGGCCATCGTGCAGGCGGCAGGCGCCGCCGGAATTGAAAGCTATGTAGATCAGGTTGAGGACAGCATTCGGCAAGATGCGATAAAACGCGGCTGGTATCTGCGCCCAAGATTTAGTCCTGGCTATGGAGATTTTGCTCTGGATCATCAGAAGGATATTTTTCAAATACTAGAATGCGAGAAACGCATTGGGCTTACCTTGACAGAGGGGAATCTGATGATGCCCTCAAAATCTGTGACAGCAATAATTGGACTTACCACAGAGGAACGAAAATCTTGCCAGATGGAAAAATGCAGCCTCTGTGCCAAGACAGATTGTGAATTTCGGCAGGAAGGAGAATAAATATGGGATTTCGAGAGCGATTGGGAACAGAATTATTATTTTTTGATGGAGCGATGGGTACCATGCTCCAGGAACGTGGATTACAGTCTGGAGCATTGCCAGAGATTTGGAATATCACCAAAGAAGATGTGATTTTGGAGATCCATAAGCAATATCTGGCTGCTGGCTGCGATATCATAAAAGCAAATACATTTGGCGCCAATCCGTTTAAGGCAAAAGGGACGGGATATACCTGTGAGGAGCTGACGGCCCAAGGCGTCGCTGTGGCAAAGCGCGCTGTTGCGGAATCAGGCCGGGAGGCTTATACAGCTTTAGATATTGGTTCTCTGGGAAAATTGTTAGAGCCATTGGGGGATCTGCCGTTTGAGGAAGCATATGATGCATTTAAGCCGATGTGTATCGCTGGAGAACAGGCGGGCGCAGATCTGTGTCTGATTGAGACAATGAATGATACCTATGAAATCAAGGCCGCTGTGCTTGCCGCTAAGGAAAATACCAATCTGCCAATTGTAGTGACAATGGTGTTTGACGAGTGTGGAAAGCTGCTGACCGGTGCAGATATGGAGGCTGCTGTCGCCATGCTTGAGGGGCTTAAGGTGGATGCTTTAGGTTTAAACTGTGGATTTGGGCCAGACGTGATGAAAAATTTCCTGCCGAGGCTTAGAGAAGTTACATCATTGCCGGTTGTGGTAAATCCAAATGCCGGACTTCCAGTGGTCGTGGACG
>Ga0137306_102123_pt1 | contig 17515 bp, 26 predicted proteins | sample Inofroosms_March_FD_97187 | JGI IMG/M metagenome (GOLD analysis project Ga0137306, IMG submission 97187) | Mouse cecal microbial communities from Vienna, Austria - N-Acetylneuraminic and N-Acetylglucosamine D2O microcosms_March | ecosystem: Host-associated > Mammals > Digestive system > Large...
GAACGGCTCGTGCTCGTTCGCAGGCTCGACGATATCGAAGTCAACAACGATATAGAAGCCGTCGAAGATGCCGCCCTTGTTCCACGAATTGCCTGCAGCTTGAAAGACGCCCGAGTTCGGGTGCTCGCTTGCTATCGACTGCGGGATCAGGTAGGTGTCGCCACGATCGATCATTTCGATCGGCTCGCCTGCTGCTATTGATCCAAAGAAGGGCACTTCGACCCACCCGTTCACTCTTCGAGACAAAGCCTTTTTCGCAAAACCAGACTCATCGCTGAATATGTCATCAAACTCAAGCTCGGGGAACGTTTCGATAAGACGCTGGATATTTGACTTGCGAGGGGTCGTTTCGCTAGCCTCCCAAGAAGAAACCGTAGACTGACCGACGCCAGCCGCGTCTGCTAGTTGTTCTTGGCTCAAGCCTTTATGAATGCGGAAAGCCCTAACATTATTTCCGATATAGTTCTGCATGGCTCCTCCTTGTATTGACCATTCTACCAAAAATCTTGATAAAGATATTGATTAAACGGATATATCGGTTAAACTGATATACTGTGGAGGCAAGCGAGGAGGTGAAAAGGTGAAAAGTTGGCTCTTGAAAGCCCGAGAAGCATCGAATCTTACGCCCGAAGACTGCGCATCGGCCATGAAGTGCTCGCGTAATACGTATTTGAGCAGGGAGAACAACCCTGGCACATTGAGCATTATCGAGCTTAACGCTCTGCACGGTGTCTTCAATGAAAAGGCTCGTTTGATTCTTTGGGCTGCCCTGCAAGACTTCCGCGCCTAATTTTTTGCTCTCAAATATCGGTTTAACCGATATTTGATGCACCTTGAAAACGATATGGCGAATATCCCTCGCCGAAAAGGGACGAATCAATCGCAAGAGGGCGTGCTGACGCCCCATATCGAAAAGGAGGTGCCACATGAGAGACCAGAGGCTATGCCTGACGAGCGAAGAGCTGAAAGCCGTCGAGCTGGCCTTGCATTCCTTCGTAATCAACACATGCGAGAACCCCGAGAAAGCGACCGACGCGCAGATGGAGGCCATGCCCCACGCCGCGCAGGTGCTGCTCCACTACTTCAAGGGGTGGTAGCGATGGCGCAGGCGAGAAGCGATGCCGTCGTGTTCGCAGAGGGCAAGTACACCGTCAAGGCGCGGCACGGAACCGCAACGGTGACGATCCCCCGATCCATAACGCTGGGCGAGATATCGCCCTATCTCGCGAAACTCTACGAAGGGAGGCAAGGGTGAGAAACACACCACAAAGAATGCGCCCCACCAGCCGTCCAAAGCATGCGAGGCGCACAAACAACACGCGGCAGATGCCGCAAACACATTATACCAACGCAGAACGGGGCTATCACGCCTCGATCGTGACCTTCGACGAGATGCCGCCGAAGAGATTCGACATGCCGCCAGAGGACGCAGAGCCGAGCGAGGGCAAGGCCTTCTTGAAGGTGCTCGCCGTGGTGCTCGCGGGCTTCGCGGTCATGTATGCGGTGACGTGGATATACGGCCACTTCCGCTGGGGGTGGTGATCCATGGCACGCAAGAAGCAGGAGGAGCCGCAGGCAGAAGGCCAGCTGTCCTTCGCCGACGACGGCGTGGGGATCACAGGCCAGTGGATGCTCAAGAAGGCCGACGAGTGGATCGCGGCTAACGGCTCGATCTGGAACCTGATGATGAACAAGGCCGCCGAGCTTGTGGTGCAGGGTCGGCGGTTCTCGATGGAATACCTCATACAGTTCGCGCGCTACGACTGCGACGCGCGCGGCGTCACCGCATTCAAGGTGGACAACAACATACGCTCGGCGCTTCGCCGCCGCATGGTCGAGCGGCACCCCAAGTGGGAGGAGTTCGTCGAGAAGCGCGACAGCAAGGTGGACTTCGCATGAGGAAGACGCAGGAGTTCACCATACCGAACCGTCTCGCGAGCTACGGGGAGCTGATGGCGACGTGCGCCATCAACTCGGCAGCCCTCCGCGACCGCGAGCGGCACAACATCAAGCTCTGCCGCTGGGCGATCGACAAGGCCGCGCTCGAACCCGTGAAGGGTCGCGTGGCCGTGCACGTCCACTGGGTGGAGCCGTCGTCGTCGAGGCGCTTCGCGCAGGTTCAGGCTGCCGCCGTCTTCATCGAGGAGGCGCTTGTGGCATCTGGCATCGTCGCGAACCCCATATCGCAGATCGAGTGCATCTACTCGACCTTCGCCATGAACGCCGAGAACCCGCGCGTCGTGGTGACGATCGAGCCGAGGTAGCCGTGGCGAGCGTCACGCGCGACAAGCGCACGAACAAGGTGCTGATCCGCGCCTATGCGGGCGTGAACCCTTCCACCAAGAAAGAGCGCACGATATCCACGACCCTGCCAGCCGATGCCACCGAAGAGGAGATCGAGGAGGCGAAAGCCGAACTCGACGCCAAAGCGGCGGTTCTCAAGAAGTCCAGCGCGGTCATGACGATCGGCGCTCTGGTGGACTACTGGATCGAGGGCTGCGAACTCACGGAGATGTCGCCCTCGACGATATCGAGCTACCGATCCTACATTCGCTGCCACGTGAAGAAGAGGATCGGCCACGTGCTCTTCGACAAGGCCGACGCCTCCACCTTCTCGGGCTTCTACAAGGACTTGCGCAAGCCCAAGAGCGAAGGTGGCGCAGGGCTTGCGGCCTCAACGGTCGAGAAGATGCACGCCATGCTCTCGGGGTGCTTCTCCACCTTGAAGAGCGAGGGCACGATCCCCTCGAATCCCATGCTCGGGGTGAAGGTGGCGCGAGCGAAGCCCGTGGAGGTTCAACCGCTGCTCCCCGAGGACTACGCCAAGCTCGTGACGTACCTGCAGCGTGTTCTCACCTCGCCGATCAAGAACGACGAGGACTTCGAGGCCTACGTCGTGGCGGTGATGATATGGGCTGACCTGCACACGGGGCTGCGCCGAGGCGAGCTTGCGGGAGCGCAGGAGCGCCACTACCTCGCGCAGGTGGGCGTCTGGGGCATTCGCGTAGCGCGAGTGCTGATCCAAGTGAAGAAGAAGGACGGCTCCTCAAGCGTGAGCGATAAAGAGCCGAAGAGCAACGCGAGCAAGCGTTTCGTTTCGACCGACGAGGAGACCACGCGGATCCTCGACATTTTCGAGAAGGTCAAGCGGGCGGTGCTCGCAGAGCACGGGGTGCGCGTCACGCGCGCCACACCGCTGTTCTGCCACGCCGACGGCTCGCAATTCGCGCCTTCGCAGATCACCGACGCATTCAAGGGTCTGGTCGAGAGGCTGAACCTCGCGAAGGGCGTGCACCTGCACACCTTGAGGCACACGCACGCATCGTACCTGCTCGACCACGGAGCCTCGCTCAAGGACATACAGGAACGCCTCGGCCACGAGAAGATCGAGACCACGGGCAACCTCTACGCCCACCTCATGCCTGGGCGCGATCAGGAACTCGCAGAGGAGGCCGCGCAGATCACCCGCGAAATGACGAGCTTCACCTTTGAGGAGGAGGTGCCGCTGTTCGCGCCGATCTGCCCTCGCACGGGCGAGACCTGCGTGCGGTTCTCGGGCGAGGCATTAGCTGACAGCTAAGGAATAAAGGAGAGTTTATGACGTTGAACGTCTTGGAGATCACGAAACGATGGCTTGAGAAGAGGGGATATTAGGGGCTTTGCAACCCCGACGCCGAGTGCGGCTGCGATATCGACGACCTGTTCGCGTGTTCGAGCTATCAGGGAGGCGACTGCAAGGGAGCCTACCGCTTCGACTGTTACAGGTGCGCACGTGAGGAGTGCTTGCAACGCGGGGACTACGACGTGCTGTTCGCGATTCAAAAGGACTTCTGCCAGCCGATCTACGAGGGAGGCGAGGTGGAATGAGGGACGTTAAAGGCGACGCCCTGCGAATGCTCGAAAGCGGCACGCCGATCGCCGTGGTAGCCCGTTGGAGCGGCACGACCGAGGCGCAGATCAGAGAATGGAAAGAAGAGGGTACCCGCCCGCCCGTTCTCAAGATGCTGCACGAGGGCAAGACGCCCTCCGAGATCGCCCGTGCCCTCAAGGTCTCGACCGAAGAGGCGCGCCGCATGATCGTGGCGGCTTGGAAGAAGGACAAGGAAGACTTCGCCGCCGAATCTACACGCCGTGCGGTGTGGGGGTGATCCTCGGTGGAGGAGAAGACCCACAAGCTGGTGCTCTCGATAAAGCCCGAGTTCGCAGAGGCGATCTTCTCGGGCGATAAGACGGTCGAGTACCGAAAGCAAAAGCCCCGCGAGAACACGACGGGGATCTATATCCATGTTTGCGGGGAAGACCCGCTCTACGCCCAAGGCTATGCGGGGTACTCGGGCTGCACGCACGGGGAGCCTCGCGTGGTATGGGGTGTCACGAAGAATCAAGGAGCGATCGCAGAGGAGGAGTTCTTCGCCTACTTCGGAGAGGCGAAGGAAGCTCACGCTCTGCGTCTGTTCGGAGCCATGCGGCTGGCGAAGCCGATCCCGCTCGCGAACCTCGGCCTCTCACGGCCACCCCAATCTCTTGCATACGTCAAATAGGAGGAATGAGGAATGAGCCATTTTGCCGTAGCCGTTATCTCTGACGGCACGAAGACGACCGAGGAGCTTTTGGCTCCGTATCAGGAGAACAACATGGGCGACTGCCCGAAAGAGTTCTTGGAGTTTAACAACGTCGAGGACGAGTACCGCCCGCAATATGAAAACGATGGCTGCAAGTACGTTTTCATGCCAGATGGCCGCCGCCTGCTCCCGTGGGACGAGGAGTTCAGGGTCGATGGTTCTCTTGGCTACGGTTCGGGATCGCATGAGGTTCCCGAGCACTTGGAGCAACGAGAGGTTCCCTACAAGGAGACCTTCGCCACCTTCGACGACTATATGCGCGAATGGTGCGGCTATGAGAAGGATCCCGAGACAGGGGCATACGGCTACTGGGAAAACCCGAACAAGAAGTGGGACTGGTGGATGTGCGGTGGACGTTGGCGCGCACAGGTTCACGCCTCATATGGAGAGTGCGCGCCCTACCCGAGATACAACCTTGGCGGCGAGACCACGTGGGAGGACGCAACTGACTACCCACCCGAGCACTTCGACCATGCGAAGCTCGGCGACATGATCTGGGATCGTGACGGGGCTGCAGAGAAACGCGCGGACGATCGCTGGCGCGCTTGGGTCGATGGCGAAGAGGTCGAGGACGTCGGAGAACCGTGGCCGTCTGCCGTGCGCTTCGCCAAGCGGTACGGCGATCGCGAGACCTATGTGCTCTGCGAATCGACCATGTGGTGGCGTGCCGTCGTGACCCCTGACGGAAAGTGGCACGAGGTCGGGGAAATGGGCTGGTTCGCTTGCTCTAGCGAATCTGACGAAGAGCTGATCGAGTGGGCGAAAACCTTCAAGGAACGCTTCATTGATCCGTACCCGTCCGAATACACGCTGACCGTCGTGGACTGCCACATCTAAGGGGTGATCTTGTGAGGCTTTATCTGATAGGGGCGGTCACTGGCAAGCCCAACGACAACCGAGGCACGTTCGAGGCGGTGCGCTCGGAGCTGCTGCGCGCTGGCTACCAGTGCGACATTCCCCACGACTTCATCGAGAAGGGCGAGGAGTGGAGCACGGCAATGCTCATAAGCATAAACAACATGACGCGCTACTCCCACTCGTTCCTCCGTCGAGGCTTCCATTCCGACTACGACGCCGTAGCCATGCTCGAAGGGTGGGAGGAATCGAAGGGCGCACGCCTTGAGCACGATATCTGCGAAGCGATCGGGATGCCCTGCAAGCCATGGAGGGAGTACCTGAATGAGCTGTAAAGACGCCGCGCACAAGCGCAAGGAATACCCGAAGGTCTGCGCCAACTGCAAGTGGGGCGTCGAGGCCAACTACTTCGAGGGCGACTACATGGCGATCGAGTGCCACAGGTTCCCGCCCATGCCGAACGCGCAGGCGCTCTTCGGAATCTGGCCGAAGACGGAGCATGACGACACGTGCGGCGAGTTCGCGATCATGCGCGACCCTCGCGTCTTCAAATGGGCTGACGGAGACGCGCTTGCAAATGCCGCCGCCCCTGCTGCGTGAGGGGCGCTGCCGTGAACAACCTAATACAAGCCCTGCTGGTGGTCGGCTCGGGTTTCGGCTTCGCCGCCCTCGTGGCGGTCGAAACCCTGCTGATCCTCGGCATGATCGACATATTCAGAGGAGGCGACTAATGATTCAAGAGTTCGTGGAGCGTTTCGAGAAGAACAAAGACAAGGTTCGCGAAATGCTCGCAAGTCACAAGAGGCACTACGACTGGGGCGAAAGCTGGGAGATCGAATACAAGGATATCGTCAAGGCCGTTATAACGGTTCTGCATGACGGCTACGGTTGCCCCGACCCCGAGAACATTCACGAGATCGACGACGGCGACTATCAAGGCACCCTCGTCTACGTGATACCCGAAGAGTGCTATCAACCGAGCGATTACTGGTACGTGCGCGTGGCATACGGATCCTGCTGCGGCTGCGACACCTTACAGAGCATCACCGATTGCTCGGGTAGTGCGGCATTGGATGACCTCATGACACTGGCGCTCCATATCGTCCAAGGCTTGAAGAAGATGGACGGTGAGTGGGTATGAGCGACTGTTCGAGGCGCGCTTTCGAGGTGCCAGAAACCAAGAGGACGGAGCGCAAGCGAATGCTCTACAAATCGAAGGTCGAGTACATGAGCGGCGAGGGCGTCTACACCATGAACCATATCCTCGGGTGCTCGCACGGGTGCCTCTACCCCTGCTATGCGTTCACCTCGGCGAAGCGTTACGGCCAAGTGGACAGCTACGCGGAATGGTGCCGCCCCGTGGCCGTAGGCAACGCGCTGGCGCTTTTGGAGCGCGACTTGAGCGCGAAGCGGAAGGAGCCAGTCGAGCGCGTGCACCTATGCTTCACCACCGATCCGTTCATGTACCAGAAAGACGACCTCTGCGAGCTAACCCTTCAATGCATCGAGCTGATAAACAGTTACGGCGTGCCAGTCACGACCCTGACGAAGGGCATGTACCCGTTCGAGTGGGATCCCGATCTGTTGATCTTCAAGGGACACCCCGACAACGAATACGGCATCACCTTCACCACGGTTTCGGAGGCGTTCCGAAAGGACTGGGAGCCTCACGCCGCGCCATGGTACGAGAGGTTCGCGGCCTGCGAGCTTATGCACCTGCGAGGCGTGAAGACGTGGGCGAGCCTTGAGCCATTCCCAGCCCTCTCAAGGCGCGGCACCGATCCGACGGACAAGGAGCTGTCCGACGACCCCTTGAGCGCGCTGCAGGCGGTTCTCGCGAACTGCGTGCACATGGATCGGGTGGTGTTCGGGCGCTGGAACTACAACCCGACCATGCCCTCGGACGTTGACGACGTGAAGGAATGGTACGCCATGGCCGCCGAGCGCGTAAGGAAATGGGGCGAGACCTTCGGGGTGGAAACGATCATCAAGAATGGCACGGAAGACGATCCGAAGGGACGCCAGAACGCCAAAAAATCTCGTGAAACGGCCTTGAAGCGCACGTCCGAGAAATCAGGGCGCAAATCGTTATTCGAGCGGGGAAAACGTGGCGCGGAAGCTGCTGCTCGAATCTTGGAAAAGTAGTGCAAGAAAACGAAGGGGAAGGAGACCCTGAAATGAGCATAAACACAGCAACGATATCGGGATACCTCGGAGGCGATCCCGAGCTTCGCCAGACCGCCTCGGGAGCATCAGTGCTCACCTTCAACGTGGCCGTGAACGAGCGCGTGCCCGACGGCAACGGAGGATGGACTGACCGCGCCCACTGGATCAAGTGCGTGGTGTTCGGCAAGCGCGCCGACGGCCTCGTGGCTCACCTCCACAAAGGCTCGAAGGTGACGGTCTCGGGCAAGCTGCGGCAGGAGAAGTGGGAGAAGGACGGCCACAAGCACTCCACGGTATCGCTCAAGGTGGACGACCTCGACTTCGCGAGCACGCGCCAAGAGGCCGCGCCTGCGCCCTACGACGAGGTGCCCGCCGACGTGTACGACGCCGATATCCCCTTCTAGGACTGGTCGCCATGAAATACTTCGACCACGACGTGGAGGCCTACAAGGACGACAAGATCGTGCTCTTGAGGCGCGAGTGCGGCGGTGCCGCCATCGACGCCTACTGGACGCTTCTTGAGCTGATATACCGAGAGGAAACCGAGATAAAACCGACAGATAACCCAGTCGGTTTTGCTTCGGTTTGCTTCTTCCTTCAAGTTTCCGAAGACGATCTGAAAACCTACATCGAGGGCATGGTGAAATACGGCCTTCTGATCCAAACCGACGACGGAGGCCTCACGTCTCCGCGCGCCGTCGAGAACATCGAGGGCTACAAGAGCCGCTGCCACACGAACAAGGCGAACGGAGGCAAGGGCGGACGCCCCCGCAAAGCCCCAGTTCAGACCGAACGGAAAACCGACCAGAAACCGACGGAAAACCCAGCCGAAACCGAAGACGAACCGAGCGAAAAGCAAGAAGAACCCAGTCGGGGGGAAAAGGAAAAGGAAAAGGAAAAGGAAAAGGAAAAGGAAAAGGAAAAGATATACCCCCAAACCCCCACCGCCCCTCCACAGGACGACTTCGACGAGATCAACGACGACGGCTTCGCCTGCTTCGGGCGCGACGTTCTGGCGGTGTTCAACGAAGAGACGGGGAGCGCCCTGCCAGTGCTCGACGGCAAGACATGGTGCGGCCTTCGCCGAATCTTCGACGCGGGGCGCACGCTCGACGATATCCGCGCCGTGACGCGCGATAAGCGCGACGAGTGGCAACCCGACCAGAAGATGCGCCGCTTCATCCGCCCCTCGACGCTCTACGGCGAGAAGTTCGAGGAGTACCTAGCGGTGGCGAGCCAATCCGCGCGAGAGGAGGCCGAATATGACGACTACGCCTGATGCGCCAGCTCCGCGCCTCTGCGAACATTGCGGCGCGCCGCTTGAACCCGTGGAGCTTCCGACCTTCGCGGCGCGGGCGAGCCACGAGGTCGCCCAGTCGTTCGTGCTCTACCGCGCCTGCGACTGCGACGAGGCGAAGGCCGAGCGCGAGCGCCTAGAGGCCGAGGAGGCCGCCCGCAAGGCCGCCGACGAGCGGCGGGCGCGCGAAGCGACGCTCAAGCGGGCGGGAATACCGAAGCGGTACTGGAACGCCCAGCTCGACGACGATGGCGGCGAAATGTGGCTGGTCACGGAGAAGGGCGAGCGGAAGGAACCCGTCACGGGCGAAGAGCTGCTCGACATGGTGAGGGACGGTCGCGGGCTTTTCCTCACGGGGAAGAGCGGGCGCGGAAAGACCCACACGGGCTGCGCGATCCTGCTGCGCCTCATGGCCGAGCACATCCGCGTGAAGTTCGCCGACGTGGAGAAGATCGAGCGCGAGGTCAAGGCGGCGTGGGACGAGCGCGGCCAGACCGAGGAGGGCGTCATAGCCCGCTACGTGAACGCGCCCGTCGTCCTCATTGACGACCTCGGAGCCGAGGAGCTGACGCCCACGACCATGAAGACCCTTCGGGCGGTCATATCGGGGCGCGAGGCGGAGGACGCCGTGACGATCTTCACCTCGAACTACTCGCGGCGCGACTTCGCGCTGCACATCGCACAGGAATCCGACCGAACCATGGCGTCGCGCCTCGCCTCGCGAATCGCTGGAATGACGGAGGTCGTGGAGTTCACAGGCGAGGATAGGAGGCTTACCCGTGACTAGCTACAAGCTGCTCGTGGGCGATATGTTCGACATGATCGACGAGGTGGATCCGTTCTCGGTGAAATGCGCCTGCATCGACCCGCCCTACATGATCGGAACCCAGAGCGTTGACCGCGCGAACAAGATCGACCCGTGGGCTGACCTGATGAACGCCGCGCGATTCTACCGCGACGTGTTGGAGGTGATCCGCCCGAAGCTCACCGTGGACGGCTCGCTTTGGGTGTTCATGAACTGGCGGGGTCTGGCCTCGCTCTACCGCGCGTCATGCGACGCGAAATGGCTGCCCGCCTCGTGCATGGTGTGGAACAAGGACTGGCCTGGGACGGGAGCGCCCCTGCGCGCCTCCCACGAGCTATGCCTGCTCTACACGATGGACAAGTTCGCGGGTGCCGACAAGGCGACGAAGGACGTCCAAACCTGCAAGCCCGTACCGACCGCCCACCGCGTGCATCAAGCCAAGAAGCCCGTGCAACTGCTCAAGCGGATCCTTGAGTTCTCGACCCGCGAAGGCGACCTCGTGCTCGACTGCTTCTGCGGCTCTGGCTCCACGGGCGTGGCCGCCCTTGAGCTTGGGCGCGAGTTCGTGGGCATCGAATCGAACGTGGGAATCGCCGAGTGCGCGAGCGACCGCCTCATGGCCGCCGCGAACCAAGGGAGCCTCTTCGGCTTCGGAGGCGAGGCCATGCGGGTCATGGCCGCCGAGCTTGCGAAGATCGGGAAAACGATCGAGGACGTGCTGATCGAGTACACGGACGAGCCGCTTTTCACAGAGGGCAAGCGCGTGTACAGGGCACGCGAGAAAGGAGACGACTATGGGAAACGATACGGTGAACCATCCCGAGCACTACACCTTCGGAAGTGTGGAGTGCATCGAAGCGATACGTTCCGCGCTAGGAGATGACGGCTTCGCGAGCTACTGCCAAGGCAACGCCATGAAGTACCTCTGGCGTCACCGCCGAAAGGGCGGGGTCGAGGACTTGGAGAAGGCGAAGTGGTACATCGACCGCATGATCGAGACCGAAGGCGAAAAGTGAACAGGTGCATACCCGTTTGCTGCTATAATCCTCTGGAAACGTAGGCTTCAAGATAGGCGGTACTGCATGCTCGACAACATGGCGAAGGCCGCCCGTCGGCTGATGATCTAGCAAATCACACCTCACAACTGAATAATCCCTCGATCTGGCAAAGGGGCTTTGCATGGCAAAGGACGCGACGGTTCAGGCCGAAAGACGAGAAGACGCACGGCGCAAGCTGGTGAGCTACCGCGCCCAGTGCGGCATATTCGACAAGATGCTCGCCATCACAGAGAACGCCGAATCGCGCCTCACCTCCATCACAGCCCAGTACGAGGAGACCGTATCATCTGGCACCGCTCACGACACCATGGCCGACCAGCTCATAATGCTCAACGATCAGGTGGAGCGCATGAGCGGAATATGCGCCAGCCTCGGCGAAACATTGGACGAAGTGCTCGATCTTATAAACGGCCTGCTACCAGAGCACCCGAACGTGGTGCGCGTACTTGCGAAGCGATACCTTGAGCCGACATACGAGCCAACCTTCGCCGAGATAGCCGCTGAAACGGGCTTTTCAGAGGACTGGGTGAAGCACTTGCATCTTGAGGGTTTGGACTTGGTGGCGGATAAAATCTACGCCAAATAGAAAAGACGACACGAAAAAACACCTTAACCCATGCTACTGTTAGGGTGTGAGAAATAACGCGAGGCATCGAGCCGTCCGAGAGGGCGGCTTTTTTCATGCCCAGAAACGGAGGTGAGGCCATGGCATCCAAGAAAACCAAGAAGACCAAAGAGGCCGAAGACCTCACCTTCGGCTTCGAGTTCGACGACATAGAGGGCTTCTGCGAAGAGGAGGATCCGCTTGACGGCTTGATCCTCGGCGGGGATATCCTCGCGGCCAAGGTCGAGGCCGTCGAGAAGACGGAGAAGGCCGAGGCCGAGGAGGTGCGCGACGCCGAGCGCACGCGCACCGTGGCCGTGTTCAAGACCATGACGCCCACGCGAAAGCTCAAGCTCCTATCCGAAGCCGCGCTCGACGAGGCGCTGGACTGGCACCTTGAAGAGGGCATGGCCTACCATTGCGTGAGCTTCGGCGACGTGGACAGCCTCACCTACCTGCGCCACGTGCTGCGCCAGCAACGCCTCGAATACCTCATGGTCTCCACGTGGTGCATGGCGCTCGAAGACGCCCAAGAGATAGCGGGGTGGGTCGAGCGCGGCATGATAGGCCGCATCGACTTCTACGTGGGCGAGATATTCAAGAACGGATACCGAGGAGTGCGCGACGCCATCGAGGCGATAGCCCGCGCGACGGGCGGAAGGGTGGCGCGCTTCCGCAACCACTCCAAGGTCATGGCTGGCCTCGGCGAGAGCTTCGGCTTCGCCATAGAATCTAGCGCCAACATCAACACCAACCCGAGAACAGAGCAAACCGTCGTCACAACAGACGACGGCCTCGCCCTGTTCTACAAGGAGTTCTTCGACGGCATCAACAGCTTCGACGCTGGCTTCGAGGACTGGACGCCATACCAGCCGATAGGGGCGCGGTATGCACGTACCGACTGACCGCCCGCTCGCCTCATGGATACGCGAGCTGATAGCTGCGGGCAAGCTCTACCAGTTCTACAAGACAGACGAATGGAAGGCTCTTAGAGCCGAGGTCATGGCCGACCACCACAACGAATGCGAGAGGTGCGAAGCTCAAGGCCGACTTCGCCACGCCGACACCGTGCACCATGAGCACGAGGTTCGCAGGGAGCCAGAGCTTGCCCTTACCCGATGGGAAGTGGATGCAGCAGGCGTCAAGCGCGAGGTGCTGCACCCGCTCTGCAATCAATGCCACAACGACGTGCACGGACGCACGCTCAAGGGCAACCGCCCGAAAAAGCCGATCACCCCCGAGCGTTGGGACTGACACCCCCCGACCCCCCAAACCCCGTTTGGGAAGGGGGGCGTGACAACGCGGGGGAATACCCGACTGTTCATTTTATTTTCCGTAAACGAAGAAAAAAGGAGGTGAAAAGATGGCGCGACCTCGCGATCCGACTGCGCTCAAAGCACTTCGGGGCAAGTCTCACTTGACGAAGGACGAGAAGGCCGCGATTGAGGACGAGATATACGCCTCGGAGGGCGCTATCGAGCCTCCCGACTACCTCACCGACAAGCGGATGATCCGCATGTTCCGCAAAGAGGCGGCCTATATGGAGCGCGTGAACAAGGAGGCAGGCGTCGCGATCTACGGCGACACCGATATCGAGCCTCTGGCCGTGCTCGTCATGAGCCACTACCGCTATTTGCAATACCAGAAGATGGAGAACCAAGCGAAAGACCTCGCCGACAAGCAGAGGTACAACGCGATGAAGAACAAGGAGGCCGCAGTCCATGAGAGGTTCCTAAAGACGCTCAAGCTAGACCCAAGCTCGCGCGTGGACTTCGGCAGCTCGCAAGGCGATGATGCCGATGGCGACGACGAGTTCTAGGGCGCGGGCGCGCAAGCGCAAGCAGATCAGGTGCCCGCAGATCACCGAGTACCTTCGCCTCGTCGAGACTGGCAAATACAACGCCTGCGAGCGGCAGGTGAAGTTCGCGGCCTACGTCCGCCGCGTGTTCGCCAGCGAAGAGCTGATAATCGACACCGACCGCATCGACCGATACGGGCGCTTCCTGAAATACTTCCCGTTCGACGTGTTCTTCCCGTGGGAGTGGTGCCTGTTCGTGCTCTTCACGTGCGTGTTCCGCAAGGACGGCACGCCCCGCTGGACTGACCTCGTGTGCTTCATAGGCAGAGGCGGCGGCAAGAACGGCTTCATCGCGTTCATATCGTTTTGCCTGCTCACCGCCGTCAACGGCGTGCGCAACTACGACGTGGACATATGCGCGAACTCCGAGGAGCAGGCCAAGCGATCCTTCGACGACGTGTGGGAGATTCTGGAAGGCAGGAACCGCCTCAAGTTCAAGAAGGGCTTTCGGTGGAACCGCACCGAGATAACCAACACCACCACCAACTCGCGCTTCAAGTACCGCACCAACTCGCCCAAGAGCAAGGACGGCATGAGGAGCGGCATCGTCATATTCGACGAGGTGCACGCCTACACCGACTGGTCGAACATCACGGTGTTCACCACAGGGCAGGGCAAGTGCCCGCACCCGAGGCGCGCGTTCATATCCTCCAACGGCAACATCCGCGACGGTGTGTACGACACCATGGTGGAGCTTTGCGACCGCATCCTTGACGGCGAGGTAGAAGACGACAACGGCTACCTCCCGTTCATTTGCAGCCTCGACGACGCCGAGGAGGTGCACGACGAGGCAATGTGGGAGAAGGCTAACCCGAGCCTCCCGTATCTGCCGAACCTGCGCTTGCAGATTCGCAAGGAATACAAGGACTGGCTCGTGAACCCGAGCGGCAACGCCGACTTCATGACCAAGCGCATGGGGATCCCGCAGGGCGACAAGGAGTTCGAGGTCACCACATGGGAGAACCTGAAACGCGCGAGCCGCGAACTGCCCGACCTTGAGGGCAGATCGTGCGTGCTCGGCCTCGACTTCGCCCGCAAGGACGACTTCCTATCCGCGTTCCTGCTGTTCCGCGACAAGGACGGCGCAGCGGAGGAGTTCTACGGCATCCACCACTCGTGGTTCTGCCTGAACTCGCGCGACCGCTCGCGCATCAAGCCGCCGCTTGAGGAGTGGGCGAAGCTCGGCGTGGTGGAGCTTGTGGACGAGGTGGAGATTCCCACCTCACGGGTGATCCAATGGATCGAGGCCGCGCGCAACATCTACGACGTGGAGGCGGTCGCCATCGACGACTACCGCTACGACATAGTGCACGAGGAGCTGGAAGGCCTCGGCTATTCCGCCAAAGACCACACGATCGAGCGGATCAGGCCGTCGCATCACATGAGGGTGCAGCCCGTCATCAACTCGGCGTTCACGACGGGGCGCATAGCGTGGGGCGAAGACCCCGCCATGCGCTGGTTCACCAACAATACGAAGCTGGTTCCGTTTTTGAACGGCAACTACAAGTACGAGAAGATCGAGCCGCGAGGCCGCAAGACCGACGGCTTCATGGCTATGGTGGCCGCCTTCTGCATCCGCGACCAGATACCAGAGCAGCGCGAGCTTGTGTTCATGCCTGCCATCACGTTCTAGGCGTTCAAAAAAGCGCGAAAACGTGCTCAAAAAGCGCCGAAATGGCAAAAAACCTGCCAAAACGTGCCGAAAAAGCGAAAAACGGCACGAAAACCCCCGAAACACCCGAAAGGAGGCAATTTTGGGAAGATTCAACGACTTTATGACCCGTCACTTCGATTTTCTGGGGAAAAGGGGCGCGACGGAGGAGTTCGAGGCGATCTGCGAGGGCTTCGCCGAAAAGGTGGCCTTCAAGACCCTCGCGCTCTACATCGCGACCTCGTATATCGCAAACGCCCTCTCGAAATGCGAGATCAAGGTCTTCTACAAGGGCGAGGAGGCGAAGGACTACACCTATTACAGGCTCAATATCTCGCCGAACCCCAACCAGAGCGGCGCGCAGTTCATAAACGACCTCGTGACGAGGCTGTGCCTTGAGACCGACGCGCTCGTGATCCCCCACAAGGACGACACGCTCTACATGGCTTCGGCGTTCTCTATCGACAAGCAGCCCCTTAAAGACCACGTGTTCCGTGGCATCGTCATCGACGACCAGCAGATCAAGAAGAGCTACAAGGCCTCCGACGCCTACTACTTCAAGCTGGAAAGCCGAAAGGTGCGCGGCTTCATCGACGGGCTGTACGAGGACTACGGCAAGCTCATGGACGCCGCGATCGAAGGCTTCATCCAAGCGCACGGGCGCAAATTCAAGCTCAAGCTCGACCAGACCAAGGTCGGCGACAAGAAGTTCGCCGAGGACTGGGAAGGCGTGGTCAAGCAGCAGATCGAGGAGTTCATGAAAAGCCCGAGCGCGGTCTACCCGCAGTACGCGGGCTACGACTTGGAGGAAATGCGCCACGAGGCCGACGGAAGCAACGGCGATATCCTCGCCATGCGCAAGGAGGTCTTCGACGTTGTGGCGCAGGCCTTCAAGATTCCCACCTCGATGATGTACGGCAACACCAACAACACCGCCGAGGTGGTGCGCCAGTTCCTCACGTTCGCGGTCGATCCCATCGCGCAGATGATGGGCGACGAGCTGACCCGAAAGACCTTCTCGTTCGAGGAGTGGGAGCAAGGGTCGCGCATCATCGTGGACACCAAGAGCATCAACCACGTGGACATTTTCGACGTGGCCGACAAGGTGGACAAGCTCATATCGAGCGGCGTGTTCTGCATCGACGACGTTCTCTCCGCACTGGGCTACCAGCCCGTCAATTCCGAATTCAGCCAAGCTCACTACATCACGAAGAACTACGAGCTGGCCGAAGAAGCACTCCGTCAACTCACGGGAGGAGGTGAATAGCGAATGGCAAAGGAAAACAAGAGGTTCTATTCCCTGCTCGTCAACGGCACCACCGCCGAGCTTGATATCTACGGCGATATCTGCTCCGAATGGTGCGCATGGGAAGGCGATATGAACGTGCACAGGCTCTCGCAAGAGCTTGCAGGCTTGCAGGGCGTGAGCCAGCTCAACGTGAACATCAACTCCTACGGCGGCGATGTCGCCGAGGGCATCGCGATCTACAACGCGCTGCGGCGCTTCAACGGTCGCGTGGTCACGCGCTGCGACGGCATGGCCTGCTCCATCGCCTCGGTGATCTTCATGGCAGGCGAGGAGCGCATCATGTACGCCTCCTCCATGCTCATGATCCACAACGCCTCCTCCATGTGCTGGGGCACGGCGCAGGAAATGCGCAAGGCAGCGGACGACGTGGAGAAGATCACCACCATGTCCAAGGCGGCCTACATGGAGCGCGTGGGCATCAGCGAGGAGGAGCTGTCCGACCTCATGGACGCGGAAACATGGATCAGCCCCGCAGAAGCCCTCAACTGGGGCTTCGCCACGGCGATCGAGACGCGCGAGGAGACAAGCCCCACGCAATCCGCGCGCGGCGCGCTCATGGAGCTGGTGCAGACGGCGCTGCAGGCGAAGGCGAAGGAGGCAGAGGACGAGGACGACCCCGACGACGAGGGCGATCCCGAAGCCGACGATCCCGAGGCGGTCGAGCCTGACCCCGAAGACCCCGACGAGGGGGACGGGGGCGAAGACGACCCCGAAGACCCCGCCGACGATCCCGACGAGGACGACGACGAGGAAGACCCGAAGAAGAGCGAGCAGGCATGCCGCTCTTTTTTTATGGCTGCTTTCAAGTAACGAAACGAAAGGAATCAGAAATGGCAGTAAACATCAAGAAGCCGAACGAGGCCATCGCCGCCACCATGGCGGCAGCCATGCACTCTGGCGACGAGGCGCAGGTGACCGAGGCGTGGGGGCTGTTCCACCAGTCCATCGCGCAGCAGGTGCTCGCTGACTTCGAGGAGGTCAGGCAGTCCAACGACGACGCGATCCTCGTCAACCGTGGCTTCCGCAAGCTCACCACCCAAGAGGTGGAGTTCTACCAGCACCTCACCGAAGCCCTCAAGGCTCCCAACCCCAAGCAGGCCTTCGCTGACATCATCGGCTCCGATATCGAGGCCGATATCATGCCCGAGACCATCATCGAGGACGTGTACAAGAACCTGCAGGAGGAGCACCCGCTGCTCGCCAAGGTGAGCTTCACCTACGTGAAGTACGCGACCAAGTGGATCCTCAACGACCACACCGCGCAGAAGGCGATCTGGGGCACCATCACCG
>Ga0137306_102124_pt1 | contig 17514 bp, 17 predicted proteins | sample Inofroosms_March_FD_97187 | JGI IMG/M metagenome (GOLD analysis project Ga0137306, IMG submission 97187) | Mouse cecal microbial communities from Vienna, Austria - N-Acetylneuraminic and N-Acetylglucosamine D2O microcosms_March | ecosystem: Host-associated > Mammals > Digestive system > Large...
GTGGGAAAGCGCCGCCGCAACGTGGAGCTTCCGCTTCATGCCGGTAGAAAAGTCCTTGATCCGCTTGTCAAAAGGAAGGCCGAAACTTTTGCATTTCCCGGTAAAGTATTCTTCGTCAAACCGGCGGTAGAGATTCCTCAGGACAGCCGTCAGGTCCTTTACCTTCAGGTATCCGCTGAATCCTGAATCCGACAGCACTACGCCGGTTCTCTCCCTGTCCTTTTCACTGAGCCTGCAAAGGGGCTTTCCCAGTATGGTAATCTCCCCGCCCTCCGGCCGGATCAATCCAAGGGCGGCCTTAAACGCAGTAGTCTTTCCCGCTCCGTTCTTTCCAATCAGCCCGGTCACGCAGCCTGGCTTTACCTCCATCGTAATATCCAGCCCAAACTCTTTATATTGTTTTCTCACATTCTCTAATCGCAGCATCTCGTTATTCCTCCAAAACAATATGAAATAATTCTTCTATCTCCTGATCTGCCATGCCGCAGCTTCTGCCCTTGCGTATGGCATTCTCCAGATCAGCCTCCACTTCCTTCTTCTTTTCTTCCAGCATCATCTGCTGATTGGCAAAGGCGACGAAGCTGCCTTTACCGTGAACAGTGATAACAAACCCTTCCGCCTCCAGCGCGTCATAGGCTTTCTTCACAGTCAGAGCGCTGACCTTAAGCTCCTTCGCCAGAGCCCGCACCGACGGCAGCGTCGTATCCGCTTCCAGTATGCCCCTGATGATCTGTCCTTTCACCTGTTCCACGATCTGTTCGTAGATTGGCTGCATGGAAGAATGATTGACAATCAACTTCATCCTATCCCTCCTTCGTTGTAAACAGTATATAACAGTTTGCCACTGTTGTCAACTGTTATATGCTGTTTATTTCATTTTTTATTCCGCAGGCAGAAAAGGTGGCAGGAACGAAAAAAGGAAGCATCTCCTTTTTCTGGAAATACTTCCTTCATCTACATAAAACTTATTGACCAAAACTTATGCTGTTAAGCGCTGCCTTTCCTTAGTATAAAGTATAACTCAACATAATTAAGTTCGGTTATACTAACAGATCTCGCAAATCCACCCTTCAGGAGCCTCGATCCTTCCCATCTGGATCCCTGTCAGTGTATCATACAGCTTCTTTGTCACCGGCCCCATCTCGTCCATGCCGCTCGGGAAACAGATCTCCTTCCCGTGGTCTACTACCTTTCCGACCGGGGAAATGACTGCTGCCGTCCCGCAAAGCCCGCACTCCGCAAAGTCCTTCACCTCATCCATATAAACCTCACGCTGCTCTACGGTAAGCCCGAGATATTTCTCCGCCACATACATCAGGGAGCGCCTTGTGATGGAAGGAAGGATCGTATCCGACTTCGGGGTAACAACCTTGCCGTCCTTTGTGACAAACAGGAAGTTGGCGCCGCCCGTCTCTTCAACCTTAGTCCTGGTAGCCGCGTCCAGGTACATGTTCTCATCATACCCCTTCTTATGGGCATCCACAATAGCATGGAGGCTCATGGCATAGTTGAGTCCTGCCTTCACATGCCCTGTCCCGTGGGGCGCTGCCCGGTCAAAATCACAGACTCTGATGGTGATCGGCTTCGCGCCGCCCTTAAAATACGGCCCCACAGGCGTCGTGAACACACGGAACTGATACTCATCCGCCGGCTTCACGCCGATGACCGGATTAGAACCGAACAGATACGGCCGGATGTAGAGCGTCGCCCCTGAACCAAAGGGCGGGACATACGCCGCATTAGCCTGCACCACCTGCTTAACCGCCTCCACAAATCTCTCCTCTGGAAACGGCGGCATCTCAAGACGCTTCGCCGTATCCGCCATACGCTCCGCATTCAGGTCCGGGCGGAAGGTCACGATACGCCCGTCCTCCGTCGTGTACGCCTTCAGCCCCTCGAAGCATGTCTGGGCGTACTGGAGCACGCATGCACACTCGTTGATCACCACATTTGAATCGGAGGTAAGCATACCCTCATCCCACGCTCCGTCCTTGTAATTGGAAACGTATCTTTTATCCGTCTCAATATAACTGAATCCCAGATCCGACCAGTCAATGTTCTTCTTTTCCATCGTAAACTCCTCCGTTCATACATAATCTGTAAATCTGACTTTAATTATAATACTGCCGTTAAACAAAATCAAGAGCGTGCTCTGTTTTTTGAAAATATTCGTTATTGTTGTTACCGTTCACTCCGTGACTGCAGCAGGAAGAAATCATCTGCCCTCTTCCCGGAACACAAAGAACCTCTGCCCGAAATAATTAAACGCTACAAACAGGCACATCCCCGCGAGCATCGCCGCATTATCCCGCACCGCCAAAGAATACCCGCCAAGCACACCATGCACGCAGGGCTTCGCAATGCCGTACGCCAGCGCATAGCAGACGGTGATATTAAGCGCGAACCGGATAATCTCGCCAAAAGATCTCCTTTTTCTCTGAAACGTAAAATACTTGTTCAAAAAAAAGCTAACGATACTACCGATTATGTAATTCATTGCCGAAGCAGCCCAGTAGCCCGTGTGAACTACATTGTAGCACAGAAACATCACGCCCGTTCCCACCAGCGTATTGATCACGCCCACGATCAAAAATTTAATTGTTATCCAGTCAACAACCTTTTTCTTTCTCACTGTATTATGCTTTACCTCTCCATCATGCTGATAGATTCGATCCCGACGCTTCCGCCCCGCACCACCTCGATAATCTTAAATTCATCCTTCATCAGCTTCACCACTGCGTCATTCTTCGTGGCGGTCTGCACGAACTCCAGAAGGAGGCTGTCTTTCCCGTAATCGATGACCTTCGCCTTGAACGTCTCTGCGATCTGAAAGCATTCCACCTTGTCCTGCGCCGTACATTTTTTCACCTTGATGTACATGATCTCCTTCATCCGCACAAATATGTTGGTAAAGTCGATTACCTTAATGACTTCCACAAGGCGGTTCAGCTGCTTCTTGATCTGCTCAAAGGTCTCGTCGTCGCTGACCGTCGCGATGGTCATCCTTGAGATCGTCGGATCCTCAGTCGTCCCCACTGTCAGACTGTCGATATTGTAGGATTTTCCAGAAAATAATCCGGAGATCTTTGACAGGACGCCGTCCTGGTTCTCCACATACAACGAAAGCCAGCGTTTTTTCATTCCATTTCCGTTCATATCATCTTCCCCCTTCTCTTAACAGTCCATGATCATATCTTCCAGAGTCCCTCCCGGGCGGATCATCGGGTAGACCAGATCCTCCGGGTCAATGTCAAATTCCAGAATGCAGGGCGTCTTCTCACTCTTCATCGCCTCCAGAAATGCAGGCTCGATCTCTTCCTTCTTCGTGATGCGTATGCCCTTTGCCCCGTAGCTTTCCGCCAGTTTCACAAAATCCGGCGTATATTCCGGGCACGGCACCTCGCCGCATTTCCCCCGGCAGGCCGCGCCGGAGCGCAGGCAGGTCATGGAGTAACGCTTCCCGTAAAAAAGCTTCTGCCACTGACGCACCATCCCCAGGTTGTTGTTATTGAACACACAGGAGATGATGGGCAGCTCTTCAAGCACCGCCGTGGCAAGCTCCTGGATATTCATCTGCATACCGCCGTCCCCGGATATAGAGATGACCGGCGTATCCGGATTGCCGATCTTTGCGCCGATCGCTCCCGGCAGACCGTAACCCATAGTCCCAAGCCCTCCGGACATGATCAGCCGCTTCTTTTCCGTGATCTCGGCAAACTGGGCGGTAAACATCTGGTGCTGCCCTACATCCGTGACGATGATTGCCTCGTCAAACAGACGGTTGATGGCACCGATCACATCCTGAGGCGTCATCACCGGCTTTTCCTTCATCACCAGCGGGTGTTCCTCCTTCCATGCGCATACCTGTCCCAGCCATTTCTCCGTATCCGCCATTTCTACGTACTCCAGCATCTTTTCCACTGCCTCTTTCGCATCCGCCACGATCGGCACATCCACCTGGACATTTTTGGAGATCGCCGCCGTATCGATATCGATATGGACGATCTTCGCCTTCGGTGCAAAAGAATGAAGCTTTCCGGTAATCCGGTCGTTGAACCGGGTTCCGACAGAAAAGAGCAAGTCGCACTCATTCACCGCCATATTGGAAGCATAGGCGCCGTGCATGCCAAGATTCCCGATATAAAGAGGATGGTCTGTGGGAATCGCCCCGCGCCCCATGACCGTCGTAACTACTGGTACCTTTGTCCGCTCTGCAAGGGCTGTGAACTCTCTCCTGGCGCCGGAGATGATGACCCCGCCTCCTGCGAGAAACAGCGGGCGCTTCGCCTTCCCCAGCATCTTAAGGGCACGCTTTAACTGCCCGATATGAACCCCTGTGCTCGGCTTATACCCCCGGATATTCACCTCCTGGGGGTACTCCGGGCTTCCAAGCTCCGCCATCACGTCTTTGGGAAGGTCGATAAGCACTGGCCCCGGACGGCCTGTCCTGGCAATATAGAACGCCTCTTTGATGATCCTTCCCAGATCCTCCCTCTTTTTCACCACCACGCCGTACTTGGTAATGCTTCTTGTGATACCGACGATATCTACCTCCTGGAAGGCATCGTTGCCGATCAGGTGTCTGGCCACCTGTCCGGTAAAGCACACGAGGGGAACGCTGTCATAATAGGCTGTCGCAAGCCCGGTCACAAGGTTGGTCGCCCCCGGGCCGCTGGTCACCAGACACACGCCAGTCCTTCCCGTGGAACGGGCATAGGCATCCGCCTCATGGACAAGGGCGATCTCCTGCCTGGGCAGGATCACCTTCGTATAGTCCTGCTTGTAAAGCTCGTCACTGATGTCAATGGTACACGCTCCCGGATAGCCAAAGATCGTATCCACGCCCTCCTCGCGGAGAGCCTTTACCAGTAATTTGTTCCCGCTGATTTTCTTCATACCTGCATCCTCCTTACACCTAAAACGCCCTAAGCGAAACCGCTTAGGGCGAATAAATCATCCGTGTTACCACCTAAATTCAGGGAAAAACCCTGCACTCATCCGGTACGGGAGAATCCTCCGGCTGGCTTCCCCGGGATCCTCATCCCCGGCTCATCCAGTACTCCTTCTCCGATACCGCTCTCCTCTAACGCTGAGACTGCGTTGAAATCTACTGACACCGTATCCTCAGTGCGTTCGGTCCACTGCTCAAGGGCTACTTTTACAGATCCTTCACGGAGACTTGCACCTTCCGTCTCCTCTCTTCGCATCAGGTATCTATATACTCCTCCCTGTCATAGCATTTGTCTGATAAATTTATTCTATTATAGTAGATGGAAACACTGGTTGTCAACAGGATATTTTTAACGGATATTTACAACATGCAGGTCATCCTCTGTAAACTCCCTGTCTGTCTCCGGCGTTTTCTAGATGAACAAAAGGCTTTCCACCTGGTCAACATCAAGGATCCTGCCCATGGCAAAGCATTCCCGGTACGCTCTCTTTCCCCCGTCGGCATAGCCCATCGTGCCGCCCCGGGTGTCTGTTACAAGCGTCCCGTCCTTAAGCTTAACGCCCGCCAGCGCCGGAGGCTCCGCCAGCATATCCGTTTCATACTCTTCCCCCGTGCTCTCATTGACCGCCTTTTCCTTCACGGTTTTCGCCGGGAAATCGCACACTGCCTTTATGGAGATCGGAGATACCTCCGTTTTGACTACTGACGCGCCTGCATCACCGAGCTTTTCGCTGACCTTCGCCGTATGGATCTGATCGCTCTCGGTCAGTTTCCAGGAAAATGCCCATTTCTCCTTCACGACATCTTCTGAAGCCCCCGCCTTCTGGGTGACAATGCCAAGATCCGCAAACTCCGTATCGATCTGTTTGTCCTTAAGAGAACCCCTTTCTCCGTCTCCATAAAGCATGATCTGATACTCAAAGCTTCCGTCCTCCTCCACTACCTCCTCCTCATGGTCATACATTCCATAAGTGCAGGAGACATCTTTGCCGTCCACCTTGACCGAAAGCCCGTTAAATCCCGGCTCCCTGCCTTTCCCTTTGGTATATCCTTCCACCTTGAAGGCCAGATACCCGTAGTAATTGTCAACGATACTCCGCCGGGCAGTCACAACGATGCCCTGATCCTCCACAGACAGGTCCGGGAAGTCCTTAAGCTGCCCCATCTTCTCCCAGCAGCTAAGGAGCGTATCCTGCTCCGCGTCTGCCGTATCCTCATCGGAGCGGAGCATGGATCTGGCCACCTTATACATGGTCTGCATATAAATGCCTGAACACTCATCCTATACAACGAATATTAATCCTTCGCTGTACCAGAGAATTCAGGCTTTCCTTATCACCAGCCGCTTCCTGTATTTTTTTCACGTACTACTTCTTCTGCAATCTTCTCCCAGGATATGCCGCTCACCTCCGCATACCTTAGCTCCTTTTGTTCAATGCTCTCTTTAAGCGCCTCTGCAAGCTTCTGTTCAAACTCTGGCAGGCTCTCCTGCACCGGCTCGTCCGTATTGCGCATCTTAGGCAAAGGCACATACAGGATATCCGCTCCCGGCGCTGTCTCAACAAGCCACTCCCTGACGCCCGGCAGATCCGTCATGACCACTCTGTCCCCGCAGGCTAACGCCTCGATCACCGTCAGCGGAATTCCCTCAAAAAATGAAGGCAGTACAAAGATATCGCATGCGTTATAGACCTTTGCAAGCTCCGGCTGGGTCAGCCTTCCCAAAAATGTAACCTCATAGGGGCACTGCCTGGCCAGCCGCTTTATCACCCTGTACTCCTCCTGATTGCCTGTGCTGCCCGCCAGGAAGACCTTAAGCCTGTCCCCGCCGCAGTCTAGGTGCGCAAGCGCCCGAAGGAGACTGATCACACCCTTTTTCTCCGCAATCTTCCCGGCAAATACTATCCGCACAGTCCCGTCCGACGGGCCATCCCCGGTCCGTTGAAACACCTTGCTGTTGTAGCCCATACCAGCACGCGTGATCTTGTCCGGCGACACGCCGTAGACCTCAAGCACTCCCTCCTCCTGCGCCCGCTGAGGCACGAATATCCGGTCAAGCCTGCGGATCTGCCTTTGGATAAATTCCCGCTCGAGATCCGTCTTTTTCATCTGCCGCAGATCCGTATTATGGCAGAACCCATAGACCGTATAGGCCGGGAATGCCTCCCGCACAACCGCCGTCAGAAGATAAAGGTGATGGCATAAGATCAGATCCGGCTCAAGCTCGTCCACGGCTCTTTTGACCGCATGCAAAAATGCCTCCTTAAACTGCCCGGCCATCATTGGCGTCATCTCGCAGTATCTGGTGCTCGGATAAGGCATCTCATCCGACATGCCCGCTATAGGAAAAGGGAGCTTTTCAGGCATGCCTGAAGGACCGGCGGCTGACCGGTCCCCCCATTCCCGCACATTCTGTCCGCCCCGCGCCCCGCTGTCCCGGGACTCCTTCCGGCCTTCCGTAAAATATACCGGATAGAACCGGACGCCTTCCTCAAATCCCGTCTGGTCCTCTTCATACACTCCTGCAACCACCGCCTGCTCATGCCCCATTGCCGCGAACTCCTTCACCAGCTCCGCCAGATACACGCCGCTTCCGGTACTGTCCGGCTTCTGGGCCGTAATACTTAATATCTTCATCTTACCCTCTCATAAACTGTAAAATAATATTCCAGGTCAAAGCAGGTCTGCTCCTCGCTGATCTTTGTCATCTCCCAGCTTTCATCCTTATCCAGATCCGGGAAATACGTGTCCGCATCATAAGCGTGGTCGATCTTCGTCACATAGGCCCTGTCACAGTACCCGAGCATGGCGCGGTAAATGCTCTCCCCGCCGATCACAAAGATCTCTCCTGCGCATTTCTCCGCCTCTTTTTTCGCTTCCCTCAGGGCTTCCTCCACACTATGGACGATCACAGCGCCCCTGACCTGATAATCAGCCTTTTTCGTAATAACGATATTCACCCGGTTCTTTAACGGCTGCCCCTGCGGAAAGCTCTCCAGCGTCTTCCTTCCCATGATGACCACATTTCCCTTAGTCGTATCCCGGAAAAACTTCATATCTGCCGGGATACTCCACATCATCCGGTTGTCCTTCCCGATCGCCCAGTTCCTGTCTACCGCCACAATTAACTCCATACACTCTGCTTCCTTTCCTGCGAAACTGTACTCATTCTCTCCCTTTACCTTACACTGCCACAGGGATATTCTTTATCTGCTCGTGGCACTCATAATCGGAAAGCCTGACATCGTCCCTCGTAAATCCGTAAAAATCCTTCACTTCAGGATTCAGCCAGAACTTTGGAGCCGGATACGGTTTCCGGCTGATAAGCTCCTCAATCAGCGGGATATGCCTGTCATAGATGTGGGCATCCGCGATCACATGGACAAGCTCTCCTGCCTCCATGCCGCACACCTGAGCCAGCATGTGAAGCAGCACCGAATACTGGCACACATTCCAGCTGTTTGCAGTCAGTACGTCGTTGGAACGCTGGTTCAATATCCCGTTGAGCGTCAGAGCGTCATGCCCCGGCTTCTTCGTTACATTAAAGGTCATGCTGTAGGCGCAGGGATACAGATTCATCTCATGGAGATCCTCATGTACATAGATATTGGTCATAATGCGGCGGCTGTAGGGATTATGCTTCAGATCATAGATCACCCGGTCCACCTGGTCAAACATCCCTTCCCTGTACTCATGCTTCACGCCCATCTGGTAGCCGTAGGCCTTGCCGATAGAGCCGCTCTCGTCCGCCCAACTGTCCCAGATGCGGCTGTTAAGGTCGTTGACATTGTTCGACTTCTTCTGCCAGATCCATAAAAGCTCATCTGTACAGCTCTTGATCGGTGTCCGCCTGAGGGTAAGCGCCGGAAACTCCCGGCTCAAGTCATAGCGGTTCACCACGCCGAACCTTTTGACCGTATAGGCCGGCGTGCCATCCTCCCACACCGGGCGCACCTTCTCTCCTCTGGTATCCGTCCCGTTGGCGATAATATCCCGGCACATAGCGATAAAAACGTTGTCTGCATAGCTCATCTACTGATATCCTCCTGTGTGATCCGGCCAAAACCAGGCCGCAGCCTTCTCTTCGTAATACGGCAATTGATATCAGTATAGCATAACTGCTGCCGGCATGACAACCACTACTTCTCCGCCGGACACCCCCATCAGTATCCCGATCGTTACTGTTCATGGGTCAGGAATGCGCACTGGCTGCGCATTCCGTAAGAACATGATACAGGAGTGAGGAACGGCTTTTGCGCAGCAAACTTAGGAATGCCGCCACGAATCGTTGCTATGAGCGGCCCCTGGGCCGTGAATAGCAACTCCCGATCCGACCCGCTCAAGCACGTTCTCCAGCGCATTGGCGCTGCTCGAATGTGTCCGCTCCACCCGGATGCTGTGGCGCTTCGCCTCCTGAAGCGCACAGTTAACCATCTTATGCGCCACCGTGGAGGTAAACAGGATGATCACATCCGGCTGTCCGATCTGCGTCTTCAGATTCCCGGACATCCTGGTAAATACCTTTGCCTTGCACCGGTGCTTTTTACAGATCTGCTTATACTGCTGCTCCATCCTCTCATTTCCGCCTATGATCACAACACTCATACCGTCTTCCTCCTATGCACTCATCCGGGCAATCTCACGGATATTTTTCCCGGTCAGAAACTCGTTAACCGCACTGTCCTTCGCCTTGTCGTAGGCAAGAAACGTCAGTCTTGCCCGCTCCGGGTCATGGTACACTTTCCAGTACCCGGTAAAGAGGCTTCCTCTCCCGCCATTTTGGATAAATCCCTTCACGTCCTCTAAGGGATAGCCAAGGAATACGCCCATCTCATGGGGAAAGGGAATCTCCCCTTTTGCGTACCGGTTCATCCTTGCGGAAAGCCTGGTGACAGCTCTTAACGGCTCCCCGTCCTCATAGCCGTGCTCCCTTAAAAACTGCCGGATCTCCTGTGCGGCAAGCATCTCTTTCAGCTCATCCTCCCGGTAAAACAGCGCAAGGCAGCTCTCCTTTTTCACAGCCAGGATCCTGCAGGAGATATCCGTAGCGTTTATCATCCTGTACAGATCCCGCACCCACCCTTTCTCGATATTTAGGACGCTGGCTGTCCGCATCCCCTTAAGGAACGGGGCGCACTGTGCCACAAGGGCAAACGCAATCCTTTGCTCCCTGTTTGAATCCGCCGCCATATAAGTTAGCACTTCCGCTGTCATATTTTTCTCCCTGTGATTTATTTTCTAAATTGATTATGATTATCATTTGCATTTATAGTATAGCACAGGAATTTTGAAAATACAATCCCTCTTCTACTATCATTTTCCTGATCCGGGTAAAATATACCTTGCGCTTACGGCATAGAAAAAGCCGGACCTTTTATGGTTCGGCAATATTATACAGTACTCTGTTCAGCATCCTATGAAGAGACTCTGTCTCCTTTTTCGTCATCCCGAGTGTCAGCATCTGATCAAGCTTCTTCCGGTCCTTTTCCATCCGCTTCTGGATATCGTAGGCTTTTTCTGTCAGATAGATATTCTTGCACCGCTTATCCCTGCCGCTTGGAACCGCCAGGATAAACCCCTTCTCGTCCAGTCTCTTAAGAAGCCCTGTAACCGTCGGATTCTTAAGGTTCAGCGCCCGCTCGATATCCCGCTGGGTCACCTCCTCCTGCCCGCTCTGCAGGAGAAAATCCAGCACCTCACACTGGGAGGATGTGATCCCCAGGCTCTTAAGCCGGCGGTTAAACTCCTTCTCATAGACATTGTTGATCTGCTTAAATAAAAAACCGATTGTCCTGCGCTCCCGCATGGAATCCTCTCCTTATTATCATGAATGCCGGCAGTTTCCACTTATATGCTTAAATTGTACCACAATTTCCTTTAATCCTCTACTGTTATTTATCTTATCTTCCAAATAGTAACACCTTCGCGGTACTTCTCACGGGTCAGGAATTTTTGTATCTTTTCCAGGAATATTGACGGATTTTATATTTTTTTGCTATAATCTGTATGAAATTCAACAAGTAAGGAACTTTGCCATGAACAATAAGGAAATCAAGACCAGGCGGATGCTCTCCTATTTTATCCGCTCTGCACAGGAGATTATGAAGGAAGAAGGGATATCCGGCATCACCCTGAGAAAGGTTGCTGACGGCGCCGGATATAATACTGCAACGATATACAATTATTTTGACGATCTTGACCATGTGATTTTGTTTGCCTCTTTAAAATACCTTCAGATTTATAATCAGGAGCTTGACCTTCAATTGAAGGGCAGCAGATCTGCCAAAGATACTTTTTTTATTTCCTGGGATACTTTCTGTAAAATCTCATTCCAATACCCGGAAGCCTTCCATCAGATATTTTTTACCAGACACAGCAGCGACCTTGACCTCATCTGTAAGCAGTATTATGACATTTTCCCGGAGGAGCAGGCGGCTTCTAGCAGTTCGCTCTATCCGATCATCTCGGACTACCGGCTCCTGACGCGCAACTATCTGGTGCTTGAGCCTCTGCTTAAGGAAAATGGACAGACAACCGCGAATATTGATCTGATGAACGAACTGATCGTCTCTGCCTATCAGCACCTGCTCTCTGACTGCCTGTCTGCAAAATCCGCCGCCAAAGACAGCCTTCAGCAGTATACTGACCGGATGCTCCAATATCTAACCTTTATCCTTCATCTGAACACCGGTCCGTAAAAGATCCTGCTGCAACAATCTTTATCAGCGTCCTAAGCATAGTATGTTATGTAATCATAATTATATTTTATTTTTATATTATTTTTACACTTTTGGTTATTTTTTGTTGAATCATGCCGTATTCTGATGATATAATAATTAAGTATGCAAATTATTTTTCAAAGGAAAGAACGGTATGGCTAATCAGGAATTAAAGAAAAAAAGAATGCTCACCTACTTTATCAAAGCAGCGCAGGATATTATGAATAAAGAAGGGATCGCCGGGGTTACTCTCCGGAAGGTTGCCGACGGAGCCGGATACAATAACGCCACTTTATACAACTATTTTGAGGATCTGGACCATGTGATCCTCTTTGCATCTTTAAAATATCTTTCGCTTTATAATAAGAAAGTGGAGAAGTCACTTAAGGGCTGTTCCTCTGCCAGGGAAAGATTTTTTATGATGTGGGATGTATTCTGTGAGATATCCTTTCAATATCCGGACGCCTTTTACCAGATCTTCTTTAATAAGCACAGCAATTCTCTGGAGAGTATCTGCAACCGGTATTATGAACTCTTCCCTGAGGAGCTGCCTAAAGCTACAGATACCTTGTACCCGATCTTTTCCAATTATCAATTAAGCACACGGAATATTATGCCCCTTAGGGAACTTTTGGAGGAGGAGCACCGCCCCTTAGATCAGATCGACACGATCAGCGAATTGATCGTCAGCGCGTATCATCATCTTCTCCACACCCAGAAGATCAAAAAAAAGCGGTCTTTGGAGGATCTGAAATATTATTCTGAAAAGATGCATCATTATATCTGCTTTATCCTCGGTCTGTAGTCAGACAGGACGCAGCAGCAGGATCTTTTCGGCAGACGAAGAGACAAGAGGTTAACAGTCCCCCTGCACAAAGGTACAGGGGGATGATTTTATTTCTTACCTTACACGTTCTAAAGAATCTTACAGTCCGTTACGCTTTACCTTTTCATTATACTCTCTGTGGAATACCGGCTCATCATTGATCTTGGCATCCATGGAGCCTGTCAGATAGAAATATTCCTTATCTGCCGTCTGGGTAACGACGATATCCGTATCGGTAAGCCAGCCTTCGCGGCCGTTTTTCATCTTCTGATAGATCGTATATTTTGCCGACAGCGGATCTTTATTGGACATCGTAAGCTCACGCTTCAGGTTATGCTCAACCACGGTCCCGATATCGTCAAAGCGGTAAATACCCTCGCCAAAGACGCCGCCGACACCATTAGTGATGGATGTCCACGTATCGGTGATCAGATCGTAATGGATCTCACGGTCCACATGGCCCTCGGAAAGAGTGGTCATCGGTGTGAGCGGTGCACACTTCGGCTCCATGCCTGGTCCCTTGCAGTCCTTGCCGCTGAATATAGGCAGAGCGAATTTGGCTGTGGACAGATCAAGCTTTAGGGTAGCAAGCTCTGGTGACGGCCAGATCATCGGCCAGAAGGAGTTAGCGATTGCCAGGCGGATCCGGTGCCCTGCCGGGAAATTGTGCCCGCACACATCCAGCTCAACCTTCGCTTTATACTTCTTGCCCTCTTCCAGATAGACCACCTTGTCATGTCCCTCAAGATGGGTAAGGTTCATCAATCCGTAGGAAACTCTTGTCGCCGCTCCGTCCGGATGGATATCACAAAGCTCTGCGTACAGGAACGCGTTCGGCTTATCACAGGTGAATTCCACTTCAAATTCAGGATAGCCTAAGATCTCCACCTCTTCGGTAAGCAGCTCGGTGTCGAATACCATCGCCATACCGTCATCCACGCGCATATCTGCCGGACTCTCTCCCGGAACTCCCGCGCCCATCCATTCATTGGCAAGCAGGCCGTGGTTAGGCAGCGTACACAGGTCTACGATCTCCTCTTTTGTGTTCTCCTCTTCCGTAAGCTTTCCGTAAGTCATGGAAAGCGTCTTCATGGCAACGTCTGCAGACGGCCATCCGTCAAGGCCTACCCAGCGTCCGTCGCTTACCGGGTGTACCGTCTCAGGCTTCATGCTGTCCTCTAACCAGACCTGTACCATCGGGCAGTCCATCGTGTCATTGTCCATGCCCTTAAGCCATTTATCCCACCATTTTGTAGCTTCTCCCAGGAAATCAATAGCCGGCGCAGGCGCTCCGTCATGTGCAAATACATGAGCCCACGGTCCGATCATGGCCTTTCTCGGAACCTTCAGGCCATTCATCAGTGTCAGAACGCTGTTGGTATAAGAATCAGCCCAGCCATCCAACGCGAATACCGGTATCTGGATATCATCATAATTCTCGCCTACTGAGCCGTGTCTCCAGTAATCATCCTTTGTCTGGTGCTCCAGCCAGTTCTTTGGCCAAAGCGGCATCTCCTCAAGCCTCTTTATGGATTCCTCTCTCCAGGTATCCGGCTTGATCTCGCTGTCAATGGCACGGCACATATAAGCCAGCATGATATTTCCCCACCAGAAATTGTCATTAAGAAGCGTACCGCCCTTATAATGGATGTCCTGCTCATATCTCTCGTCAACAAAGCCTACGCAGATGATGGCCTTTAACGCCTCCGGCCTTCTTGCCGCTACCTGCAGGGAATTAAAGCCGCTCCAGGATTTCCCCATCATACCTACATTCCCGTCGCACCATGGCTGCTTGCTGATCCACTCGATACACGCAACCGCATCGTCCTGCTCCTGCTTCAGATACTCGTCATAGAAGCACTGGTCAGACTCTCCCGCGCCGCGCATATCCACACGGACAACATTGTAGCCCATCCCTGCAAAATATCCATACATTGGCTCGTCACGGCCGCGCATTCCGTCGCGCTTGCGGTACGGCTGCGTCTCGAAAACCGTCGGAAGCGGCTTATCCGTCTTCGGGTGCCAGATGCGGCTCGATAGTCTGCATCCGTCCGGCATCGTTATCCATGTGTTCTCAATAACCTCCCAGTCATAAGGGAAATCCTTCTTCTCCAAAACTTTTTTTGGTCTTGCCTCTACTTTTGCCATTGTAAAAAAACCTCCTCGTTAATCTATATTTATACATTTTCATGTATGAAATATCTTTCCCCGGCAGGCTCTGCCAGATTACCTGGGAAAATAAGTATCTGGCGGAATAAATCTTTCGGACAATTACTTCTTCCCGCCTGCCTCCGCCGCTTTTTCCTGGCGCATTCTCTCTTTGTACCGTTTTCCGTAAGTTCTGCTCCAGATCACGGAAAGAACCAGTCCTAACACCGCCATCACGAGCATGAAGGTAAAGTAGATATAATATCCCTTCGCCCCCTCATATACGTCCAGCGTCTTACCAGCGATCAAAGGGCAGAGCACTTCCGGCAGATACCCGAATGTGGAAGCCACGCCGATCGCAATACCGGACACCTCAAGAGGAACACCTCCCTCCGTAAGGAAGGAAAAATACAGGCCGAAGTTAGAAAACATACCCACATAGATGATGATACATGCCACAACCATCACCACCATCTGCGTGCTTCCGCTAAGCCTGCTTGCCCCGAGCACCGCCACCATGCCGGCCGCCATCAGGAAAAAGCCGCCTGCCATGATCTCACCTTTGCCGAACCTGTCCGCCGAAAATCCGCCGATCGTGGAGGCAAATGGCCTTGCGTACTGTGCAAGGACAGTAAGTACCGCAGCCACGACCGCACTTGTCCCGATAACATTGCTCGCATAGGGCGTGAAATAGTAGGAAGACATATTAAATACATAGCTGGTAAACATCAGGCACACAACGAACCACACCACAGGCATCTTAAGCACCTTTGCAATCTGCGACCAGGAAACCTTCTCTGCCTTGCCGTCGCTCTTGATCGTCTCTGGCTCCTTCAGGATGAAGATAAAGATGACCGCCACAATGATCGGAGCTACGGAATAAAAGATAATGATTCCCTTAATGCCCAGCGCCGGCAGCGCCTTCGCCTCAAAGATACCGAAGATCGCCGTTGCAACCGCCAGATGCGCCGCATTGAACACACCCCGTCCGCCCTCAAAGATACCGTAGGCCCTGCTCTGCTCTTCCTCTGTCCCCTGGATCCGCACGATCTTCATCAGCGCAGGCCAGAAGGTAAGGAGCGAGGTAAACCCCCACAACCCGTAGATGATAAACAGCGCTTTAAAATCCGTAAATACAAGGTGCAGAAGTCCGCCAAGCCCCGTAGCGACCATCGACATGATCAGCAGCTTCTTGGCCTTGAACTTGTCTGCCAGCACCCCGCCCAGAATGTAGGAAAATACGCCGAGCAGGCCGTAAGCGCTCCCCAAAAGCCCCATCTGGACATTCGTCAGATGGTAAAGCTCCTGGTAGGCATCGTAATAATATGATCTGAAATAGGGAAGACCATATATGATAGAACCTGCAAATGATAATAAGACAATCGTAAAGAAATTCTTTTTAATTCCTGTTTTTTCCATACACTTTCCTCATTTCTTTTTAATATTTAGAAATATTTCTAAGGATATATTAACCAATCGTCTCCCAATTGTCAATCATGATTATATTTTAATATTGATTATTTTGTTTATATGAATTATAATAACCATATAGAAAATATACATAACTATATAAGCTTTTGTCTGTAATGAAAAACAAGGAGGACTATAACATATGGCTACAGGTAAAAAAATAAAATTCTGGGAACTTGTCTTGATGAATGTCTCCGCGATCTATGGTATCCGATGGATCGCAAGGTCTACTGCCGACAGCTTCGGCCTGGGTCTCGCCGGCATCCCTTCCTGGGTGATCTTTATGTTCCTGTGCTTTGTCCCCCAGGCGCTGATGTGTGCGGAACTTGCCGCGGCGTATACATCCGACGGGAGCCTCGGCGAGTGGGTGAAGATCGCCTTCGGGACAAAATACGGCTTTTTGATCTCGTGGCTTAACTGGACGGCGAAGCTTTTCTGGTTCGCTTCGTTCCTTACCTTTATGTCCATCAATCTTTCCTACATGGTGGGCAATCCGTCCCTTGCAGACAGCAAGATCTTTGTCTTGATTCTGTCACTGGTAGTCATATGGGTACTTTCCATATTCAGCATGAAAGGAATGACATTCGGAAAGCTGTTCACAAATGTAGGCTCTTTAGGCTCCACGATACCGACCATTTTCCTGATCGGCATGGCGTTCCTTGCGGTCGTTGTACTTAAGAAAGCTCCCAGCGCTTCTGTCTATACAGTCGCTTCCATGACACCCAAGCTTAACGGCAACTCCCTGGTAGCCATCTCCGGTATCATCTTTGCTTACACCGGTGCCGAGATTTCCGCTACTTATGTAACAGAGATGGAGAACCCGAAAAAGAACTTCCCGAAGGCAATCATTACTGCCGCTGTCTTAATCTGCGTGCTGTATGTGTGCGGTTCCGTTGCAATTACAAGCTTACTGCCAACTTCTGAGATTCAGGCGTCCACCGGTATCTTAGACTCCCTGACAAAAGCCTGTGAGCTCCTTGGCATTCCTTACCTCTTTGTACAGGTTGTTGCTGCCGGCATTACCCTCTCCGTAATCGGCGCACTGATCCTCTACATCGGCTTTCCGATCAAGATTTTATTCGGAAACGCAGAAAAAGGAGTATTCCCGGAGAAATTTACAGAAAACAATGAACACGGTATCCCTGAAAAAGCGATCATCCTGCAGGCAGTGATCATCTCCGTCCTTCTGGCCGCTGTCGCACTGCTCCCGGGTGTGGACGTCATCTACAATGTACTGGTAACGATGACAGCTCTTACGTCGCTGTTCCCGTATGTACTCCTTTACCTTGCATATATCAAGATTAAGAAGCAAAAAAAAGATGACCCTGATCTGTACCAGATGACAAAGAACAAAAGCCTCGGTGTGGCTGTCGGTTGGCTGGAACTTATCGTATGCGTGC
>Ga0137306_102125_pt1 | contig 17512 bp, 15 predicted proteins | sample Inofroosms_March_FD_97187 | JGI IMG/M metagenome (GOLD analysis project Ga0137306, IMG submission 97187) | Mouse cecal microbial communities from Vienna, Austria - N-Acetylneuraminic and N-Acetylglucosamine D2O microcosms_March | ecosystem: Host-associated > Mammals > Digestive system > Large...
AAATGGATACTAGAAAATTAACAGTTTATGCGGGAAGCGGGAAAAATTACGACCCAATGTCCAAAATCATTCTGCAAGGGAGATGGTTAGAGGATTTAGGGTTTTCCATCGGTGATAAAGTGACGGTTGCCTGTCAGCAGGGCAAACTCGTTATTGAACGCGCCACGGATGGACAAGCGCGGCAGGAGGTTCCGGGAACGGCACAGCAGGCTGGCAAACGCCAGGGGAAGGGGAATACATATGGCAGACATTAAAAAAGTATTTGACGAGACATTGAAGCTGGATCGGGGCATTCAGAGCCTGCTGTCATTCTCCGCTTTTGAGCGCAATGGCGATCTTAGTGGCCTGCATATTGATTTTGAGGACAGTGAGCAGCTGTTCCTTACGGAAGAACTCAGGGAAATCATGGAAAAACTTTCCGATGTGCATTTCCGGCTGAAATACCTTTCACGCCCTGTCAGGGAAACAGGCCGCCTGCATAAGAACCGGAGCGGCAGGTATGAAACGGCAAGCGGCCATTATTATACCAGCGGCCAGGGAATCGAAGCCCTGATTACAGACGGATACCCGGAAGTGGCATATTGGGTATGGACAAGGGTGGAGCATAACGGGAATGATTATTATTTGGTGGGGCATAAAGATGTCAGCATGGACGGGCTGACCGTGCGAGTAAGGGAGGGGGTGTAACAATGGGAGCGACAATTTATTGTCTGTGTAACCAAAAAGGCGGATGCGCAAAGACTACAAGTTCGGTTAATATCGGGATTGGGCTTGCCCGCGAAGGGAAAAAAGTCCTTTTAGTGGACACAGATCCGCAAGGTTCCCTGACAGCAAGCCTTGGATACCAGCAGCCTGACCAGATTAAAGTTACGCTGGCTACGATATTGGGCGCGATTATCATGGATACTCCCCTGCCGGATGGCGGGGGGATCCTCCACCATGGGGAAGGGGTTGACCTTCTCCCGGCAAATATTGAACTGTCCGGGCTGGAGGTCACTCTGGTAAACATCATGAGCCGGGAGACGATCCTGCGCCAGTATCTCCAGACAGTAAGTGAGGCATATGACGCGATTATCCTGGACTGTATGCCGTCGCTTGGTATGCTGACGATAAATGCCCTCGCGGCAGCGGACGAGGTACTAATACCCGCCCAGGCGCATTTTTTGTCCATCAAGGGGCTGGAACAACTTCTCAGGACTATTAAAAAAGTGAAGAGGCAGATCAACCCAGCGCTGTCCATAGCGGGGATACTGGTGACGATGGCGGATATGCGCACGAATTACGCGAGGGAGATCGTTGAGATCCTGCGTGACACGTATGGTGAGAAAATCAGGATATTCGAGAGTATCATTCCCTTGTCTGTACGGGCCGCTGAAACCAGCGCGGAGGGAAAAAGTATTTACCTCCACGACCCCGCCGGGAAAGTAGCCGCCGCCTATGCCGCATTGACCAGGGAGGTGATGCGGGGGTGAAAAGCAGCGCGAGGAACATTCAGATGACGAGTTATGATGACCTATTCACTGCCACGGAAACCATAGGGGCAGATGGCGGGAAAATACAGGAAGTCGCGCTTTCCGACCTGTTCCCATTCAGGAATCACCCTTTCAAGATCCTGGACGATCAAAGCATGGAGGACATGGTGGAGAGTGTCCGGGAGCATGGGATCCTCATGCCGGGGATTGCCCGACCCCGCCCAGAGGGCGGCTATGAACTGGTGGCTGGGCATCGGCGCAGGCACGCGTCCCAGCTGGCAGGGCGGGACACAATGCCGGTGGTGATCCGGGATCTGGATGATGATGAAGCTACCCTTTTCATGGTAGACAGCAATATCCAGCGGGAAAACCTTCTCCCCAGCGAGAAGGCGTGGGCATATAAAATGAAGATGGACGCTCTGAGGCATCAGGGCATCAAAAACGCTTCTCGCCAAGTTGGCGAGAAGTACAGTGTGGACGCATTAAGCGAAAATTCCAATGACAGCGCGAGGAATATCCACCGCTTTATCCGGCTGACAGAGCTGATCCCGGAACTGCTCCGGATGGCAGACGATAAGAAACTGCCGTTCAACTCCGCCGTGGAACTGTCTTATCTCGCCAAGGAAGAACAGGGGGATCTCCTTGAATTGATGGGGAAGTTGGCTGTTATCCCCTCACTGGAACAGGCAAAACGCTTGAAAAAATACAGCCAGGAGGAAAAGCTGGGGGTGGACGTGATGGATGCGATACTGACAGAGGAACGGCCAGTTTCTGTACAGGTCACATTAAAAAAAGACCGCCTGAAACAGTATTTCCCACAAAGCTATACACAAAAACAGATGGAGGAAATAATCTTTTCCCTCCTGGAAACTTGGAAAAATGAACAGGGATAAGGCCGCAAAAGCCGTCCGGTGACTGATTTGCAGTTACCGGGCGGCTTTTTTGCGTTCATGATAGATCCGCCCCGGCAGACTTTGCGTTTGCCGGGGCTTTTTTTCATAAAAAGAAAAGGAGGCAACCAATATGCCGTTACAACTGGATTATTACTATGGCAATGAAGCGGAACAGTACACATTCTACCGTATTCCCAAAGTGCTGTTCACGGACACCAGGTTTAAAGGCGTGTCAGTAGAGGCAAAAGTGCTTTACGGCCTGCTCCTTGACCGCATGGCGCTTTCCATAAAAAACAGCTGGCTGGACCAGGATGGGCGCGTATACATCATTTATACCATCGCTGACGTGATGGCCACCCTTGGCTGCGCGGAGCAGAAAGCCAACAAACTTTTAAACGAACTGGATGCGGCAAAAGGCGTGGGACTTATTGAGCGTGTGCGGCGCGGGCTTGGGAAACCCAACGTGATCTATGTCAAAAATTTTATTGGCAGGCCAAAACCGGGAGAGTCGCAGGAATCACAAATCAAGAATTGTGAAAATCACAAATCAGGAATTGTGAAAACCACAAATCAAGAAATGCGAAAATCACAAGCAAATAATACTGACTTAAACAAAACTGATTTTAGTGATACTGATCCATCCATCTATCCGGCAGGCTCCGTGTCCGGGGATGTGGAAAATGTGGATAACCCACGGAAAGCGTGGGGGAAACCAAAACAGATTGATGGGATGGATAAGATCTCCGCATACCGTGAACTGGTCAGGGAGAACATCAGCTATGAAGCCCTTTTGCAGGATAACCCCTACGACAAAGAACGTCTGGACGGCTTTGTGGAATTGATAGTGGAAGTCTGTTGCAGCAGCCGCCCCACAATACGAATCAACCAGGAGGATATGTGTACGGAAGCGGTCAGGAGCCGCCTGCTGAAGCTGGACAGCGAACATATCCGCTATGTCATGGACTGCCTGGATAAAAACACGACGCTGATAGGCAACATCCGCGCTTATACCTTATCTGCGTTGTTTAACGCCCCGGTGACGATCAGCCAGTATTATTCAAGCCTGGTCAGCCATGATATGGCGAACGGCTTTGGCGTTGGGTAGCCGCATGGCCGGGAGGCGTATTCTTTTCCGCTGGTAATTCCATATTGCTGTGAAGCCCTTGGGGGCTGGCAGATAAACCAAACAACTAAAATTTAAAGGAGGATTAACGAATATGGCACAGAACATGAATATTTTAATTGTGGAGCCGGGGAAGCCGCCCCGTCCGGCGGCAATTCCCAACACATTGGAGGCTGTTGAAAAAACATTGGGCGGCGCGATCCAGGTGGGGTGCTTCCTGCCCCAGAGAGTGCTGCTGCTCAGCCGAGAGGATACTGCGGGCCTTGCCCCGAACCGCGTCATGCCGGGGAAAAGGGGGCATATCAGCGGCACATTCCTGTTATGCGGGATACCGGAAGAGGGAAATTGCTTTGATTCTCTTACTTCCGGTCAGCAGAAGGAGTTCCAGGATCTTTTCGCTTCCCCGGACGAATTTATGATGGTCGGCAGTGATTCCTACGCGGATCCGGATGATGTCGCGGATGTGGTCTATGGCCTTTGGGATACACTGGCAGATGGGGAAACCATGGTGCTGACCAAATGGGGCGGCAGGAAACAGGGGGCGGCTCGGTAAATTCCATGGGAAGCCAGGGAAACGGTAAAAAGCGGTGGGATCAGCTGAAGCCGGCCTGCCGCTTATAAGGAAGGAGGCACAACACTATGCAGGACGAAATAAGGGATAAATCAGTCGCGCTTGTGATACGGACAGGGAAAAACGGGGGGCGGCTGACAGCGGAACTTTTAAAGTGGGCGATACGGCAGTACCAGAGAAACACGCAGGGGCATCCCCATGGCAAGCAGAGCGTCAAAAGCCTGGTAAAGCAGGGAGCCGGTGTCCAGAGTATTGAGATCACGGACCAGAACATAAAATCTTTTGAGCGGTGCGCCCGCAAATATGGCGTAGACTTCGCGTTGAAAAAGGATCCGTCACAAGGGAAATACATCGTGTTTTTCAAAGCCCGTGACGCTGACGCTCTGAATGCCGCTTTTTCTGAGTACACGGCCCAGACACTGAACCGGCAGGGAAGGAAGCAGTCGCTGAGAAAACAGCTTTCCCACTTTAAGGAGGTTGTGAAGGGCTTAGTAGCCGGACGGGAGAAGAACCGGGAGAAAGGGGGCATAGGCCGTTGAGGAATATTGAGATAAAAAAATATATTGTCCCGAACCTTCCGTATGTGTTCATGTTTTGGATTTTTTCTAAAGTCGCGGAGTGTTACCGTGTATCCGCAGGAGCGGATATGGTGTCAAAGGCAATGGCGGCAATCTCCGGGCTGGGGGAGGCGCTTACCCAAAACCCCCTCCCAAGTTTCCACCCATATGATATCCTGGCCGGAGCCGCCGCTGCCGTGGCGGTTCGGGCGGCGGTCTACTTTAAAGGGAAGAACGCGAAAAAATACCGGCATGGCGTGGAGTATGGCAGCGCCCGCTGGGGAACCCCGGAGGACATAAAGCCTTTCATAGACCCAAAGTTTGATAACAATATCCTTCTGACACAGACAGAGAGAATCATGCTTGGGCGCAATAAGATACCAAAATATAACATTAACAAGAATGTGCTGATCATCGGCGGTTCTGGAAGCGGTAAGACCCGCTTCCATGTAAAACCGAATTTGATGCAAATGAACGCAAGCTATGTCGTTACGGACCCAAAAGGCACGGTCGTTCTGGAATGTGGGAAAATGCTTCAAAAAGGCGGGTATGAGATAAAAATACTTAACACCATCAACTTTAAGCAGTCTATGCGCTATAACCCTTTCCGCTACCTTCGCTGTGAAAACGACATTTTAAAACTGGTCAACTGTATCATGGAAAACACTAAGGGGGAGGACAGCAAAGGCGGGGAGGATTTCTGGGCAAAGGCGGAAGCCCTGTATTACCAGGCATTGATTGCCTATATCTGGTATGAAGCACCAGAAAATGAAAAGAATTTCAATACGTTGCTGGAAATGCTTAACGCATCCGAGGTACGTGAGGAGGACGAAAACTTTAAGAACGCTGTAGATATGATGTTTGACCGTCTTGAGCAGCGTGATCCGGAGCATTTCGCTGTCCGCCAGTATAAAAAATATAAAATGGCCGCCGGCAAAACAGCAAAATCGATCCTTATTTCCTGTGGTGCGAGGATGGCCCCGTTTGATATTAAAGAAGTCCGGGACATGATGATGGACGACGAGTTGGAACTTGACAAGCTGGGCGACAGGAAAACGGCGCTGTTCTGTATTGTGTCTGACACGGATACGACATTTAACTTCATAGCGTCTATGGTTTATACGCAAATGTTCAATGTCCTTTGCGACAGGGCGCTTGAAAACGGCGGGGCGTTAAAGACGCACGTCACCTGCCTTTTGGATGAATTCGCGAACCAGAAAATACCTAATTTTGAACACCTGATTTCCGTGATCCGCAGCCGTGAGATTTCAGCCCATGTGATCGTCCAGACACAGAGCCAGTTAAAGGCGGTTTATAAGGACCATGCGGAAACAATCATAGGTAACTGTTCCTGTGTCCTCTTCCTGGGCGGCAAGGAACAAAGCACATTAAAGGAGATATCCGCTACGCTCGGAAAGGAAACGATAGACAGTTTTAACACGTCAGACACACGCGGAAGCCAGCGCAGCTATGGGCTAAACTATCAAAAATTGGGAAAGGAACTTATGACACCCGATGAGCTTGCGGTCATGGACGGGGGCAAGTGCATCCTCCAGGTGCAGGGTGTCCGGCCGTTCTTTTCCGATAAGTTTGACATAACCAGGCATCCGCAGTACAAGCATCTTTCGGACGCGGATCCGAAAAATATTTTTGATGTGGCGAAATTCTTAAAGCATCGCCTGAAGGTCAGGCCGGACGATGAATATGAGGTTTTTGATCTGGGTACGCCGACTGGACAAGGGGCTTCTGATAGTTGATCCCAATGTCCGGCCATGTTTTAAGGAAGATATCAGAAGGAAGGAGGAGGCTTTATCAAAACAATTACATTAGGTTCCCTTTTTGACGGCATAGGCGGATTCCCTTATGCCGCTTCTTTTTATGGGATCCGTGCGCTATGGGCCAGTGAGATCCTGCCGGAGTGTGTTTCTGTCACAAAGAAGCATTTTCCGGGAATGGCACATACAGGGGATATCACCTTGCTCCATGGCGGGCGGCTCCCGCCTGTTGACATCATCACTTTTGGCTCACCGTGCCAGGGGCTTTCCATGGCAGGGCGGCGGCTGGGCCTCGCGGATGAGCGGAGCGGGCTGTTTATGGAAGCAGTACGCATCATATATGAAATGAAGGAGGCGACGCATGACGAGTACCCAAAGATTGCCGTATGGGAAAATGTCCCAGGGGCTTTGTCGTCCGCAGGAGGACGTGACTATCAGGCCGTGCTGGAAGCGTTCACAAAAAGCAAGGTTCCAATGCCTCATTCTGGACGGTGGGCAAATGCCGGAATGGTACGAAGCCGAGGGGCTGACCTCGCTTGGGTCATGTACGATTCCCAATATTTCGGAACGGCACAGCGGCGCAGGCGTCTGTTCGCTGTCACAGATTTTACAGGACGACGCGCCGGACAGATACTCTTTGTCCCCAAAAGCCTGCGCGGGTATTTTGAAACGGGCAGCACGCCGGAACAAGGACTTGCCGCCTATGCTGAGGCAGGCTTTGGAGGAACAGGCGGGGAAGCTGCGGGAAACGCCCTGACAGACGGCGGCGTGTACTGTATTGCCGGGAATATCATTGGCCGCCGGGAATATAATGGCGGGAACGGCATAGGATACCGGAAAGATATTTCCTACACTTTAACGTCAATGGACCGCCACGCGGTGTCAGTCCCCCGCATAAGGGCTGTTGAGATACTGAATGACCAGGGAGGCAGCTCTATGACGGTGGAGCGGTCCGGCATTTCCCCGACACTCCGGAGCCAGGCGCATGGCAACCTTCCCATCGTAGCCGTGGATACAGGGGTATTGTGCATGGGGACTTCCCAGGCAAACGCCGGTATATTGGACAGCCAGTCACCGACACTTACCTGTGGCCACGGGCAGGCTCCGATCCTGGCAAGGCCGGCGGCATCAGGATTCCAGATCCGCCGCCTGACTCCGCTGGAATGCGAAAGGCTCATGGGGTATCCCGATTTTTGGACGGAATATGGGCATAATGGGGAAAAGATCAGTGACAGCAAACGCTACCAGATGCTTGGAAACAGTGTCGCCGTCCCTTGCGTGGCCTATATCATGCAGGGGATACGGCAGGCTTTATTGGAAAATGGGGATTAAGACCCACCCTGTTAAAATAGTATTTTGATAATAAGCCACAGGAAGCCGGATGTTTAACGTCAGGCTTTTTTCATATTTTGGAGGCATTTATGGGCATCAGGATACGTTCACCCCCGCATGGGCAGGCTGGCCTGGATAACAACTGAATATGGAACTGGAAACCAGAGGGCTATCGTAGCAAGGACGTTTTGGAAAAACGGATTGCGGTACGGAGGCTCTCTTTTTTTAATCTCGAATAAACAAAATAAAAAAGGAAAGGAAAAGAACCTGAATCCTGAGATACACATTTTAGAACGTAGAACTAATTGAAGTATACGGGCTGGATTTCGTCTGTAATGTGGTGAAACGACATAATAAGGCGTTTCTAGGGTTTGGGTTTTGGTAATATTTATGGCATTTTTCACCAGCGCAATCGACACTTTGAAGGTTCTCGTAATCGCGTTAGGCGCAGGCCTCGGCGTATGGGGCGTGATCAATCTGCTTGAGGGATATGGAAACGACAACCCTGGAGCCAAGAGCCAGGGAATGAAGCAGCTTATGGCCGGCGGAGGTGTCGCCCTGATCGGTATGCAGCTTATCCCCTTGCTTGCCAACCTGTTCAGTTAAGGCAGGGATAGCCTATGCTGAATATCCTCGACCAGATTGAGCAGTGGATTAAGGATTTTCTGATTGACTGTATCACAGGGAACCTTACCGGGCTGTTCGACCAGGTAAATGACGCGGTCGGGGACGTGGCTGTGGACGTGGCAAAGACACCCCAGCAGTGGAACTCTGGGGTGTTTTCCATGATCCGCTCCCTGTCTGATAACGTGGTCGTCCCCATAGCCGGAATTATCCTCACGTTAGTCTTGTGTTATGAACTTATCAGCATGATCGTGGAAAGAAACAATATGCACGATTTTGAAACTTTTATTTTTTTTAAATGGATTTTCAAGGTATTTGTGGCGACATACCTTGTCACCCATACCTTTGACATCACAATGGCAATTTTTGAACTGTCGCAGAATGTGGTACAACAGAGTGCCGCCGTGATCACCGGGAATACAAGCATCCAGTTTAGCGCGGCTTTAGGGAACCTGACTACCCAGCTTCAGACCATGGGGATCGGGGAACTGTTCGGGCTTTTGGTGGAAACCGTGCTGATACGGATCACCACCCCTATCCTCTCCCTCTGTGTCATGCTGGTGCTTGTGGGGCGCATGGTAGAAATATATATTTACTGTTCTGTAGGCGCGATTCCATTCGCCACCATGACCAACCGGGAATGGGGACAGATGGGGAACAACTACCTTCGCGGTTTAGTCGCCCTTGGCCTGCAGGGCTTTTTCATCATGGTCTGCATAGCGATTTATTCCGCGTTGGTGGCAGGCATCGGGGCAGCGCCTAATATCCACACGGCAATCTGGAGCTGCGCGGGGTATACCATGCTTTTATGCTTCTCCCTGTTCAAGACCAGTTCCATCTCCCGCTCCATCTTCAATGCGCATTAAGGGAGCCGCCTATGGAAGAAAGGAGGATGCCCCGGCGGTATCGCATGGATGGGACCGGGCAGACGCGCCGGACATGGAACGGGAAGCTGCCCGAAGAATTTAATGAAAAGGATATGCTCCTGTTTGCCATAGATACAGATATTGTGGCAAGCGGGAGCATATCAGACAGCACCAGGGACACGATCCGGGAGGCAGGCTACCGCTATGAAGGCGGGAACCTCCTGCCCCTGGGGAAACCGGAAAAGGAGGATTTCATGAAAAACCAGAAAAGCGCGCTGGGGGTCAATGTCAAGGTGTACCCTTCCCAGAAAGAAGGGAACCTTCTCGCTTTTGCCAGCGCTACTATTGGCGGGTGCTTTGCCGTCAATGGGATCCGTATTATGAACAGTGAAAAAGGGGCATTTGTCGCCATGCCCAGCAGCAAGGGAAGTGACGGGAAATACCATGACATATGCTGCCCTACTACGGCGGAAATGCGCAAGGCGATCAATGAAGCCGTCATGGGCGCGTACCAGAAGGCTGTGGAAAAGCCGTCCCTCCGCGGGGCGTTACAGAACGCGGCAAAGGAGGCCGCCGCACGGCCTGCGCCGGAGGCACAGAGGGCAACGGATAAGGGGGCGCGGTAATAGCTTATGCCGCCTGTAGCTGCCCTTGGATATAGTAGGAGGAAAAAAACAAATGGAATATCCACAAATTTACCGTTCTTCTATAACAGAAGCGCGGGAAAAAAATGAGACGGAATTGTTCCGGGCATCCCATAAGTTAAATATTGACTGCAAAAACGCGATAGAAACAGCGATCCGTGAGAATTTTGATGGGATGCGCCTGAAAAAAAACTGTCTGCGGCCAGTCCTGGAGGAATTTGGCGCTGACCGTATGAACTGGGTTCTGGCGAACACGGTGCAGCAGAAAGAATATGACGGGCGTTTCTCTAGGGAGAACAAGGAATGGGCAAAATCATTCCAGTTTCCTGAAGGCGGCGCTTCCGGGTATGACACGCGGTGGGAGTTTATTGTTGAAAGGCACCCGGCTGTGCTGGACGGCTTTATCAGCCTGGCCCGCCGGGAACTGGCCGCGGGCAGGGCGGAGCCGGAAAAAGAGGGGCGCAGGCCATCTGTCAGGGAACAGCTTGCGATGCCGACGGTTCCCGGCGATAAGCCCCATGCCCCAAATAAAGACCGGGAGGTGAGGTAAATGGCATTTGTGCCTGTACCCAAAGACCTGACAAAAGTTAAGACCAAGGTAGCGCTGAACCTGACGAAGCGCCAGCTTATATGCTTCGGGCTGGGCGGGCTTATCGGGATACCTGCCTATCTTTTCAGCCGCGGCAGCATTGGGAACGAATCAGCGGCACTGTTGATGATCGGCCTGATGCTGCCGTTTTTTTCTTTTGGCATTTACGAAAAGGATGGGCAGCCGCTTGAAAAAGTGCTGAGGAACTTCATCAGCGTTTCATTCCTGCGCCCGCCGGCGCGTCCTTACCGTACCAACAATGGCTATGCCGCCCTCATGCGGCAGGCGGATTTTGACAAGGAGGCAGAACGGATTGAAAACAAAACAGCAGGCAAGGCAGGAAAAAGCTCTGCAAGCCGCAAAAAACCAGTACAAAAAGGATAAGGCGGAATTGAAGTCTCTCCGGCTCCCGCTGGAGGGGAAGCTGACAGACAAGGAGAAAAAACGCCTTGTGGCGGCGATGAAAAAAGCAAAACGTGACGGCAAAATCCCAAAGACCGCGCAGGAAACCATCCCTTACCAGGAAATGCGCCAGGACGGCATCTGCGTCGTGGGCGGGAACTTTTATACGAAGCAGATTGAGTTCCTAGATATCAATTACCAGCTCGCGCAGAATGAGGACAAAAACATTATTTTTGAGAATTGGTGTGACTTCCTGAATTACTTTGACGCGTCCATCCGCTTCCAGCTTTCTTTTTTGAACCAGAAGGCGGACATGGAAAAATTCCGCAAATCCATTGAGATACCGGAACAGGACGACCAGTTTAACGGGATCCGGCGCGAATACGCCGGTATGCTGCGGGGGCAGCTCTCACGGGGGAATAATGGGCTGACAAAAACCAAGTATATCACTTTCGGCGTGGAAGCTGAGGACGCGAAAGCGGCAAAGACACGCCTGGAACGGATTGAGGCCGACATACTGGCGAATTTTAAGGTCCTGGGGGTAAAGGCAAGGCCGCTGGACGGCTATGAGCGGCTCACGGTTCTGCACCAGATGTTCCACCCTTCCGGGGAACGTAAATTCCGCTTTTCTTGGGATGCCATATGGAAAACCGGGCTTTCTAGCAAGGACTTCATCGCGCCGGACAGCTTTACTTTCCAGAACGGGCAGTATTTCAGGATCGGGCAGGTTTACGGCGCGGTTTCTTTTTTGCAGATTTTAGCGCCGGAGCTGACGGACCGTATGCTGGCGGACTTCCTTGACTTGGAAAACAGCATGGTGGTCACGCTGCATATCCAGTCCATTGACCAGAGCGCCGCCATAAAGACCATCAAGCGCAAACTCACCGACCTGGATAAAATGCGCATTGAGGAGCAGAAAAAGGCAGTTCGGGCAGGGTATGACATGGATATTATCCCCACGGATCTTGCCACATACGGGAATGAGGCAAAGACGCTGCTGGAGGACCTGCAGAGCCGCAATGAGCGTATGTTTTTAGTGACGATCCTTGTCATGAACACGGCGGAAAAAAGGCAGAAGCTGGAGAACAACGTATTCCAGGCGGCGGGGATCGCACAGAAATACAACTGCGCCCTGCGAAGGTTAAGCTACCAGCAGGAGCAGGGCTTTATGTCCTCACTCCCCCTTGGCGTGAACCAGGTGGAGATACAGCGGGGGCTTACCACCAGCAGCACGGCGATTTTTGTGCCGTTCACAACCCAGGAGCTTTTCCAGTCCGGGGAATCCCTTTATTATGGCGTGAACGCCCTTTCCAATAACCTTATCATGTGCGACCGGAAAAAATTAAAAAACCCCAACGGACTGATACTTGGAACTCCTGGCGCGGGTAAATCTTTTTCCGCGAAAAGGGAGATTACCAACGCCTTCCTGATCACGGCGGACGATATTGCCATTATCGATCCGGAAGCGGAATACTCCCCTCTTGTGACCGCGTTAGGGGGGCAGGTCATCAAGGTGTCTCCGACTTCCAGCCAGTATATCAACCCCATGGACATCAACCTGAACTACAGCGAGGATGATGATCCGCTGATCCTGAAAAGTGATTTTATCCTTTCCCTCATGGAACTGATGATGGGAAAGGTAGAGCCGGACGAAAAAAGTATCATCGACCAATGCCTGCGCCGGGTATACCATCGCTTTTTTGATAACCCCGAACCGGAAAAAATGCCTATTTTGCAGGATTTATATGAGGAGATCCAAAAATATGGCGGTGACAGGGCGCGCCATGTGGTAGACTGCATGGCTATTTATGTGACAGGATCCTTGAATGTATTTAACCACCGGACAAATGTGGATATACAGTCACGTATTGTATGCTATGACATTAAGGAACTGGGGAAGCAGCTCAAAAAGCTGGGTATGTTGGTGGTCCAGGATCAGGTGTGGGGGCGTGTCACGGTCAACAGGGAAGCCCATAAATCCACCCGGCTCTATGTAGACGAATTCCACCTCTTACTTAAAGAGGAACAGACGGCCGCCTATTCTGTGGAGATCTGGAAGCGTTTCAGGAAATGGGGAGGGATCCCCACTGGCATTACCCAGAATGTCAAAGATCTGCTTTCATCACGGGAAATTGAGAACATTTTTGAGAACAGTGATTTTATTTATATGCTCAACCAGGCCGCCGGAGACAGGCAGATCCTGGCCAGGCAGCTGAATATTTCCCCCCACCAGCTTTCCTATGTGACAAATTCCAATGCCGGTGAGGGGCTTTTGTTTTATGGGAATGTAATCATACCTTTTATCGACCATTTCCCGAAGCAGACCCATTTGTACAGGTTATTAACAACAAGGCCCGAAGATCTGGCAGGGGAAGCCTGAAACTGGGTAAAAAAGCGGCCTGTTACCGTCAGAAAACGGGCTGCGGATGCTCCTCTGTCGGTTTTTGGAGATTGTGAAAGGAGGACGAAATGAACGGAGGCAATACGCAGGGCGGGCAGCTGGCAGAAAATGAGGCTGTCCAACAGTTTTTTAAACTGCTCATGGAGAACAGGCCGGAAACCGGGCGGGATTATTCCATTATGCTCTGGCAGCTGGAAAGCATGGTCCACCAGCTGGATATGGCAATGAAAGAACTGTCAGAAGTCAAGGGGCAGCTTGCCGAAATGCAGGAAAGCCCGGTAAAGAAATTTGTTTCCCACACCATAGACGCAGTGGAGAAGCGGATCCACTCCATGCAGGAGGGCCTTATGGATATGAAAGAGCGCATTGTAGAGGGTGCGAAGGAAGCCGTAGCCGGGGTAAAACGGACAGGCATAAAGGCTTTGGATAAAGCTGTTTCCGCCATCGGCATAAAAAAAGGGCTGGAAGCCATGCGGGAAAATCTTTCCACTTCCATGGCAGACATAAAAAATACAATAGAAAAGGTTGAAGCGATAGGACAGGAACTGCGAAGCGCGGGAGAACACCTGAAAAATGTGGGACGCGCTGCTGCCGGAAAGGAACGGAAAGATGTGGACGGGGGCAAAGAAGGGCGGTTCCAGTCCGCCATACTTTCCCCTTTGCGCATGGAGCGGGATGTTTTGGTCAAGCTGAATAATCTGGCGCTTGCCGCGATTGGAAACGTGGAACGCCTGGAGCAGGCCGCTGGGAATAACCTGGAGGAAGCAAGGGACGGCAAACGGGCAGATGTAAAGGGGATCCCATTCCCTGAACCGGAAATGGATGCTGAACTGACAGAAAGCGGAAAAATTCCGCAAACTAATAATAAGGCAGAAAAGCCTTCCGTGCTGAAAGATCTCAAAGAAAAAAAGAGCCAGGCCGCCGATCATGCGGCTCCTGCGCCGGATAAAGGACGGAAAGCACCGGAGGCGGCTTTATGAGTATGCGTGGACAGGAATTTAAAGCACGGGATAAGAAAGTCCAGAAAATGACCCGTGACGGGCTGGCAGAAAAGAATCTGGCTCAGGGTACGCAACAGCGGATCAGCGGGCGGCAGGCGGAGGTTTCTTTTGGCCGGGGGAGACAGGAAGAAACAGCAGCCGGACACCGAACCCAGGGGCGTGGACAGGATCAGGCGTATGGCAGGGTAAGCAGCCGTCAGCCGGCGCGGCTTCAGCCGCAGGAGCCATTACAGGCACAGCCGGGAGAAACCGGGTGTTTTTCGGGTGTTACTGCACCAGAGATAGGGGGAGTTTCGGAGCCTTCCGTTTCCATGAAGGAAGCCTCAGACAGCCCCATGTCAGCCAGGCAAGCCCCAGCTAATGGGGATACCGTTACCGGGCATATTGCCGACATACAGGATACTCCGTGCGCTGTTTTCAGTAGGCGGGAGAAAAATACCGATTTTTCAGATAATCAATGGCAGGACGGAAATACGGGGGAACCCGGAAAGGGAAGGAAGAGCCAGGCAGAAGCAAAACGGCATTTATACGATCCGCCTTCCCAGGCTTCCGGGAAAGAAAATCCCATTGAAACCTCGGCAGCTAACGAAACCCCTGCTACAGACAATCCCTGCGGACAATTATCATTTAAACCGGGAGATAAATCAGGGGAGCCAACAAATGGACGGCAGGCAATAAAAAAGAGGATGGCGACAAAATTCGCTGCCGATGCCGCAAAGCCGGAAAGCAGCAGCCAGATCAATCCAGAAACAGGCTTGCTTGAAAATGGGCGGCTCCATTATGCCTATGAGGATAAAAGTGTGGAGCCAGCGAAGGGACGGCAGGCAATAAAAAAGAGGATGGCGACAAAATTCGCTGCCGATGCCGCAAAGCCGGAAAACAGCAGCCAGATCAATTCAGAAACAGGTTTATCGGAAAATGGGCGGCTTCATTATGCCCATGAGGATAAAAACGTGGAGCCAGCGAAGGGACGGCAGGCAATAAAAAAGGGGATGGCGGCAAAATTTACTGCCGATGCCGCAAGGCCGGAAAGCGGCAGACAGACCAATCCAGAAACAGGCTTGCCGGAAAACAACAGCCGGGAGAAGCCGGAAGCGGGTATGCCAAGATCTGGCCGACTTCAGTTCGGGCATGAGGATCTAAAGAGGGAACCAAATAAAGACCGGTCTGCCCTGAAGAAGCGGATGGCGGTACAATTTTCTTCTGACAGGGAAAAACCGGAATCTGGAATGACGGGGGAGCCGCCAGTTTCTCCAGAATCAAGGCGATTGCGGTTCGGACATGAGGAAGGGGAGGAGGTACATACCCAATATCTTACATCAGATAAAAAGAAAGTGTCAGAGAAACTCCCTTCTGACACACCGAAACCGGAAACATCACGGCTACATTATGGCCGGAGCGAGTTGCCGCCGGAGGAGCGTAAAATCAGCGCATCCCAACAGGGAACGGCTCAGGGAAGCCCACAAGGGACACCGAAACAGCAGAAAAGGTATGAAAAAGCACAGCAGAACGTGGAAACAGCAGGGAAAAAGCTGGAAAAGGCACAGTCAAAACTCCCTACCCGCCGCCGCGCCTATTTGCAGAGGCAGTATGACAGTGGATCCGGGAAAGTGAAACGCCGGCTGCGTTTTGAAACAGAGGTTATCCCAGAATATGAGAAACCGCCGTTTCCGAAACGGGCCGGGAAAGCCCTGGGAAGGACAGTTAAGACGGGGGTTATCTTAAAAGCCCACCAGAAGGTACGAGAAACAGAGCGTGATAATGTGGGCGTGGAAGCAGCGCATAAGGCAGAATTTTCCGCAGAACGCGCCACTGGCCGGTTCCTGCGCTGGAATAAATGCAGGCTCCACGACAAGCCCTACCGCAAAGTGCGGCGGGCAGAGAAACGCCTCGCAAAAGCCAACATGGACATGGCCTACCAGAAGCTCCTTGCGGATAACCCGGAACTGCGGAAGAAAGCATTTTCCAGATGGCTGCAAAAACAGAAGCTGAAACAGAAATATGCCGCCGCGGCAAGGGAAACGGCAAAAGGCGCGAAACATACCACGAATGTTCTGACCGCTACCGGAAAGGTAATCCGTGCCTTGGCGCAGAAAATAGTGGCGCATAAGGCTGTCCTTGTCATTGTGGCATTGGCCGTCCTGATTGTGGCTTTGTCCGGCTCCCTGTTTTCTTCCTGTTCGGCCATGATCACAGGTGTCCAGTCTGCCATTGTGTCTACCTGTTATGTCGCGGGAGATACGGAGATTGAACAAAGCGAGTTGCGCTATACAGAACTGGAAACTGATTTGCAGAAGAATATCAACAGCACGGAAACCAATTACCCGGACTATGATGAATACCGTTACAGCATCGGGGAGATCGGGCATAATCCGTATGAACTAATGGGCTACCTGTCAGCGGCATACGGCGATTTTACCTATGCTCAGGTGGAGGCGGAATTGAACCGGCTTTTCGGGGAACAGTACCAGCTCACAAGGGAAGTGGTTGTGGAAACCCGCACTTATAGGGACGAAAATGATGAGGAGCAGGAATATGACTGGTATATCCTGAAAACAACGCTTACAGTACGACCCTTATCGGAGATTATTACGGCAAGCCTGACAGCAGACGACCAGGCAGACCGCTATGGTGTGTATATGCAGACCTGCGGAAACCGCCAGTGTTATGGGAATCCTTTTGGTTTCCCATGGATTGCCTATGTCGCCAGCCCTTACGGCTACAGGATACACCCTTCTACCGGGGTAAAAGATCTGCACCGTGGGATCGACATCAGCGTGGCGGCCGGCACTCCTATTAAAGCGATCCAGAATGGGCGTGTTATATCGGCAGGCAATGCCGGGGGCTATGGCCTGTGTGTAGTGATTGAAGGTGAGGACGGCTACCAGTCACGGTACGCCCACTGTTCCTCCCTTTCGGTGAGGGCCGGGCAGGAAGTGGCGCAGGGGGATACCATAGCCGCCGTAGGCAGCACAGGGAGCAGCACCGGGCCGCATCTGCACTTGGAAGTCACCCACAACGGGCAGTACCTCAACCCTTACTATTATGTAGACAACGGTGGGAACGGCTACCTTCCGGGCGGCGGCGCGGCTGGCGGGCCGGATTTCCCGGCGAACCCAGGGGCGGCCATGGGCGACGGCAGCTTTGCCGCCATGCTTGCGGAAGCGGAGAAATATCTGGGGTTCCCATATGTTTGGGGAGGCTCCTCCCCGTCCACGTCCTTTGACTGCTCCGGGTTTGTGTCCTGGGTGATCAACCATTC
>Ga0137306_102126_pt1 | contig 17510 bp, 14 predicted proteins | sample Inofroosms_March_FD_97187 | JGI IMG/M metagenome (GOLD analysis project Ga0137306, IMG submission 97187) | Mouse cecal microbial communities from Vienna, Austria - N-Acetylneuraminic and N-Acetylglucosamine D2O microcosms_March | ecosystem: Host-associated > Mammals > Digestive system > Large...
AATACTTTCCCTGCATCTTACCTCATAATAATATCATCCCTCTTCGGCCCATTGGAAACCATCTTAATCGGTACGCCGATCTCCTGCTCGATGGCCTCTATATAATCGCGGCAGGCCTTGGGAAGTTCCTCATATTTCCTGATCCCTTTGATCTCACACTTCCATCCGGGCATCCTCTTCCAGACCGGTTTCGCTTTAGCCAGTTTCACGGCCGAAGGGAAATCCCTGGTAATCTGACCGTCGATCTCATATCCGACGCATATGGGAATCTCATCCAGATAACCCAGCACATCCAGAACGGTCAGCGCCACCTCAGTCGCTCCCTGCACCCGGCAGCCGTAACGGGTAGCCACAGCGTCAAACCAGCCCATACGCCTGGGCCGTCCGGTGGTTGCGCCGAATTCGCCGCCGTCGCCGCCCCTTCGGCGCAGCTCGTCGGCCTCGTCCCCGAAGATTTCACTGGTGAAAGCGCCTGCTCCCACCGCGCTGGAGTAAGCTTTTACCACCACTGTGATATTTTTTATCTCATAAGGCGGAATCCCCGCTCCGATGGCGCCGTAAGAAGCCAACGTGGAAGAAGAAGTCACCATGGGATAAATGCCGTGGTCGGGATCTTTCAGAGAACCCAGCTGCCCCTCCAGCAATATATTCTTGCCTTCCCTGACCGCATCGTAAAGATAGGCGGAGACATCGCATACATAAGGCGCAATCATCTCTCTGTACTCTGCCAGAAGCTCCATCAGCTCCTCCTCCACAAGCAGCGGCTGATGATACAGATGTTCCAGCATGACATTCTTTAGAGTACAGATTTTTTTCACCCGTTCCCGGAGGATGTCCGCATCAAACAATTCATTCACCTGAATACCGATTTTCGCGTATTTATCGGAATAAAAAGGAGCGATACCGGATTTGGTAGAGCCAAAGGATTTTCCCGCCAGCCGGGCCTCTTCATAAGTGTCAAAATCCACATGATAGGGCATCAGCACCTGGGCCCTGTCGGAAACCAGAATCTTCGGCGTAGGCACGCCCTTCTCCTCCAGGTCTTTGATTTCCTTCAGCAGATAAGGAATGTTCAGCGCCACGCCGTTGCCGATAATGCTGGTGGTATGCTGATAAAATACGCCGGAAGGCAGCAAATGCAGCGCGAACTTTCCATAATCATTGATAATCGTATGTCCTGCGTTGCTTCCGCCCTGAAACCGGACAATAATATCCGACTCCTTCGCCAGCATATCCGTAATCTTGCCTTTGCCCTCGTCGCCCCAGTTGGCTCCTACAATTGCTCTAACCATAATCTATGTCCTCCTACTGTGTCATCGAGCATATATTTTGTCACTGCCCGTATGATGTACGGATTTATATTTTTCAAATTCGTTTTTTCTGGCAGCCGCAGTAACTGCTTTCAGCAATCCCCACCGCCATTTCCGGCGCCCTGACAATTTATTTCAGGAATCCGTTAACGATCTGTTCTTCCGCTTCCGCTTCGGTCAGCCCCAGCGTCATCAGCTTGATAATCTGGTCCCCGGCGATTTTGCCGATGGCCGCTTCATGAATCAAAGCGGAATCCGGGTTGTTGGCCGTAATCTCAGGAATGGCGCTGATTTTCGCGTTGCCCATAATAATCGCGTCGCATTCGCTATGGCCGCTGCACTTATTATTGCCGTTAATTTTTGAAATAAATACCTGAGAAGACTCATCTCTGGCCACGGAACGGGATACAATGTTGGCGCCGGAATCCTCTCCGTCCAGATCTACCTTAAATTCGCTGACTGCAGACTGGGTTCCGTGGGTCATCAGCCGCTCCATAACCACCAGCTTGGCCCCCGCTTTCAGCACGGCCTCCGTCCTCCGGTCCGTGGAGTCCACACCTTTGATCTGGACGGTATCCATCTCCATATAGCCGCCCTCGTCGATCTCCACGATCGTCTGGGGATTCATAATTCTTTCCCCTTTGCCGTCGCCGCTTCCATAATGCTTCTCTACGTATTTAATCCTTGCATTCTTTCCCACAAAAAACCGGTGAATGCCGTCATGACGAGAGGAAGCGTCGCCGCCGTTGTGAATGCCGCAGCCGGCGATAATGGTCACATCACAGTCGTCGCCGATATGAAAATCATTGTACACCACCTCGGTTAATCCGGTCTGGCTCAGCACCACCGGCATATGAACACTCTCATTTTTGGTGCCTGGCTTGATTATAATATCAATGCCGCTCCCGTCCTCCTTCGGCACAATATCGATATGCTCCGTGGAATTTCTCCCGGCGCTTTTTCCGTTTGCCCTGATATTATAGGCTCCGGTGGGAATCTTGTGAAGCCCCGCCACCGCCTCTAAAAGCTGCTGCTGAATCGCATCTAATTCCATACATAACCCTCCAATTGAGTTCCGCAACTCCCCTCCCAAGCCCCCTGGATCTGGGAGAATTTCCTGCCGCTAAAGCGTCAGTAAATCCTCCCTCGCTATGAGCATTTAGGGCCTGTCCAGTCCGTTGCTGTTCCAATGTGTTTTTATGAATTCTGGTAAAGCTTACAGCTTGCCGCCCCGCCCGTATTGCCCAAAAGCTCCGGCAGGATCTCGTCCTTCTTTCCCTGGGCAGTTACCTGTCCTTTCGCGATTACCACGATCTTGTCCGCTATGTTTAAGATCCTCTCCTGATGGGAGATAATCATGATAGAACCATGGATGCTGTCATGCATTTTCTCAAACACCTTGATCAGATTGCCGAAGCTCCACAAATCGATGCCTGCCTCCGGCTCGTCGAACACCGACATTTTCGTGCACCGGGCCAGAACCGTGGCGATCTCGATCCGTTTCAGCTCGCCGCCGGATAAGCTGGCGTTCACTTCCCGGTTAATATAATCCTTGGCGCACAGCCCTACCTCTGACAGGTATTCGCAGGCGCCCGCCACGGAAATTTTTTCTCCCACCGCCAGACGGATCAGATCCAGCACCGTAACGCCTTTAAAGCGCACCGGCTGCTGAAAGGCATAGCTGATCCCTTTTTTCGCCCGGCCGGTTACATCCAGCTTTGTGATATCCTCCCCGTCCAGAAGAATCTGGCCGCAGGTCGGCTTTTCAATCCCGGCGATCACCCTGGCCAGCGTAGACTTGCCGCCGCCGTTGGGGCCCGTAATAACAACAAACTGATTATCCTCAATGACCAGATTGATATCCTTTAAAATTTCCTTCTCATCCGCCTCGTCGCTGACCTCAAAGGAAACGTTTTTCAATTCCAGCATGGGTTCTCCTCCGTATCCGTTTCTTCTATATCTTTCACTCATACGCACGGCAGATTTATGCCCGCAGGCATATCTGACGCCCGGTATAATAACAAGGCACAAAAGCCCTGTCCCGAAAATGGCTTCTTTGCCTTCCGGTGCAGGGCTTTCACCTTTCCTGTTTTACAGTTTGGCCAGCATATCCGCCATGCCGTCCAGCCAGGTTCCTTCAAACAGCTCGATACTGCCTTTGTCCATGGCGGCCGACAGCTTGGAATCGATGGGCAGCTTCGCCGTATGCTCGATCTCATACTCTTTCGCAGTCTCGTCCAGATGGCTCTCACCGAAAATCTTCAGTTCCTTGCCGCAGTCGGGACATACCGCATAGCTCATATTCTCCACCAGTCCAAGAATCGGGATATTCATCCGCTTAGCCATCTTCACAGCCTTGCCCACAATCATGGATACCAGCTCCTGCGGGGAGGTTACGATTATGATACCGTCCACCGGAAGGGACTGGAATACGGTCAGCGGCACGTCGCCGGTTCCCGGAGGCATATCCACGAACATATAATCAACGTCCTCCCAGATCACGTCCGTCCAGAACTGCTTTACGGTGCCCGCGATTACAGGACCTCTCCAGATCACCGGATCTGTCTCATCGGGAAGGAGCAGGTTTACGGACATCATCTTAATGCCCATAACGGTTTCATTGGGAAGAATACCTGTTTCATTTCCCTTTGCCTTTTCCTTCACGCCAAATGCCTTCGGAATCGAGGGGCCGGTAATATCGGCATCCAAAATCGCCGTCTGATAGCCCTGACGCTTCATCAAAACCGCCAGCAGGGAGGTCACCATGGACTTTCCAACGCCGCCCTTGCCGCTGATAACGCCGATCACCTTTTTCACATTACTGAATTCATTCGTCGCTTCCAGGAAGCTTTCTTTTCTCTCTGAGCAGTCAGAACCGCAGCTTGAGCAGTTATGATTGCAATTTTCGCTGGTTTGTTCACTCATTTTGCCTTCTCCTTTTTTCAAGTTCCGTTAGAGTCTGCCCGAGCCGCAAAAATCTATTCCTGACCTTTCTCAGCCGGCTTCCGAACCCACGGAATTTTCTAAAAAATCTGTATAAATAAAATCCTGCAAAGCAGGATTCTGCGCCGCAAACGCGTCGCTTTTAAGCGGCAATTCCCTCTGCGTTTGCGTACCCTCGCTTCGCTGGGGCAGACCCTGTGCATCCTCGCGGAGCGTTTTGATATCATGGGGAAGTTCGGAGGACTTTCCTATGATATCAGAAACCCTGCCCGGGTATTATTATTAACAGGACTCATTTTAACAGATTTTCAGGCAAATGTCTACCCCTGGCATTAGGTTGTTTCTCAGCGTCTCCCGGAAGATCAGCAGTCCTCTATTACGTCGCTCATCGTATAATATCCCGCCGCCTTTCCTTTCAGGAATTTTGCCGCCTGCAGAGCGCCTTTTGCGAAGATGGATCTGGAATAGGCCGTGTGGCGGATTTCCACCACCTCGTCCGGGCCGCAGAACAGCACCTGATGGTCGCCCACAATGCTGCCGCCCCTGACCGCCTGGATGCCGATCTCTTTCGGGTCACGCTTTGCCCGGATGGCGGAACGATCGTACTGATAATGATACTGCCCGTTCATCGCCTCATTAATGGCGTCCGCCAGCGCGATGGCCGTACCGCTGGGGGCGTCCAGCTTCTGATTATGATGACGTTCCACGATTTCCATGTCATATCCCGCCTCCGCCAGCACCCTCGCCGCAGCCTGTACCAGCTTCATCATCGTATTAACCCCCAGAGACATATTCGCCGATTTCAAAACGGCGGTCTCTTTACTGATCTGAGCAGCCCGTTCCAACTGTTCTTCCGACATCCCGGTGGTGCATAAAACCACCGGCAGATGCTTTTTCGCGCAATAGTCTAACAGCCCATCCACCGCCTTTGCGGAAGAGAAGTCAATGACGGCATCCGCCTCTGTGTCGCAGTCTCCGATCTCTCCCCATACCGGATAACTGCTTTTCTGTTCACCTGTTACATCTATCCCAGCCACAATCTCAATTTCCGGATCTTCCAGCCCAAACTGCGTAACCGCCTGCCCCATCCGGCCATTACAGCCATGTAAAATAATTCGTACCATAGTTTATTCTCTCCTAATATAGAGTCTGCCATATCCCTGCCAGTACCTTCATCGGCATAACGATTTCCGTCTGTCCGATCACCATAAATTGTTATGGACACCGGCCAGGCTTCCACTGATTCAGTTCTGCTCCGGACCTCCGGTACCATTAACAGCCCTTACAGCAATCCATACGCTTTCATCGCTTTCTCCAACCGCTCCTTATTCTGCGGTTCCATCGGCGACAGCGGACGGCGCAGCGGGCCTGCCTGCTTCCCCATCAGATTCATGGCTTCCTTTACCGGAATCGGATTTACCTCGCAAAACAGCGCGTCGATCAGCGGAATGGCCTCTAACTGCATTTTCCTGGAACCGTCCGCGTCTCCGGCAAAATAACGGGCACAGATCTCATGGGTCTGGGCCGGCGCTACATTAGATAAAACGGAAATCACACCCTTGCCTCCCAGAGAAAGAATCGGCACAATCTGGTCGTCATTTCCGGAATAAAGGTCGATGCAGCCGTCGGCCAGCGCCATCAGCCTGGCCACCTGCGCGATATTGCCCGAGGCTTCCTTGATTCCCACGATATTTTTCACGTTTTTCGCCAGCGTCACGGCGGTTTCCGGCAGAATATTGCAGCTGGTACGGCCGGGCACGTTATACATGATAATCGGCAGAGACACCGATTCCGCAATCATCGTATAGTGCTCGATTAATCCCTTCTGCGTCGCCTTGTTATAATAAGGCGTTACGATCAGCAGCCCGTCAGCGCCCGATTTTTCCGCCTCCTGGGACAGATAAATGGCCGTCTCGGTACAGTTGGAACCGGTTCCCGCCACCACCGGAATCCGCTTGTTTACCGCTTTTACCGCATGGGCAATCACATCCAGATGCTCCTCATGGGAAAGGGTGGACGCCTCACCCGTAGTCCCGCAGATAATCAGCGCATCCGTTCCCTTCTCAATCTGCTCCTCGATTAATTCGGAAAGCTTCTCATAATTGACCGCTCCATCCTCATGAAATGGTGTCACCAGGGCAACCCCTGCTCCCGTAAATATAGCCATAGATCAATCCTCCTCTTCCATAATACAAAAAGTTAGCCCGAACCAGTGCGGCGGCTAACTTCACTCGTAAGCAGGAACTGCCGGAATCCTCCGTTCCGTTCTATCCCTTTCATTTTCACAATCTTACGTAGCGCTCCACTGATTCAGTGACAGTTATATGGCTCTTAACCATATCCCCAGACAACACCGGACAGGAACCGGCATCACCTTCGGCGTAGTTTCCTTTCTCTCCCGTTCTTCTGTTCCTGAACCATCCCGGGACCTACTGATAAAATACGCAACCTCTACTTGCAGTCCATCATACCATTAATCAAATCCGTTGTCAACCTGCGGCGACGACTCTGGCTCCGTTTTTCTCCTCCTCTTTTCCTCCGCCTGCTTGTGTTCTAAAATAGTCACTGTTCATTTCGTGACCAGCAACACGCTTCGCGGAATAGTGGCGCCTGAACAGCAACTTCCCACACATTTGTATTTCCATTCGTTTCAGCCTGTTTTTGACTTATTTGTAATAGTCTGCTATAATGAATGGCTATAAGGAGGCAGTCTATGGATTATAGCAGAAAGGGAGTCCGGGACCGTTTGAAGGACACGGTTCCCACTTCTGACAGATTAAAAAATAAAGTCGTCATCACACTGGTCAAATGCCTGATTCTTGCGGTATTATTCGCCGGCTTTTCCGGTCTGGCGGCAGGCATCGGCGTGATGCGGGGCATTATCTATAACGCTCCCCGGCTGAACCCGGACGACGTGGCGCCCGACGGTTTTATGACCACCGTCTATGACGCGGAGGGAAATGTGATTGAAAAGCTGGTCCGTTCCGGCTCCAACCGTTCCTCCGTGGCTAAATATGAGGATCTTCCGAAAAACCTGGTAAATGCCTTTGTAGCCGTAGAGGATTCCCGCTTCTGGACCCACAACGGCATCGATATCAAGGGCATCCTGCGCGCCGGCTCCGTGGCCCTGACCCACGGCGGTCTTACCGAGGGCGGCAGCACCATTACCCAGCAGCTTTTGAAAAATAATGTGTTCACCAACTGGATGGAAGAAAACAGCTTCGGCTCCCGGGTAGAGCGAAAGCTTCAGGAACAGTATCTGGCCATGGAACTGGAAAAACAGATGTCCAAGGAACTGATCCTGCTCAACTACTTAAATTCCATCAACCTGGGCAATAACACTTTGGGCGTAAAAGCAGCGACGCAGCGGTATTTTAATAAAGAAGTCCAGGATCTGACCCTGTCCGAATGCGCCGTGCTGGCCGCCATCACCAAAAGCCCCACCCGGTACGACCCGATCCGCAACCCGGAGGAGAACGATGAGCGCCGAAGAAAGGTATTAAAGGATATGTATGATCAGGAATACATATCCCAGGAGGAATGGGATGAAGCCCTTGCCGATCCTGTTTACGACAGAATCGCCGCGGTAAACAATTCCAGAGAAAATACCAACTCCATCTACAGCTATTATGTGGATGAGCTGATCGAACAGGTGATCGCCGATCTGCAGTCTTACAGAGGCTATACGGAAAGCCAGGCTTATAACCTGCTGTACAGCGGCGGCCTGCAGATTTATACGGCTATGGACCCCAGAATTCAGCAGATTATCGACGAGGAAGTAAACAATGAGGACTACTACCCCGCCACCTGTACCCAGTACGCCTGCACCTGCGTCATCACCCTGACCAAAAAAGACGGCAGCGTGGAAAATTATACGGAAAATGACGTAAAACGCTATTTTCGGACCGAAAAGGAACAGAGCACGTTTAAACTGGTCAGGGATACCAAAGAGGAGCTGGATGCTCTTCTGGAGGAATTCTGTGATTATATCTCCCGAAACGGCGGCGAGGCCAAAGTCGAAAGCATAGACTACACCCTGCAGCCCCAGGTTTCCTTCGTGGTCATCGAGCAGTCCACCGGCTGCGTGCGGGGCATCTGCGGCGGGCGGGGCGAGAAAACCTATAACCTCTCCCTGAACCGGGCTACGAATACGCCAAGACAGCCTGGCTCCCTGTTTAAGGTGCTGGCCACATTTACCCCCGCTCTGGACATTCAGGGCGACACGCTGGGAACCGTCTATTATGACGGACCTTACTCGATCGGCGAGAAAACCTATTCCAATTACTGGGGCAATATATATACGGGCTATTCCAATATCCGGCAGGCCATCGTCTACTCGATGAACATTGTAGCGACACGCTGTCTGGTGGATACCGTCAACCCCACGCTGGCCTATGAATACCTGCTGAACTACGGCTTTACCACCCTGGTAGACAGCCGGGTAGAGGAAAGCGGCGCCATCACCTCAGATATCAACCCATCCTTAGGCCTGGGCGGTCTGACCGACGGCGTAACCAATCTGGAAACCACGGCAGCATATGCCGCGATTGCCAACGGCGGCGTATATACCAAACCGATTTTCTATACAAAGATCCTGGACAATGACGGCAACGTCCTGATCGACAACCAGCCGGAAACCCGGACGGTCATGAAGGAATCCACAGCTTTCCTTCTGACCAATGCCATGGAAGAAACCATGGACGGCGGATTATACCCCATGACCAATCCCAGCGGCGGAATTGCCGGCACCGGTAAGGCTGCGGATGTGGCCGGCATGTCCATCGCCGGCAAGACCGGTACCACTACCAGCACCTATGATACCTGGTTTGCCGGTTATTCACCATATTATACCGCCACAATCTGGACTGGCTATGATGAAAATCAGACGATCAGACTGTCAGAAAGCTACCATAAAAGAATCTGGTCCGCCATTATGACACGGATTCATGAGGATTTACCAGATATCGGCTTCCCTACTCCCTCAGGCATTGAAACCGCCACAATCTGCCGAAAATCCGGTAAGCTGGCGGTGGAGGGCGTCTGCGACCAAGATCCCAGAGGCTCTATGACTTATCAGGAATATTTCGCGAAAGGTTCTGTGCCCAAAACCTACTGCGATGTTCATACCGCTGCCACCATCTGCGCTCAGTCAGGCCAACTGGCCACCGACGGATGCCCGTTCGAACTGCGGCAGAGACGAACCTATATGGTACTCCCCGCTGACGATACGGGCAGCACCGATGATTCCCTGTATGCCCTGCCCGCCGGAAGCTGCATCCTGCACGCCGGCAACATGTGGAACGGGTTATTCCCGAATAACACGGAACAGCCGGAAAACCCGGCAAATCCACCAACCACAGATAACAATGGAAATAATAACAATCCGGCAGGCAACAATGGCGATAACAATAATGTAGTTGATAATGGTGCAAACAATAATACGGTCAATAACAATAACAACAATACGGTCAACAGCGGCAATCTTCCGGGCGGCAATATAACGAATCCGGAAAACAGTAATAATCCGGCAGTCCCGGGTATTTGACAGTATCCAGCGAATGATCCTGCGCGATCCCACCAAAAAATTTTAGAAACTTTCAAATAAATTTCCGAATATTTTCACAGCAATGGAGGACTTACAATTATGATTGGCGAAAAGAAATCTTTATTCAGCGGCATGCAGGCCACGGGAAACCTGACCCTTGGAAACTACCTGGGCGCGCTGAGAAACTGGGTTACGCTCAATGAAGAATATGAATGTTTTTACTGTGTAGTGGACGAACACTCTATCACGATCCGGCAGGACCCTGCCGTTCTGCGCAAAAGGGCCCGGGCGCTGCTGACCCTTTATATTGCAGCCGGCCTTGACCCTGAGAAAAACTGCATCTACTACCAGTCCCACGTATCCGCCCATGCGGAGCTGGCCTGGATCTTAAACTGTTTCACCTACATGGGCGAACTGAACCGGATGACCCAGTTTAAAGATAAGGCCGCCAAGCACGCGGACAATATCAATGCCGGCCTGTTCACCTACCCGGTACTGATGGCCGCCGATATCCTGCTGTTCCAGGCAGACGTGGTTCCTGTGGGCATCGACCAGATGCAGCACCTGGAGATTACCAGGGATATCGCCCAGCGGTTTAACGGCATTTACGGAGATGTGTTCACCATTCCCGAAGCATACCTGGGAAAGGTCGGCGCAAAGATTATGAGCCTGCAGGACCCGACGAAAAAAATGTCCAAATCCGACGAAAACGCAAACGCCAGCATCTACCTGATGGACGATCCGGACACGGTTATGCGCAAATGCAAACGGGCCGTCACCGACTCGGAAGCCCTGATTTTATACCGGGATGAGCAGCCCGGCGTAAAAAACCTTCTTGATATCTACTGCGCATGTACCGGCAAAACTGCCGACGAGGCCGTAAAAGAATTTGACGGAAAAGGATACGGCGAGCTGAAAATGGCCGTCGGAGAATCGGTGGTAGCCGTGCTGAAGCCCTTGCAGGATGAGGTAGCCAGACTGGAAAAGGATAAAGCCTATATCGACAACATTATCAAAACCAATGCGGAAAAGGCCAATTATGTAGCGACAAAGACACTTAGGAAAGTGCAGAAAAAGGTTGGATTCCCTGAACGGATTCGATAACTCTGACAGCACAGACACGAAACTATGACTTGAATGATTCAGGAGCCGGACATCATGCCCGGCTCCGTTTTTAACTGCAAATTTCAAATTCCTTATTCCGGATAATTCAAATTTTCCGCCCTGATCACGTTCAGGCAGCGGTCCAGATACTCCTTCGCCAGATAATTGGCCATGGGCAGGTTCATATCCAGATAATTCCCGCAGTCTCTGGGGCTTGCGCCGGGAACCTCGTCGTTATAATCCCGGATAAATTCAAACAGCTCCTTCATCAGCGGCACGATATCCTCCGACTGATAATCCCCGGCCAGCAAAAGATAAAAGCCGGTCCGGCAGCCCATCGGCCCGAAATAGACGGTTTTGCTGCCAAACTCTTTGTGATTTCTGAGGAAGGTGGCCCCCAGATGCTCAATCGTATGCACCTCGGCCGTATTCATCACCGGCTCTTTATTCGGCTGCTTCATCCGCAGATCAAAGGTGGTGATCACCGCATCGCCGGCGTAATCCTTGCGGGAAACATAGACACCGGGAAGTAGATTCAAATGATTCACCTGAAAACTTGCTATTTTTTCCATATTGTTATCCTCCTCGCTTACGCGTTTTTCATCAATTCCTGTCCATATAAAAACCGTTCGCACTCATGGTTCTCCATGTCATATACATTGACTCATAGTTCTCTTTAATAAAATTTCGAATGATCCTGATTTTGCGGTAGACGCGTATCACGCCACAATCATATCCGCTATCCCACTTCAATATGCAGACCACTCTATTACTCTCCTCCGCTCCATCTTCTATTTCGCGTTTTTTCTAAACAAAGTTTAACACATAATTAATAAATTTACAAGAAACTCACATAAATCCGTGTTCTTTCCAATTTTATTTTTCTACGGTCAAAATCCCGATTTCCTTTTCCCACCAGATATGCTATAATACCGCTAGTGTACCGTATCATAGCGGCCGTGAAAACAGAGCGACTATCGGCTGGAGTCTCATGTTCTAAGAACTTTTCTATGATATCAAAGAATCATCTGACAACGAGAATAAAATAACTCGGAGGAAAATGCATTGAAAAAACTGATTTCCTGGAATGTAAACGGGCTGCGGGCCTGTGTGGGAAAAGGCTTTATGGATTATTTTAACCAGGCGGAGGCGGACGCTTTCTGCATACAGGAAAGCAAGCTGCAGGAAGGACAGATCGAACTGGACATGCCCGGTTATCATCAATACTGGAACTACGCGAAAAAAAAGGGCTATTCCGGCACGGCTGTTTTTACAAAGGAAGAACCGGAATCCGTGGCTTACGGCATCGGTATAGAGGAGCATGACCAGGAGGGCAGAGTGATCACACTGGGCTTCCCCGGCTACTATCTGGTAACCTGTTACACCCCGAATTCCCAGGACGGCCTGGCCCGGCTCTCCTACCGGATGGAATGGGAGGACGCGTTCCGCCATTATCTAAAGGGCCTGGAAGAGACAAAACCGGTGATTTTCTGCGGCGACCTGAACGTAGCCCATAAAGAAATCGATCTGAAAAACCCGAAAACCAACCGAAAAAACGCCGGTTTTACCGACGAGGAACGAGAGAAATTTACCGCCCTTCTGGACGCCGGCTTTATCGACACATTCCGTCATTTTTATCCTGACCAGGAAGGGATCTATTCCTGGTGGTCCTACCGGTTTGGCGCCAGGGCAAAGAACGCCGGGTGGCGTATCGACTATTTCTGCGTATCCGAAGTGCTGAAGCCAAAGCTGGCGGACGCGAAAATCCATACGGAGGTTATGGGGTCCGACCACTGCCCGGTGGAATTATTGCTGCAGGACTAAAAACAGTACGGCCGCAAATCATCCACCTATCATATGAAACCCTTAACAGGCTAAATTAATTAAATTCACGTATATCCCGGCCGCTTCGAAAGTCTGTCCAACTGGTACATTTGCTGCCTGCTAAATATAACAGAAGGGAAACCATATCATATGGCGAGTAACAAAGAGCAAAATCTGCCCCAGAAAAAAGAACCGGCGCAACATGATACGACGACACCGGAAAAAGAATCGGCGCAGAATGATACGCTGACACCGAAAAATGAATCAGCACAGAAACAGCCGTCAAAACCGGTGAGGAAACACACCCCTGCATTTCGTCAGATCCCAGGGAAACTGCACCCTGAGATTATGGGCGCTTTCCTTATGGAAAACGGCATTCATTTCAGCGTAGAATCAACAGACAGCCAGCCCCCCAGCCTTCTGCTGTACACAAAACAGTCCCCGGAGCCTGTGGCGGACATTCCTTTCCCGCCTGAAAACAGGTTCGGAAATGTGTATGCCATGATTGTAAAAGGAATCCGCCCCGGCCGCCATTACTATGCCTTTCGCGCCGGAGACCGGATTTTCTGCGACCCTTACGCGCGGATTGTCCTGGGACGGGAAAAATTCGGCGATACGTCGCATTTAATGCATTTATTAAAGGCGGGATTTTTAGCGGACAATTTCGACTGGGAAGGCGACCGGCCATTGAAAAAAGCCTTCGACGAACTGATCGTCTACCGGCTTCACGTCCGGGGCTTTACCGCCCATGCGTCTTCTCATGTAAAAAGCAGGGGAACCTTCCGGGGCCTGATTCAAAAAATTCCTTATCTGAAGGAGCTGGGCATCACCGCCGTGGAACTGATGCCGGTGACGGAATTTGAAGAGGTTCAGTCTGTCATGCTGCGGCAGTCCTGCGTCAAAAATCAAATAAGCGGGCAGAGCAATATGCCTCTGCTGTGTAAGCCAACCGGGCAGATTAATTACTGGGGCTACGCTCCTTCTTTCCTGTTTGCGCCGAAATCCGCCTACCATAGCCATACGGGCGGCGGAAATCAGAGTCAGGAGCTGAAAGAGCTGGTAAAGGCGCTGCATCAGAATCAGATCGAGATTATTTTCGAACTGTATTTTCCGCCGGAAACCAGCGATATCCAGGTATTGGAAGTCTTACGCTTCTGGGCGCTGGAATACCATGCGGACGGCCTCCACATCTCCGGGCGCTCTCTGTTTCCCGCCGCCGCGAAGGACCCGATTCTGGCGGAAACCAAACTGTTTGCCGCCGACTGGGGCTGCGCCCCAGGGGATCAAAACCATATGCTGGCGCAGTACCATGACGGCTTTCTCGCAGATATGCGCCGTTTTCTGAAGGGCGACGAAGGACAGCTGGAAAACGCTGTTTTCCGCACACGTCATAACCCGGAAAATATGGGTGTCGTCAATTATATGGCCCATTCAAACGGCTTCACCCTGTATGATATGGTCTCTTACGACCAGAAACATAACGAAGCTAACGGAGAACAGAACCACGACGGCACCGACTGCAACTACAGCTGGAACTGCGGCATTGAAGGCGATACCCGCGGCAAAGCTGTCTTGCGCCTGCGGAAAAACCAGCTGCGCAACGCCCTTGCCATGGTTTTTTTAAGCCAGGGCATTCCGCTTCTGGAGGCCGGAGACGAATGCTGTCATACCAAAAAGGGAAATAATAATACCTATTGCCAGGATAACGAACTGTCCTGGCTGAACTGGCGCCGCACCAAAAACGGCGAGGAAATCCGTCAGTTTGTCATGTACCTGATCCGGCTGCGCCGGGAACACGCCATTTTCCGCAGCCAAACTCCTTTAAGCTCCATCGACAGCCAGAACAGAGGCTATCCGCCCATTTCCTTCCATGGAACCAACCCGTGGAAGCCGGAATTCGAGCCTTACCGCCGCCAGATGGGCATCCTGTATAACGCCGCCTATGGGAATCCTGCGGAGAACCATATGTTTTATGTTCTCTACAACATGCACTGGACAGACCAGGAATTCTGTCTCCCCCATCTTTCGGAACAGACCGGATGGCGTATACTGATTCATACCACTAAGACAGCGCCCAATTATTATGAAATTGAAGATGCGCCGCTTTTAGAAGATCGCAAAACATTGACCGTGCCGGCCAGGACGATTATTCTGTTAATGTCGGAGGAGGAATAAACACGATAAGAATATCCTCTTTACCTCAGTCATAAAAGAATTTTCGGGAAATTAAAACAGGCGGTGAAAGATGATTATTTCACTTTCCTCCGCCTGTTTTTTATATACTCTCGAAGTCTCGCAATGCCTGATTTTGTGAAATGATTTTTGTCAGATGCACACAATTCACTGACTTTAACATTCTCAATTCAACTCCCCCGTTTCCGCACGGCCAATCACCACTCCCGCCAGAACAAAGGAAATCACCGTAAGCGCCAGCATAAACGCTTTATTCCCCGCCATGGAAAAGTCGCCCACATTACCCTGTGTAATCAGAAACAGCAGGAACGCGGCAATCAGCGCCGTTTTTGACGATTTTCTGATCATCCCCACGAAAAGGCAGATCAATCCAAGGCTGACTGTCACAAAAGAGCGTATTACCAAAATCATCCAGAATGACAGGCTTCCCAGATGTATGTCAATCACAAAAGAGGACCGCCAGACTCCGGCTTTGGCCACGCCTACGACTGCGGCATAGATCAAAAGCTTCGTCAGAATCAACGCTGAAAAACAGAACAGCCACACAGCCAGTATCTGAGAGGCCAGTACCCTCTGTCGTCTGATCGGATAAATAAACATCAGCTCCATGGTCCTGTTTTTATAGCTGTTGATGATAAAAGAACCAAACATGGAACTGGTAAGAAGCAGGTAAGTCATATTGGAAAACATCTCCACCGTCAGAGAAATCCCTTCCGCGCCGAGCGCCGCGTCCAGGGTGCCATCCGGGTCATCGGCGATACCAAGGAAGGCCAGCGCCAGAACAAAAGCGCAGATAATCGCTGTCACCAGCGCTGCTTTTATCATATATTTCCTGGTATTATTTTTTATCCACTCTAATTTTATCAATTTGATCATAACCGCTCTGCCCCCTCTGTCACAGATAGATAATAGTCCTCCAATGTCTCCGTTTTCCGGCTGATGGCATGAAGCCCCACGCCGCTCTGCGCCAGGGCGCGGGATATCTCGGAGGTTTCTATGTTTTCCGTATAGATACGAATCTCGGAACCGTCCGTCACTTTAAACCGGTCCAGGCTCAGCTGATCTGAGAGTATACGGGAAGCCTGACGGACATTGTCCACAGAAAGCTCTATATAGGCTGTATTCATCTTCGTGATGTCCTTCATGGAAATCTCCCGCAGGGTTTTTCCCTGATGAATAATACCGATGGTATCGGCAATGTCTTCTACCTCTGACAAAAGATGACTGGATAAAAAAATGGTCATCTCATATTCCCTGCTCAGGGTTCTGAACAACTCCCGGTTCTGTTTTAATCCGGCAGGGTCCAGGCCATTCGTCGGCTCATCCAGAATCAGAAGCTCCGGCCTGCACAGGATTGCCCTGGCGATTCCAAGCCGCTGCTTCATTCCCAGAGAATAGTTTTTTACCGGCTGGTCCGCCGCCTCGGCCAATTGGAGCATTTCCAGGGCTTCCTCTATGCTTCCGTGATGATAGTAACCCATATACTCACAGTGAAGCCACAGGTTCTTTCTTCCTGTCAGATTTTCATAAAAAGCCGGAAATTCAATGATGCTCCCCATACGGCCCAGCATCTGATAAGAACCTGGCTCCATTTTCTCCCCAAACAGCTCGATCACGCCGCCGGTGGGCCGCCAGAGGTTCGTAAGCATCCGCATCACCGTGGTTTTTCCGGCTCCGTTCGGGCCTAAAAAGCCGTAAATCTCTCCCTTCCTCACATGGATATTCACATCCGTAACCAGATCCCTGCCTTTGATTGTCTTTGCCAGGTGGCTGGTCTGTAAAATATTGTCCATCCTGTTTCCTCCATTAGAGTTCCGCAACTACCCTCCCGGGGCTTGTACGGTCCGTTGCTGTTTTTAGAGTTCCGCAACTGCCCTCCCGTTCCGTTGCTGTTTTATAGATCACAGTATAACAGCCCGGACTTTCAAAACTGTTGACGAAATCTTACGAATTTCTTTCGGCGGAAACAGCATGAACCTATATGATACTTATGCGCTTTTTCAGCTGTCCCAGAGCTTCATCGTCACCCGGAACACCGTCTTCACCCCCGACCGGCTGGACAAAGTAATATCACCGCCCATCTGCCTTGCAAGATTCCTGGCGATAGTCAGGCCAAGGCCGTTTCCCTTAATTTCCCGGTTGCGGGAATCTTCCCCCGTATACAGTCGGTCAAATACATGCTCCGACGCCTCTGTTGAGATCCCCTGGCCTTTGTCGATGACATCGATCCGAACCGTTCCTCCTTCTTTTTTTAAATCGATACCCAGATACTTTCCATCCCCTCCGTAACGGATCGCATTGGAAAGCAGATTGTACAAAATCCTTTCTACGGCGTTCCTGTCACCCCGTACAAAATTTTTTTCATCCGGTATGGATAGTTCCACCTCATAATCCTTCTGACTGAGCACGTCATAAAAGCCGAGGACATTTTCCCTGCACAGCTCGCCGATCTCCAGCCGTTCCTCCTCAAGCTTCATGTCCCCGGCCTCCAGCTTTGCCAGCGTGAAAAACTGACTGATCAGCTCCGACACCTGTTTCGCTTTTGCCTCCACCTTTTCCAGCGTGGCATCCGAAGCGCCCTCTTTCCGCTC